>OFMO01002271.1_pt1 | contig 9919 bp, 11 predicted proteins | sample 1541821 | NCBI WGS metagenome assembly OFMO01 (sample SAMN04209253, study PRJEB22552) | human gut metagenome | biome: gut; material: feces | host: Homo sapiens | place: USA: Oklahoma | reverse complement strand
GAGCAGAGCAGAGCAGAGCAGAGCAGAGCAGAGCAGAGCAGAGCAGAGCAGAGCAACGAATTTTGAAATTTTAAGGATTGTTAGTATGTTATTGATTGTGACTGGACATTCGATAACACATGGCGGTTTCACCGAAATTCCATTGACTATTAATGGAATGATGGCTGTTGTTCTTACGCAGGGGGCGAGAATAGGCGTTGATATATTTATACTTCTTTCAGGTTATTTTTCTGTGAAAAAAACAGCATCAAATAGAAAAATAAAAAAATTATATATACAGATATGGACATATTCGGTATTAGTTACTGGGAGTATGATGGTGTTTGGGATTATTCCGGTGGGATTGAAAACGGTTATTTCGATGGTACTACCGATATCAACATCGCAATATTGGTTTGCAACATGCTATATGTTGTTGATTTTAATGAGTCCGTGTTTTCAGGCGTGTATGGAGAAGTTATCGCGAAAGCAGTTGCAAGGTATTTTAATTGTGTTTGGAATATTGTGGTCGGTTATACCTACACTACTGATCGGATCACCAGGATATAGTAATTTAGGGTGGCTTGCATATGTGTATTTGCTAGGCGCGTATATACGGGTTTATGAACCTCCTATATGCAAGAAGATAAAAGTATGGCATGGTATAGTATGGCTGATAGGAATATGTATTTTGGCAGTAGGAACATATTGCTTTGGATATTCATCAATGTTTTTTAGAAGTAATGCAGTATATCTATTTGCAGAGATGAATAAGTTGCCTGCAATCATTTGTGCAGTATTATTATTTCTTGGATTTAAAAATTGGGATAGAAAGCAAAGTTTATTTATTAATAAAGTTGCTGCATGTACTTTTGGAGTATATTTATTGCATGACAATCCACAAATTAGGACTTTTTTGTGGGAAAAATTACTAGATAATAAGAAGTACATTGCAGATATATCGTTTCCGGTACATATAGTAGGTAGTATTGTACTAGTTTTTATAGTCGGAATTATTATTGAATGGGTTAGACAGTATTTGGAGAAAAATATTCATATTTTAGTAGGGAGAAAATAAATGGTTAGTATTATCATACCTGTTTATAAGGTGGAAAAATATTTATCAAAATGTATTGAAAGTATTTTAAAGCAAACATACTTTGATCTTGAATTAATTCTTGTTGATGATGGTTCACCGGATAAGTGCCCGGAAATTTGTGATACATATGCAAGTAAAGATGAAAGAGTTGTTGTAATTCACCAAAAGAATGCAGGGGTGTCGGCTGCGAGAAATGCAGGACTTGAAAAAGCAAAAGGTGAGTATATTGGATTTGTTGATCCAGATGATTGGATTGCACCTGAAATGTATGAAAAAATGATACAAGCTATGGAAAATTCAGAAGTAGAATTAGTGATTTGTGGATATGATTATTATGATGAGGAGTACTATATTGATGAAAAAAGAAAATACAGAATAGCTTCCGATGAAATAATAAATCAGAAGGAATTAATGAAACGTATGTCAGATATGCCCCCAACTATAAGACATGCAGTATGGAATAAATTGTTTAAAACTAGTTTGTTATCAGAAATTCGCTTTATAGAAGGATTACATTCTTCGGAAGATGTGATGTTTTTAACTGAATACATTAAATTAGTAAATAAGGTAGCAATTGTTCACGAACCTCTTTATAGGAATTTGGTACGAAAGGGTAGTGCAACTCATGGAGGGTTAAACATTGAAAGTTTGGCAGATTCTTTTTTTGTACATAAAAAAATGTATCAAGAGATTGTGGCGTGTTATCCAGAACTAAAGAATTATAGTCAGGCTTTTTTGTTAGATGTATGTACTCTGAAATATAATGAGGCAAAGCAAAAATTGAGATTTGTACCAGAAGAAGAGAAAGAGAAAATTCAAAGCCGTTTGAAAGAAATGAAGCATTTTATAAAACAAAATGCAAGAAAAGCAATTTTAAATAAAGAAATATATTGGAAGACAAGAATAATGTATTTGATCTTTAAATAAAGGTGGTAAAGATGGAAAATTATAAAATTGATTTTGTTATTCCTTGGGTTGATGGAGCGGATCGAAATTGGCTTAAGGAAAAGGAGAAATATTGGGTAAAAGAAGGAAACACTCCTTTTTTAGATGGAAATGAAGATGCTAGATTTAGAGATTGGGATATTTTAAAATATTGGTTTAGGGGAGTGGAGAAGTTTGCACCATGGGTAAATAATATTTACTTTGTGACTTGGGGACATATTCCCAAATGGTTAAATGTTAATGACCCTCAAATTAAGATAGTAAATCATCAAGATTATATCCCAAATGAGTATTTACCAGTATTTCAGGCAAATCCAATCGAAATTAATTTTCATAAAATACCTGGTTTGTCAGAACATTTTGTTTATTTTAATGATGATATGTTTCTTATTGCTCCGGTATCTAAGAATGATTTTTTTGTTGAGGGGTTACCAAGAGAAATGGGATGTACATATCTTTTAACAAATGATGGAAAAGAGGATACTTTTCAATATATGTTATTTAGAATGATGGGACAGATTAATAAACATTTTAACTTCAGAGAATGTTTAAGACAGAATTGGAAGAAATGGTTTAATTTGAAATATAAAAAGCATTTACTAAATAACATTTTGTTAGCAAGATTCAATAATGTTTCAGGCTTATATGCGCCACATGTGCCAAGTTCTCTTACAAAATCAATAATGGAAGAAGTTTGGGAAGTCATGCCAGAAGCCATGGAAGAAACATGTAAACATAGATTCAGAAACCCTAGAGATATTACCCAATATATGTTTAGATATTGGGCTATTATGAAAGGAAGTTTTGCACCAACGAATATTTTTGATTATAGTGAAGAATTTTTTATAACAAATAATTATAATAAGAAATTATTTGATACGATAAAAAAGCAAAAAGTTAAATTAATATGTTTAAATGATAGTGTGGAACTAAAAAACTTTGAAGAGGTAAAGAATCAAGTGATAAGATGTTTTGAGAGTATTTTACCTGAAAAATCAAAATTTGAAATGGGAGGTAAATAAATTGATTCCTAAAGTAATACATTATTGTTGGTTTGGGGGAAACCCATTACCAAAGTCAGTAGAATTATGCATAGATAGTTGGAAAAAATACTGCCCAGATTATGAAATAAAACAGTGGAATGAATCCAATTTTGATATTAATTATAATGCGTATGTAAGAGATGCTTATAAGGCGAAAAAGTGGGCTTATGTTAGTGATGTTGCTAGATTAAAAGTAGTGTATGACAACGGAGGAATATATCTAGATACAGATGTAGAACTGATAAAACCTTTAGATGATTTATTAGATAACTTGTGTTATATGGGAGTTGAGAGTACTGGCTCGATAAATAGTGGTTTGGGATTTGGTAGTGAAGCACAGATTCCTATAATTGGAGAACTATTAAATGACTATGAAACCCAAAAATTTGACAGTTCAAATATGATCAGCTGTCCTGTTTTAACGACGGATATTATGACAAAATATGGATATGTAAAATCTCAAGATATTCAGAGGATACAGGGAATGACAATATATCCTGTAGAATATTTTTCTCCAATAAATTCAACGACAAGAAAAAAATATATAACATCCAATACATATTCTATTCATTGGTATGATGCATCATGGCAAACGGAAGAATATAAAAAGAATACAAAAATTAGAGTGCTTTGCTGTACATTATTAGGGGAACGTTTAGGATTAAGAATTCATGGGCATATGACAGCAATTCAGCAGGAAGGAATTAAGAGATATATTTTGAGACACTTATCACGATAGAGAATATGGTGATTTTGAAGAGAATTCAAATGATAATTAAAAATAATACGCAAAAATTAATTTTAGGTATTAAAATCTTAGTTAATTATGAGGTGGAGACATGAAAAATATGAAGAAAAAATCTGCTATTGTTACTATATATGATCCGAGTTTTAATTATGGAAATAAACTGCAAAATTATGCGTCTCTCTTTTTTTTGGAGAAAATGGGGATTGATATTGTTACATTAATTACTCCGATACAATTTAAAAATCGTTTTTTAAGAATAAAAATTTTCCTTAATAAAGTTACAGGATTGAAACTTAAAGGGGAAGTCAATCAAGCTCATTATAAACGAGGAATTAATTTTATGAGTTTTAATAAAAGATATCTTAAACCGTGTAATGATTTGATAAGAGGCACTTTGGATGTGCATCAATATAAATATTTTTTTCTAGGTAGCGATCAAGTATGGAATGCAACTTGTTATAATGAACAAAATAAGCAGGCTTTTATGCTTACATTTGCGGAATCGGAACAAAAAATTTGTCTTGCCCCGAGTTTTGGTGTTGAGGCTCTTCCAAGAGAATGGGAGCCTTGGTTTAAAGAGCAATTAGCCACATTTCCAGACCTGTCAGTTCGTGAAGAAGCGGGAGCAAAAATAATTAAAGACTTAACAGGAAGAGAAGCGACAGTATTAATTGATCCAACAATGATGTTAGATAGAGATGAATGGAATGTTATTGCTAAAAAGCCAAATAGGGTAGATACATCCATTCCTTTTATATTGACTTATTTTTTGGGCAAAAAATCAAAAAGGGTAACACAAGATATTGAAAAAATTGCACAGAAATATAATTTTGCTGTATATAATTTACTTGATATTTCGCAATTAGATATGTATGCGTCAGGTCCGAGAGAATTTGTATATCTTTTTTCAAAGGCATCATTAATTATGACGGATTCATTTCATGGGTGCGTGTTTTCTTTTCTATATGATAGACCGTTTCTTGTCTACAGAAGAGAAGATAATAAGGCAGATATGTTTTCTCGTATCGAAATGCTTTTAAAAAAGTTTGCCATTAGTAGAAAATATATTGATAGTGGTTTAGAGAATGAGTTGTTTGAAGCTGATTATAGTGAGGGCAAAAAATTACTTGAAATGGAAAGAAAAAAATTTAAAAAATATCTTATTGATTCTATGAAGAAAGGCGAATAAGAAATAATGAAAATAGAACGAACTAGGAATGCAAAAAGGAATATGCTAGTTGGATGGACTCAAAGTATCTTATCAATGTTGTTTCCATTTGTAACGAGAACAGCCATGATATATTCACTTGGTGTAGAGTATTTAGGGCTGAATAGCTTATTTACTTCTGTTATTTCAGTATTAAATTTGGCTGAGTTGGGAGTGGGCTCAGCGATGGTTTTTAGCATGTATAAACCTATTGCGGAAAATAATGAGAAAAAGATATGTGCTTTAATGAATTTGTATAAGATTTATTATCGAATTATAGGAGTGGTTATTGCGATAATCGGGATTGCACTAATTCCAGTGTTGCCATATCTGATTCATGGGGATGTACCAAGTGGAATCAATGTCTATATACTTTATCTTTTGAATTTAGCATCGACAGTATTTACATATTGGCTTTTTGGTTACAAAAATTGTTTGTTTTCGGCGCATCAAAGAATTGATATATATAATATAGTTAGTATTTGTATTTCATTTTTAACACTCGTATGTCAATTATGGTCACTTTTTATTGCAAGAAACTATTATTTGTATCTTATTGTCGCAATTATTACGGGAATAATCAATAATATTGTCGTTGCACTGATAGCGACGAAAATGTATCCTAATTATCATGCAAATGGAAAGCTTGATAAAACAGAAAGAAAACTAATTAATAAGAGAGTTACAGATTTATTTACGGCAAAAATAGGTGCGATTGTTGTTAATTCTTCGGATACGATAGTAATATCAGCATTTTTAGGATTATCTATATTGGCGGTATTTCAGAATTATTATTATATTATGACATCGGTGCGAGGCTTTATTACTATTATTTTTTCATCATGTATGGCGGGGATTGGTAATAGTTTAGTGACAGAATCAAAACAAAAGAATTTCTATGATATGAAGAAATTTACTTTTATAATCGCATGGCTTTCAGGATTTTGTTCAGTATGTTTCTTATGTTTATATCAACCGTTTATGCGTATTTGGATGGGGGAAAACTTAATATTAGATTATAATGTGGTAATTTGTATTGTGATTCAATTTTATATAATGGAAATCAATCAATTGTTAAATTTATATAAGGATGCAGCAGGATTATGGCATCGGGATAGGTTCAGACCATTAATAACAGCAATGGCAAACTTGATAATGAATTTGATTTTAGTTCAGTTTTGGGGATTGTATGGAATCATGATATCAACAGTAGTGTCAGCATTAATTGTAGGTATGCCCTGGTTGCTTCATAATCTTTTTACAGTACTTTTTGATAGAAAGTTTTTATTACCATTTTTGAAAGATCTGTTATATTATATGTTAACTACAATTGTTGTGTGTATAGCAATGAGTATAGTGTGTTCGTTTGTTAAGTTAAATGATATAACAACAATAGTTATAAGATTCATTATTTGTTGTGTTGGAAGTAATTTTTTGTTTTTATGTGCTTATTCTAGAAAAAATGAATTTGTTGATGTCTTAAAATTAATAGATAATATAACAAAAAATAAGTTTCGACTTGAAAAAAATCTCAGTGGCTGGGTAAGAAAAAATGATTAGAATTAATGACAAAAAGAAGTGTATGGGATGTTCGGCATGCAGTCAAATATGTCCTAAGGATTGTATTGCTATGGAAATGGATGCTGAAGGATTTGTATATCCAAAGGTTGATATAGAAAAATGTATTGAATGCAATCAATGTGAAAAGATATGTCCGGTTTCAAATCATCCGGATTACACGGATGATGTACTTGCAGCATATGCGGGATACTCTTGGAATATCGAAGAACGAATGCAAAGTTCGTCAGGGGGGCTGTTTAGTTTAGCTGCAAATGAGATTCTTAATGAAAAAGGGATTGTGTTTGGTGCGACATTAGATGATAATCACGTATGCCGTCATGTGGCTGTTAAAAAACATGAAGATTTATATAAGTTACGGGGAAGTAAATATGTTCAAAGCATAATAGGGAATTCTTATCGGGAAATAGAAGACTATTTGAAGAAAGGGAAGAGAGTTCTTTTTTCAGGAACCGCTTGTCAGTGTGCAGGACTAAAAGCTTTTTTGGGAAAGGATTATGAGAAGCTATTGATAATAGATGTTTTGTGTCATGGAGTTCCGAGTCCTAAAGTTTTCAAAAAATATCTTCAAAATATGGAAGTGTTACATGACGCGAGTGTGACAAAAATAAATTTCAGAAGTAAAACGTATAGTTGGAAAGATTATGCAGTAAAATTAATATTTGACAATAGTAGTGAGTATGAGATAAAGAGTAGAGATGATGAGTTTATGCAGCTTTTTTTAAGCGACATTTGTTTAAGACCATCTTGTCATGAGTGTCAATTTAAAAAGTTAGAAAGACCATCTGATATTACTTTAGGGGATGCCTGGGGAATTCAAAGAACTATGCCGGAAGTGGATGATGACAGGGGAACATCTGTTATTATAATTCATACACAACGTGGCATGAAAGTTTTTGATAGTATCAAAGAAAAGCTGTTTTTTAAAGAAATGGATGTAGATACATTAGTTTCTCCGTATGCAGATTCGCGAAAATCGGTTACGCCACATCCAAATCGGAAAAAGTTTTTTAAACGATTAAATAAATCAATGGGTTGGAAAGAACTATATAAGGCAAAGAATATGACTATTTTTGATAGAGTGAGGTATAAGATATATAGGACTTTAAACTCAAAATAAAATGCAAGGCTAAGCAGATCGTGCTGTATGAGTATCAGCCAAGCCGTAATGCAGATCATCCCAGGGAATTCTTAAAAGGATTCGACGGAATCTGTGTAACGGATGGCTATCAGATTTACTACACGATTGAAAAAGAGAGGGAAAACCTGAAGATTGCGGAATGTTGGGTCCAGGCAAGGAGATGGTTTGATGAAGCAATGAAGGCAAAATGGGAAAATGCCCTTGCGTATCTGGTACTGAAGCAGATACAGGCAATCATACCGCGAGGAAAACAAACTTGCGGACATGTTCCGGGGGGGGGACGCCTGTAGCACCGTTGGCTTATAGTAAAGCGCTGGTGGATGCTTATTTTGCGTGGATAAAACAGAATCTTACTAGAAGATTATGTGAGCGTGGGGACAGGAAGTACAATTTTACCAGACGTTAAATTAGAAGAAGGAGCAGCCGTAGGAGCAATGAGTTTTGTAAAACATACACTTGAAGGATGGAAGATTTATGCGGGAGCTCTTTGCAGATATGTAAAAGACAGAAATCAAAATATGAAGCAGCTGCGGGCTGCATTGTAGAACTCAGGTGAATATGAAGAAATCATTTGAAAATATTCATGAAAGTGGCAAATTATCTGAGGATTCAACTTGTGCAAATTTTGCACAAGTTACGGATGATACAAAAACCTATCAATATATTGTGAAATTTTCAAGTAGCGAATAAAGAGGATGAAGTATGAAACTTACTTTAGATACAATTTTAGTTATTGTTTCTGGAATTGCATCTTGGTTAACAGCTTTGACCGGATTAATATTTGGATATAAAAGTTGGAAAACTTCAAAACTGGATGCGGTGAAACAATTTATGGAGGCAGAAAATTCAGAGGAACTTTTTGAAGCAAGACATGCTATTTATTCATGTCAAGATATTTTTCAAGTTAAAGAAATATATCTTACACAAGTTGCATCTCACTATCATTTTTGGGGATTGATGGTGAAGAAAGGTTTTCTGCCTAAATGGGTTTTTCAAGGAGAACCCGGAGAATCCGCGCTTCAACTATATAGTCTTTTAAAACCATATATTGATAAAAGAAGAGATGAGAAGAAATCATATGCCGAAAATTATATTTGGCTTATTTCCCAAATAGAGCAGATGAAATAGTGAAAGTAAGCGTTAGCTTTTTGAAATATGAGGAGTGAAAGGATGAAACCTAGAATCTTTATTGGTTCTTCTAAAGAAAGCGTAAAGATCGCGGAAAAAGTAAAAAGTCTTTTAGACGGTGAGTATGTCTGCCAGTTATGGTGCGATAATTTTTTTGATTTGGGGCAGTGTACTTATCATGAATTGCTTAAGAAATCGCTTAGTTTTGATTATGCGATTTTTATTGGCGGGAAAGATGATTATGTAAGAAGAGAATCAGATAGAACCCACAAATATGCCGCTCGTGATAATGTTTATTTGGAGTTTGGGTTATATGCGGGAATTCTTACATATGCGAGATGTTTTTTCCTAATTCAAGAAGGCTGTCAAATAGCATCCGATCTGCTGGGGGTCAATGTTGTCTTTTTTGACAAGATGCAGGATTTGAGTAAAAAGATTTTAACGATTACAGAAAAAATACAGAAAGAACAGAAAGTTGCTCGAATCAGTCTTTTACCATCTACTAGCTTGGCAGTTGGATATTTTGAAAATTTTTTAAAGCCGGTATCTCAAGCAATACAGAAATTGGATGCAGTTTGTATTGCCGGAAAAAAGTATGATGTGAAAAACAGTGCTAAAAGATTAGAAGTAGCTATTCCTGCTAAAGTATCTGAAGATTTACGCATGTGGAGCGAATATGTTTATGAAAATCATGCAGTAGAAAAGGTGACAGTAGACAGTAGTATTAGAAAAATAGGTGTTAATATTGATTATGGAAAATTGGAGAACACAGGTGATCTTACGGTTATTGATGTTCCGTTGACATTATCGGCTGCATATAGATCAGTTGAGTTGGCGTTGGGAGTAGATTATATCGGCATTGAAGAGATTAAGGAACTTGCGAAAGAAAAAGAATTGAATAACTTTATAAAAACTGTGAATAATCTGATCTTAGAAGATATTTATACGAGACTATGAAGAAAAGTCTGTAAATATGATCTTCTATGATAAGAATGAGCGATAGGCTTAAACAAAATCAGCTTTTCGCCCTTGCTTTATATATAACAGTTAC
>OFMO01002270.1_pt1 | contig 9920 bp, 8 predicted proteins | sample 1541821 | NCBI WGS metagenome assembly OFMO01 (sample SAMN04209253, study PRJEB22552) | human gut metagenome | biome: gut; material: feces | host: Homo sapiens | place: USA: Oklahoma | reverse complement strand
TCCATCTCTTATTCCTCATATGACGCGCAGTTATTCGGGGTCTCATACACTGTCGAGCAATGAACATGATAACCGCATGCCGTCAGTCTCTCATAAAAATAATAAGCCAGTCTTTCTGCTGTCGGTCGGTATGGAATCTCAATAATCCTGCAATTCTCCGCCTGCAGTGCTGCCATAGTCGCAGGCATCAGACTGCCTTTTTCAATGATCAACGCGTGGTCCATGGCATCCACTTCACGCTTGACATCCTTTTTTAATTGACCGAAATCAAACATCATATCCCTTGTCTGTCCTTCTGCATCAAGATCCGGACGACAGATCTCTATAACAACACGCCATTCATGACCATGGATATTGCGGCATTTGCCGTTATAACCTGCCAGAAAATGTGCAGAATCAAAACTTTGTTCAGTCTTTAAATAATACATCGTCATTTCCTTCCTGATTTTTTATATTATTATCCGTGTAAAGAAAAAGAGACACAGCAATGCTATGTCCCTGATGTTCCGGTTTCATAGCCCTGGTTTTATTTATAGACAGGATGGTACAAACGAACTGTCTTATATTAATTTGTATGGTATTTCCGGAGATACTGCATCAAACGATAAATCGAACCAGATCATCCGCGTTCGCTGCTCACTCATGAGCGCAGTCGCTCCGCAACGATCTATGGGAACTTTCAACTCCGGAATTACGGTAAATTTTCTGCAGAATTATCTTCTTCCGCAGCACTTCTTATATTTCTTACCGCTTCCGCACGGACACGGATCGTTCGGGTAGATTTTTCTTGCAGATGCCGGCTGCATCGGCATTGCTGTCGGCACAAAGCTGTTCGGCATTGCAGTGTGCGGCTTGCCTGTGGCAAACGGCCATACTGCTCCTGAGATCTCATTCGGTGTGTAACCGCGGAATTCCAGCATTCTTGTGTTATTGTTTGCCTCCATGATCAGCTTTGTAAATTTCTCAAGCTGCTCATCGTTAAACTGGATCCCCTTCTGGTTCAGGTTTTCCATGATCGCTGACATTCTGCCATCCATGGAGCATTCTTTGTAAATAAAGAACAGTACCTGATCCTTCACTGCATCGGAAACCTTCATCTCATCCAGCAGGAATCTGCCCAGTCTCTGGTAAGAAGCAGATTTTGTCGGATACCCGTTTTCGGAATAATCCAGGATCTCATCTACAGACGGAATATAGAATTTCCGTCCACCCTGACGTCTCTCGATATCCTTGTAGATGTTATTGACCAGTGCGGATTTCAGGATCAGCTGATCCCCCGCAAGCTCACAGATACAGGCCTTCTCCGGAATGGTATGATACAGCTCGATGAAGCTGTCATATCCGATGTCAAAGCCTTTTCTCTGCTTAAACATCTCATATACGGTCTTTGCCGGTGCAGATACATACAGATAGCTTACCATAATAAGGCAATCCTTCAGCCAGTTTACCTGGCTGCGAAGTGTCCGGAATTCCGGTGTATTGATCTGGTCGTAAACAGCTGCAACCTCTGCCGGAACTTCTGCGTAATCATCACTGTAGGAAACAAGGTAGCCCATATCGTTCAGCCACTCTAATGTATTCCACTCATCCTCTGCAACATGGAAGCATTTTCTCTGAATAGCCGCCTCAAAAGCCAGTACTTCCTGATCGTCTGCTACGAGGAAGCTTGCTTTCATAACCTCCGGTTTAAGAACCTCTGCGGCAACCTTTGCGGCGATCTCTTCCTGCTCCATTCCCCTGCAGTGAAGTCCAAGCTCACCTGCAATGCTGAGAAGGTCTTCTTTACGATAGGACATGAGGAAATCTTTTACTGTAGGATTTCTTCTGCTGCCTGTGGCTGCCTCATCTGCTTTTGCAGCTCTGGCTGCTGCCTCTACTGCTGCTACTGTTGCAGCAATGTCTTCCGATGCTTTGGCTGTTTCCGCCTCTGTCTCAACTGCTGCAGTGCATCCCAGCTCCGGTGCCTCTGTCCAGTACGGATCATCCTCACCCTTTACTTCTTTTACAATAGAAGGAGCTTCTGCTGTTCCCTCGTCTTTCTTCTCAATATCAACTCTGTATTCCGGAGCTTCCTTATCCGCGCCATACTGACGGAAGGTAAACCATTTCTCGGAATCCATAAGCTCTGCAGTCTCTGTCTCGCCTGCATTTAATAATGTGAAATTATTCTTCGCTTCTCCGTCACCGTTCTCACGGATCTGTACTTTTTTCTGAAAAAATTCAATCTCATATAGGCTGCCTGCCGGATACTGAACCAGTTTTTCAAGCATGGCTGCCATATTTGCAAATGTAACGTCAGCCGCAACAGTACAACGTCTCCATACCGGCGGTTTCGTTCCTTTTCTTGTGATTTTTAACTGATAAAACATTCCTGTGTTCCTCTCCTGTAAATATATGCCGGATCAGGAGATACGAATAACTCCTGATCCGGCGTAAGCAACTTCCCCTATGTTATACAAAAATAGAGAAATTGTCAATATTTGAGAGGCTTCTACAACACAATATCATATTTCTCAACCTGGATCACAGCATTTCCGTCACTGTGAAACAGGATCTCATCTGCTTCCACTGGTGTTGGGATCACGGTAGTCGCAGTTTTGCTTCCATCATTGATAAAAAGCTCTATGGAGCTTCGATCCAGGATAAAACGCAGCTTCAGATTCTGTCTGTCATCTGTGATCTGGAGCTTTCTTGTACATATAACATCACGCTGCATCCCGCTCCAGGTTCTGTCGATTTCCAGTATCTGTCTTTTTCGATCATAGGTAAAGACCGTTGTATATTCTTCATTGCGTGCAAGCTCGATCCGGAACTCATTGTACACATCCAATGCTTCCTGATTTGGATTTCCGGAGTTCCTGCTTCCATCCATGATGCCATCTGCGTTCTGCAGTTCCACAGTCAGATCGATCATTCGGCCACGGACGCCTTCAAGGCTTAAGCTCTCACCCACTTTTACATTCTCATAACAGCAACGGTTTTTCCGATAATTCTCAATTTCTCGGACCGGCTTCTGCCAGATCTTTCCGTCACGATATTCCAGCTCTCTCGGAAGAGTCATCATTCCCTGCCATCTCTGCTTTTCCTTGATCACACAGCTATCCCAGGATTTCATCCAAGCAATCATCACTCTTCTTCCATCTGGAAGAAGGGTTGTCTGCGGCGCATAAAAATCAAGTCCGTAGTCCAGACTTACCGGTGCGTCTTTTTCAAATGTATGTTTTTCGCTGTCATAATCTCCCGTAAAATATAGGGAATTATGTCCATTATGAAACTCATACCCTTTTGCCCGCATATGCTGCGGAGAACAGATCAGCACATGTTTATCCCCGAGCGGAAAGAAATCGGGGCATTCCCACATAACACCGATTTCTCCTGTGGAGTTCTCCGCAAGAATTGTTTCAAATTTCCATTCTTTCAGATCTTTACTGGAAAACAGAACTACCTGTCCAGGAATTTCTTCGCTGCGGCATCCTACGAGCATATGGTATGTTCCGTTATCTTCCCATACCTTCGGATCACGGAAATCAACTCTGCTGCATTTCTCCGGAAGCATATCCCCGGTGACTACCGGATTTTTCTCTGCCTTTACATAATCTTTTCCGTCACCCCAGGCAAGGCACTGATTCTGCCGGACTTCTTCTTTTCCATCAGGCAGCTTTTCTGTTGTAACTCCTGTGTAGATCAAAGCCTGTTTTCCATCCGCTTCAATAGCACTTCCGGAAAAGCATCCCTCTCGATCATATTCCTGATCCGGTGCAAGTGCTGCAGGAAGCTGCTCCCATCTGATCATATCCTCTGTCACACTGTGGCCCCAGTGCATAGGGCCCCAGTCACGGCTGTAAGGATGATACTGGTAAAAAAGATGTACCTTTCCTTTAAAAACAGAAAATCCATTGGGATCATTGATCCAGCCAACCGGTGCAGATACATGAAAGGCCGGTTTCTCTTCCTGCGGGATATTTTTTGCTTCCTCTATTTCATAAAGACGTGCTTTTTCAAGTTTTTCACTCATACTCTGCTCTCTCTTTCTTTTTTATGTTTCTGACCGGTATCTTTTTCTGTTTTTATTTCTCTGTCTCACTAAGAGACTTCTGATACTGGTCAAAATATTTCTGTTTGATCGCCAGATAATCAGACAGTCCATACTGCTCCATCTTTTTCAGATAGGAATCCCATTCTTTATCGATGCCGCCATTCAGGATCCAGTCTGCTTTTTTCTGTTCCGCATACTTCTTGATATCCGTGTCGTACTGAGATACCTTATTGGTATCATCAATACTCATAAATACATTCGGATACACATATTTACTGTTCATATCCTTAAGATATGTTTCGTGCATATTGTCGAGACGCCATTTTGCATCTGCCGGCTCTGTTACATATACATCGTAATACTCGTTAAGTATTGCCAACGGTCCATTTACAGACTGTGCTTCACGAACCTCTACCGGAGATGCATCTCCCAGATCCATATGTTTCAGCATCTGACCACCTTCTGCATTCTCGGACATCTCAAAGATATTAAATGAATCTTTTTCCCCGTAAGTACCCCAGTTATTCTGCGGAGACTGGATCGGTGCATACATCTGATCGATCCATGCTGCTGCCAGTGCCGTATTCCGACAGCTTGTAGTCAGAACGCAGCGTCCTCTGTCAAAGCCACTGGTTTCACTGTTATTCTGTCTTGTGATATTTACAAGACCATCCGGACCGGCCAGCGCCGGGAGCATTACATAATCTTCATTGTTATCAATATTTGCAATATCCCAGGTGAAACACAGACCATATCTGTGGTTCTTACCTTTTGCAACATAAGTTGACCATTCCTGGGTAAAAGCCTCCGGATCCACCAGCTTTTCTTCTACCAGCTGATGGAGCCACTGAATACCTTCTTTATAGCCTTCCTGTACAGTTGTATAAATAACGGTTCCATCATCTTTCACTGCAAAATGATCACCGGTGTCACCATATCCTTCTCCGAATCCGTTGATGAGAATTGCAGGATCCTGATCACCATTATTGATGATAAAGGACATCGGGATCACACCACCCTCAATATCAAATTCTTGTTCCAGTTTATCTGCATTGTCTCGGAAAGCGATCAGAACCTGTTCCAATTCCTCTGTTGTATTCGGAACGTCCAGCTTCAGATAATCCAGCCATTTTTTATTAATGTAGGGGATATCTCCAATTGCCTGAATGGCTTCTTTCCCCGCACCAAGCTGCTCGATCCATGGGAAAGAATAAATATGTCCGTCCGGTGCTGTACACATTGTTCTGTATTCCGGGTATTTTTCCAATACAGCCTTAAGATTCGGCATGTATTTATCAATAAGATTTTCTACCGGAATAATGATTCCCTGTTTGGCATAGCGAAGAAGATCATAATCACTCATACCTGCGTTAAAAAGTCCATCCGGAAGATTTCCGAACTGTGCCAGTGCCAGATTTTTTTTGTCATTAAACTGATCCGATACAAAACAGGTCCAGTCAATGTGGACATTGGTCTGCTTTTCCAGTCTTTCAAAAATCGTTCTTTCATTAGGTTCCTGTGTAGATGTTGCAGGTGCACTGGTAATAAAAGACAGCTCTGCTTTTTCTTTCAGAGGAAATGACACATCTTCCACCGGGATATCCGGATCTATTTCTGCTTTCATGTGTTCTTTTCCATTTCCACATCCGGCACTGCATACCATTATAATTGCAGAAAGCCCGATTGCCAATAATGCCTTCATTCTTTTTTTCATCATTATCAACCTCCTGTCATCAGCCTTTTACAGAACCAACCATAATGCCCTGGTCAAAATATTTCTGGAAGAATGGATACATGATCAGAAGCGGTAAACTTGATACAATGATCGTAGCATATTTCAGAAGTTCCGCTACCTTTGCCATCTGTGCAGTACTCTGGATATCTGCGATCATTCCGGGCTGCGGTGTATTCTGTACAAGGATGGAACGAAGTACCAGCTGCAATGGCTGCAGTTTCGCATCATTCAAATAAATCATAGCGTCAAAATAACTGTTCCACATTCCTACAAAGGACCACAGTGCAAGCACTGCGATGATCGGTTTGCATACCGGCATCATAATCTTGAAAAAATGCTCGATTTCCGTGGCACCGTCAATGGCAGATGCCTCTCTGAGTTCCTTGGGGATAGACTGATAATAGGTTCTGGCAAGGATCATGTTCCAGACATTAAACGCACCCGGAAGCAGGATTGCCCAGATTGTATTTACCAGATGCAGCTGATTGATCAGGATAAAAGTCGGGATCATTCCTCCACCGAAAAACATGGTAATGAGAAAAATAACATTGAAGAAATTTCTTCCCACAAATTCTTTCTTGGACATTGGATATGCTGCCAGCAGAGTTACCAGAACTGAAATAATGGTAAACACCAGGGAATAAAAAAATGAGTTTGCAAAGCCTCTCCAGATCATATTATTTTCAAGAACTCTGCGGTACGCATCGATCGTCCACTTCCGCACATCAAAGCTGATTCCCTGGCTGTTCAGCACATTCGGATCCATAAAAGATGCGATCACAACATATAAAAGCGGAACCAGAATGGAGATTACAAATACACCCAGAAGCACGTATCCGATTCCTAAAATAGCCTTGTCAGATGCCGAATATTTCTTTTTCTCTACTTTTGCCATAACAGCACCTCCTATAATCCTTCTCCGTCATTCAGTTTCTTGACTACCCAGTTTACAAAGATCAAAAGAATTACATTGATCACTGAATTAAACAGCCCCACTGCTGTAGAATATCCATAGTCTCCATTCAGAAGACCGATTCTGTATACATAAGTAGAAAGAATCTCAGATGCAGGAAGGTTCATATCTGTCTGCAGTGCATATGCTTTTTCAAAACCAATGCTCATAATATTTCCGGCCTGAAGAATAAACTGGATCACAATGATATTTTTAATAGCCGGAAGCTGTACATACCAGATCTGCTGCAGGATATTCGCTCCATCCACCACTGCTGCCTCTTCCAGATCCTTACTTGCATTGGCAAGTGCTGCTGTATACATAATGGACGCCCATCCGGCTGTCTGCCAGATTCCGCTGGCTATGTAAATCGTACGGAACGCCGACGGCATGGTCATCCAGTTGGCATCAGAACCGATCAGTTTATTCAGCGGACCTACTGGTGAAAGAAACATACGAACCATACCGCAAAGTACGATAACTGAAATAAAATTCGGTGCATAGATCAGAAGCTGGATCTTTTTCTTGATCCCGGCTCTCCGGATCTGATTCAGAAGAAGTGCCAGAATGATCGGAATCGGAAATCCCCACAGCAGTCCGTAAATACTCAGTTTCAGAGTATTCACAAGATAATTCATAAAGTCCGGTGATGCCAGAAATCTCCGGAAGTATTCCAGTCCTACCCATTTGCTTCCAAATACACCATCAATAACATTGTAGTCCTCAAAAGCGATCAGTACACCACCCATGGGCACGTATTTGAAGATGATCGTCAGAAGAAGTGCTGGCAACAGAAAAAACACATACAGCTGCCAGTTCTTTTTCACATACTGAAGCTTTTCTGCAGCAGTTCTTTTTCCTGCCGGAACAGCTTTCGCAGAACCTTTTTTCATTCTCTTTTCCTCCCTTTTTTGTTCTTTCGTTCTTGTTTAGTAACCGGTAAAGTAACCGGTTACTTTATAATTTGATACTACTATATGACATAGCTTCTGTCAACCTTTTTTGTTAATTTATTCAAGAAAAGTTACCGGTAACTTAACTGGTTATTTTTTTATTGCTATTTAACGTCTGTATTGTTATACTTAATTACATCAATCCAATTATCCTGTACGGTCTGCAGATTTCTCTTATATGATCACATCTGCATTCCGTATCATAACTTTCTGCTGTTAAAAGGAGACTATTTTTTTATGGCTAAAAAACAGGTAACATTTGCCGATATTGCAGAATACACTGGTTTTTCCAAGACTACGATCTCCAGATATTTCAATCATCCGGATTCTCTGACCCTGGAAAATCAGGAAAAGATCGCAAAAGCCCTTGATGAGCTCGGCTACAGAAAAAACAAGCTTGCCAGGGTTCTTGCCAATGGAAAAAGCGAATTTGTAGGGATCATTGTCCCGAACCTTTATCTTCATTATTATTCCGAAATGCTGACACAGCTTCTTCGAAGTTACTCCGATTATCATTACAAATTTCTGGTTTTTGTCAGTGATGGCGGCCCGGAGAAAGAAATGCAGTATCTGGACGAGCTGATGGCTTATAAGATTGAAGGACTTATTGTTCTCAGCCATACTCTTTCCTCTGAAAAACTGGCTTCCTATAATATTCCTGTGATCGCCATTGAACGTGAAGCAGAACATATATGCAGCGTTACAACAGACAATTACATGGGCAGCATGCAGGCTACTTCTCTGCTGATACGTAATCAGTGTGATGTACTGATCCACATCAATGTCCATGTACCTGAGAATATTCCGGCTTATGACCGTATCCGTGCCTTTGAGGAAACATGCCGGGAATATCATGTTCCTTATGAACTGAACCTTAATGTTTCCGGTGATTCCTATCAGGAGCTTTTTGAACAGATGCGTGTGATCTTTCAGGATATTGACAGTAAATATTCCGGTCAGAAAAAAGGCATATTTTTATCCAATGATACTTACGCAAATATATTTCTCAATCTGATCTTCCAGAAATACAACTGTCTGCCGGATGAATATCAGATCATTGGATTCGATAATTCACCCATTGCTGCGGAGTCCATCATTCCGATCACTACTGTTGGACAGCAGATTGATGTGATCGCACAGACTACCATGGAACTGCTTGTGGAACAGATGAACGAAATGAAGAAAAGAAAACCGGCACCGCTTCAAAAACCGATCCACAAAAAGATCACTCCTGTTCTGATACGACGGCAGACAACAGGAGACTGAAAATACTTACAACATTTTTCCATATTCCATAACAACCCGTATATTCATGTACCGGAAACTTCATGCTATAATTCTGTGGAAAAATGTCAGATAACCATTACCGCCGGGAAATATTTGACAGGTTTCCCGACATCTATAAATATCTATTCAGGGAGGAAATCATGAAAAAAGATCAGGAAATTTTTCAGGAACGTTTAAACCATCATCACGACGAGCTTCGATGGCTGTACACAGAGCTTTATCACAATGACGATATGTTTGCAGAGCTCTGCGACCAGATGTACCAGTATTTTACAGCACGCCGCCGCGCGCTCAAAAACCGCGACCTGGAAAGAGAAAAAAATCCGGACTGGTTCCGCCAGAAGGATATGCTTGGCATGATGCTCTATATTGACAATTTTGCCGGCAACATCAAGGGAGTTTCTGCCAAGCTTCCATATCTTAAGGAATGCAACGTGAACTGCCTGCATCTGATGCCGTTTCTGGACACTCCGAAGGGCCGTTCCGACGGTGGTTACGCAGTAGCCGACTTCCGCAAAGTCCGCCCGGACCTTGGTACTATGAAGGACCTGGCTGCCCTTGCAGATAAATGCCACAAAAACGGAATGAACCTGTGTATGGATTTTGTTATGAACCACACCTCCGAGGATCATGAGTGGGCCAAAAAAGCACGCCAGGGTGACGGCGAATATATGAGCCGCTACTTCTTCTACAACAACCGTGAGATCCCGGACGAGTACGAAAAGACCGTACCACAGGTATTCCCGACCACTGCTCCGGGGAACTTTACCTGGCTTCCGGATATCGGTCACTATGTCATGACTACCTTTTATCCGTACCAGTGGGATCTGAACTACGGCAATCCCCGTGTTTTCAATGAGATGATGTACAACTTCCTCTTCCTTGCAAACCAAGGAATGGACGTGATCCGTATCGATGCGGTTCCGTATATCTGGAAGGAACTGGGAACTCCTTGCC
>OFMO01002264.1_pt1 | contig 9964 bp, 8 predicted proteins | sample 1541821 | NCBI WGS metagenome assembly OFMO01 (sample SAMN04209253, study PRJEB22552) | human gut metagenome | biome: gut; material: feces | host: Homo sapiens | place: USA: Oklahoma | reverse complement strand
ATCGATCTCGTCCGAATCTGGGAACATTTTCCTGTATTCATCAACTAATTTTCGGAATATGTAACGAGTAATGGGTTTATTATCCGGAAGCTTACCTGCCAATAATTTCATTGCTTGGCGTTCTGTAGTTTTATGTAGGCAGTATTGTTCTATGACATCAAATTCTTTTCGCTGTAAGCTCATTAGTGATATACGGCGTTTCGGTCTTCCAGAAGCTTTCCTGTGACCAGGAAGCTGCTCGATAGGCTGCGACTGACGGTAGTTATGGATTTGGCTAAGTGTTCCGGATAATAGCTCATGATCGTGGGCATCATCTTTGTCGTCATATCCGAGCGATGGGATTCGCAGGTGGATCTGCTTGTCATGAAGGAGTTTTAGCGTTTTTTGTATTGTTGGTAGAGTACCGCCAAGTACATAGATATTGGCTACATATAACGTATCACCACTTTGAATAGGGCGACGTGGTAAAATATCGCCTTTAAGTATGTCACCGTCTGAATAGACAGAACGAGCCACGTCGCAACATTTTATGTAGAGGTAGTTGTGTTCTGAGCCGAGCCAGTGGGTTGTATCTGGCAAATGCTTGCGTGCTATTTCGTATTGTTCGTTTATATTTTCAATTCGCGTATTACGAAACAACCACCACTCGCTCATGGCACAGCCTCCTCTCATTTGTAATGGTTACTAGTACTAACCAACACATTATATCATATTATTTAAAAATGTTGTCCGAAAATTAGAAGTTTCAAAAAAATAAAAGAAAGCCGCATAAATACAGTATTTGCAGATGAATTCATGTCTGAAAATCATTTGAAAATGGTCGTTTATTTGTATGTGAAAATAAAAGCACATGAGAAATCAAGCATATTAATTGCGAAGGCGAAAACAAAAATAAACAGGAAGGAGAAATCATTGAAATCACATAAACGAAAAATCGAAGAAGGACGTTGTCAAGGATACGGGAAAGACTATACCCCATTTATTCTGGTCAGAGAATATAAGGGGCGGGGTACAGCATCAGTCATCTGGGATCCCTTTGAAGAAAGATTGATCCACTGCCTGTCGCAGACAGAAGTTGCGGTGTATGAAACAATCCGCTGGCAGGACAATGTGGAACATATCCGCGAACAATATCTTTTAGATACAGATAGGATGAATGCCATTGCAGAAGAACTTGGGATGAAGAAAGCTCCATGGTGGACCACGGATTTTCTGGTAGATTACGATGATGGAAGCAAGACGGCGTTCTCAGTCAAATACGACAGAAGCGCATTTGATCCGAATAAACGTACCTACCGTGGAAAAGAATCAAGGCTGCACAATCTGGTAATGCGTCAGAGAGCAGAACAGATCTATTGGGAATCTCAGAAAGTGAGGTTTAAGCTGGTAACGAACGAAGATATTAATCAGGTGCTTGTGTGGAATGTAAAAAGCGTCATGAGCTATTACGAATCATTTAAGGTGATCAGCAAAGAACAGAAACTGAAATATCTGATTGCACATAAATATGTATATATTCCGATGGATAAACAGATTTTGGATTTCCATGAGATTGTAGAGCGTGCTGGTTTCGACGTTGATGAGCTGTATAAGCGAGTATTAGTGGCACGTGACCTTCATGAAGAAATCACAGAAAGGAGATAACATGATGGAAGAATTAAGAAATAACGAAACATCCGAAAAGAAAGAGAGAATAGAACCGCTGGAAGTTATCACTCTTGAAGGCGATGCAATTCCAGCTGAGGGAGAAGCGACAGATTCGCCTTGTGTAAGAAGAGGAAATTTATATAAAAAAGATGGTTTACAATGGAGAACCTTTCATGTAAATGCTGATGAAACTCTTCTCATTAGCATGACAACAAACGATATCGTTAGAATAAAAACGGATTCGCTAATTAATGATATTGAAAATGGAACAGTAAGTGCATGTGATGTAGAACCGAATCCTTCATTTTCACTCACAGAGGAGGAAATAAATGTAATCACGGAACGCGCAAGGGTTTTTGAAAATATAATCGAGAAAGAGATGCCTGAAATTGAGAACCTTTTTTCAGTGAAAAAAGCAAAAAGAAATAATGATGCAGAAGCTATTCTTCTTGGGGTATCAAGAAGGTGGTTGCGCGAAATGTTAAAGGCCTATCTTCGTTCCGGCCGCAATAAATTCAGTCTTATTGACCATCGCAAAGGTAATTATAGAAAAAAAGTACCCCATTCAAAAGACTACGAGAATCCAAAGAATGACGTTGACGAAATCCTCAAATACGGTCTTAAGATGTTCGTAAAGTATGGGAAACCGGGAATGGCATATGACGCAGTTCTGTGCCGGTATTTTCGCGAACCGGTCGAGGCACCAGATGGTTCTTCTGTCAAGATGGTAACACTTCCGGAAGAGGAAAGATCAGTATCATACAAGATGCTTTACAACTATATCAGAAAGCATACAGAAGACTATTCCTGCAAGGGAAAAGATGAGAGAGACAAACAGAACAATGACAGACAGCTGGTTGGAAACAGCAAAACCGGAGTCTATGAATTGGGACAGATTGTTGAAGCAGATGAGATGGAGCTTGGCTGTTATGTAGTCGACCAGAATGATGGAGAAACTGTTCTTGGAAAAGCTGTCGTATACTGTATGGTCGAAGTATTGAGTGGAATCTGCATCGGTGCATATGTAAGTCTTGAAAATAACAGTATGCGTGGCTTTCAGCAGGTGTTTCTGTCACTCCTGGAACCGCATAAGAACCAGACGAAAGGCTATAACATTGACTATGATGAGGAAGACTGGCCGTCCATGATCGTACCAAACGAGATCCGTTGTGACCGGGGCTCAGAGTATATGTCCAAGGCATATAGCAAAGCGATGGGGGAACTTGGCATCCGTAATACTCCGGTTCCACCCGGATGCGGTTCCTTAAAGGGGGTTGTCGAATCCTTCAACGGACTGGTTCAGACCTATTTAAAAGCACAGTTAAAGAATAACGGATATATAGAAGACAAATACCGTGGTGGTGACCTGGCGAAAGGGGCTGCATGTCTGACACTGGAAGAAATAAGAGGACTGGTCTACCAATCAGTGATTCTGTATAACCGCCGTGTTTTTGAGGGACTCATTGATAAGAAGTATGTGGATAACAATGTATCGCCAACACCGAAAGGGATTTTTGCATACGAAAAAGCTCATGGCAGAGCAGGAGATCCAACCAATGTAAATGATGCAACAAGACCAGCCTATCTGTTTGCAATGCTGGCAAAGGAAGAAGAAAAAAGAAAATTTACATGGAACCGCAGGAAAGGTATCGTGTACACCTTCTATAAGACGGAACTGCGTTTTTATTCGCAGGAACCATGGTTCTTGGATATTTTAAAAGATGAACCACATCCGGAAGATATTGAGGTCAGATACAATGTGGACGATATCAGGAATGTCTATATCAGATATAAGAAAGAGATCCACAGAGTACCTCTTGCAGAAAAGATTGAACAGCAGTATACATACGCAGACTTAACCTGGGACGAATACGACGAGTGTATCCGTAAAAAGAGGGACTCAAAGGTAATGAAAGAAGCAAAACAGGTATATCTGGACACGAAACTGAATTTGCAGGATACGGTAGAGAAACAGGCAGAAATGGCAAAAGCCCTGAATCCAAAGAAGAAGAAAAAATACGGCAAAGCGCATCCGGAGGATAAAACAGCCAAGAAACAGGAAATGAGAAAAGATCCAGATGGAATTACGAAACGTTCTTATAGTTCCATTGATCCGGAACCTAAGAAAGAAACATTAACAAAGCAGCAGGAAGAGCTGGCAGCGATTGAGCATTTGAGAATCCCAGATGAAATGAGGACGATGGGAGACAGAAAACTCAGCCGAGAAGAAGAAATCAATCGTATCTTGGCACTGATAGAAGACGAAGTATAAGAAAGGAAGAAAACATGGAGAGACTGAAATGTAATTTAACATTCCGTGAACTTAGAAAAGATGAAAATCTTTATGATGATGTAGACCTGACCGCGGGGAGCATGGTAGATGCGCAGTACCGCAGAGTCGCCGGATATGAAGATAATCCTGATGTATGCGCATTGCCGAAGATGCCTTCGGTAAGGGATATCCTGGCTCTTGGAATGGTGAATCCTCCGGGATACGAAAGAGAACAGGTAGAAAAAATGAGTACTGCTGAAAAATTAGCCGCAATAGAAGACATCGACATGGCAATGATTCCACTTGGAATTCATGTAGATGTAGCCCGTACAATCTGGAAGTTTTTGGACCGCAGATATAAAGGGGCTGACGTCATGATTTCCGCAAACGAAGATGAGAAAGCGTATGGGAAAGGAAGCTTTGGGCGTGCTATCGTTCTGTATCAGAAGCTGGAGGCCCCAAGCCCGATTGGATTTCTGCTTCATGGGAAGACCGGATGCGGAAAGACTATGGCTGTGAACTTAGCGTGTCGCATGTATCCTAATGTAATCTATCATGAGTTTGAGGACTGCAGCTATGTACAGATCCCCATCGTCATGGTGACAGCGCTCAGAAAAGATATCAGAGACGTGTTTGAATCCATTGCCGCAGCATTTGACAGATTTCTGGATACCGGAGATTACCATAGAAGAAGGGCCGTTGGAGCCAAGAGTATCTCTGCAACAGAAGGGCTTGTAAAGAAATGGATCGAACTCTATCATGTCGGACTCATCATCGTAGATGAAGTACAGTTCCTTGATTTCTCGCCAAAAAAGAAGAACATCGAGGACATTGTAAGTATCACACAGGCAACCGGGGCGCAGTTCGGACTCATTGGTAACGATGACGGATATAGAGCTGTACTGGAATATGACAGGCTTAACAGGCGCGTAGCAAAAAACATTATCAATGCAGACGAGGTTACGAAGAATAATGTACGTTTGTTTGAGAATGCAATCAAGACACTTTGGAGATATCAGTTCGGGAACGTGGAAAGTCCGTTCACAACAGAAATTGAGGAACTTCTCATGTACCATTCATCCAGGAATATAGCACTCCTGAAATACATCGTGATTACTATACAGACGAAGGATGTAATCGAGAAGCGCATGGAGCCGATTGATGTGCCATTCATCGAGAAAACGATTGGGAGGGACATGGAGACACTCCGAAAACTGCTCGCTGATCCTGATGATCCGGAAGATGCACAGTATCACGAGTATATTACAAAGCTCTATGCAAGGCAGGCTAAAGAGGTCGCTACGGAAAATGACGAAGAAAAAGGAAGGTTGTTCGATATGATGGCAGCGGGCGAACTGACCAGGAAAAGAGAAGCGGTCCGCAGCAGAGCTTTCCAGTCAATCAGCGACACTTCAAATTATACTGAAACGCAGATCAACCGCGCAATCAGACAGGCAATCGATAAGGAACCGGATATCCTGGATCACCCTTCGAAGTTTCTTGCACAGAAGGCTATGGAAATATTGAAAAAGGCAAACGCAAAGGTGAAACGTAAAAATACCGCCACAGCTAATCAGGCGAAGAAAGGGAAAAGCGATGCAGCTGTGATTGACAGAGAGACAAGCCAGGGGCTTACAGCTTTGAAAAAAGCTATGAATGAGCAGGAAATATCCTCCGTTTCCAGTGAGAAGCGGGGATTGTAAAAAAGGAGAAGATTATGAGATTACCAAAGAGCATCCGAATAAGAATCTATGATGCTGTGAAGGCAGGCGTTGATGAGAAAGGCTGCTGGACCGCTTCCGAAGATGGATTCGAGGGCAGGACAATTACCAGGGAAGAAAGAAATATCCTGCAGGATCTGGTGAATCATGGGTATGTAAAGAGATGAAAGAAAGGGGTGTATACGATTGAACAAATACAGGTTTCCAATATGGTTTCGGATATATCCGGATGAGAACATTGTGTCATGGCTGGAAGCTTTGTTTTCAGTTAACGGAATGTCAAAAAAGGCTTTCTCTGTTACTTTAGAGGGAAGTACGGAATTGTTAGAGCTTGAGAATATCTGTAGAAAATATGAAGGTGATAAGTTTCCGACGCTGGAAGAGATTATGTCGAGGCACTCAGAATTCAGCACGATGATGCCGTTTCGTAATGAAAGCATGAATGTTCTTGTGGCAGAGCAGGTCATCCGGCAGGCGGAAGATTTTCATATGATTCCAGGCAATAAAAAGAATCATTGCAAAGTACTGAGGTGCTGTCCGGAATGCCTGGCTGAAGACATGGCAAACGGGAGACGTCCCTATATCAGAGCGTGGCATTCGCTCCATGGTGTAACAGCCTGTGCAAAGCATGGCTGCAGGTTACAGATTTACTCAATCTATGACAGCGATAAACCGGTTGTTCCAGCAGATGAAGAAAGCCTCCGGTATGCGAAATTCCTCTACCAGGTTTATCTGCATCAGCCAAAAGTCACGTTAGATGATATAAAAGACCTGCTTGCCGGTACGAAGACCGGACGATTGATACTGGACAGGCTGACAATTAACTGCATTATCAAAGCTTTCTGTGAAAAGTATGAGCCTGACGAGTTCATAGAGCAGATCAAAGGAAGAGAAAAAGAAGGATGTCAGATTGCAAGCAATACATGTCCGCACTGCGGGACGATTTACCATTCCTTCGGCCTGGCCAGGTCTTATGGATATGAATGTCCGATATGCGAGAGGAAATATGATGGCCTGGAGCTGCTGCAGAAAAGAATAGATCTTTCCTGGAACGGAGAATACGAGGTGACTGGATACGAGGATGAAGCTCATGTCAGAATCCGTCACAGACCATGCGGAAGGGAATATATACTGCCGCTGAATGCTCGTGGTCTTACAAAAAGACAGTTATGTGACAAGTGCAATTATAAGTATCGGGACAGAATCGGCAGGAAAGCCACAATGAATAGTGGTGAAACATGCAGGATTATTGCTTATCGGTCTTCGATGGATTTAGATGTAGAGTTTGAGGATGGAGCTATTGCCAAACACACGACTTATACGAATTTTAAGTTAGGAATGATCGGCCGTCCCGATGACACACCTGAAGAACAGGCAAAGCGCAGACTTGGAGAAAAGAGAACCATGAACTGCGGGCTTGAAGCTGAGATTATTCGGTATGGAGCTTATGCCGATATTGATGTTAGGTTTGAAGATGGCTATATTGCCAGGCATGCAGCATATAAAGAATTTTTAAACGGGTCCATCAGGCCTCCGATTGATCGTGTCGGAGAAACAGGTATTATGAACAATGGGCTCAAAGCTACAATTATTGCATATCGAAAACATATAGATATGGATGTTCTTTTTGAGGACGGTTCGGTTGCGGAGCATATTGATTACAAAAATTTTACGGAAGGGCGTGTTGCAAGGCCGCAGGACTCCAGAAGAAATAGAGGGAAGTTCCGTATCGGCGAAAAGAGAATTATGAAATGCGGACTTGAAGCAGAGATTATTTCGTATCGTAAAAGCGATGATATGGATGTGCGATTTCCTGATGGTGTGATTGTAAAGAATGTACAGTATACGAATTTCAAACGAGGGATGGTAGGGCATCCGTAAGACGAAGACACTGGCAAAAAGCTGGTGTCTTTTTTCTTGCACAAAAATTGTAATCGGCAAACGTTTTTCTGACATGTATAGGGTAAGTGTTAATAACTCAATCATTTATAACGCTGTTGCAGGCAAAATTGATTGCAGAAATACATAGAAAGGAGATTATTTCACATGAGTAAAAGCAGAGGGCGTGGAATATCCGGACGTACTCACACGCAAGCACAGATTAATAATTATGCCAATCAGCATAATCCAAACAACAATGCATACAAGACTAACTTGAATAATCACGCAAACCAATGCAATCCAAATAATAGTCAATATGCTGGTCATGACAATGACAACGAATAGGTTTTAATTATTTCAATCGTGCATAGGAGTCAAATGAGGCTTTTCTTTCTTTCATTAAGCTCCAACCAGTTATTTAACAACCAGCATTTACGGGCACATTGGTTAAGTACCTAATTTCAACCATTTTTTAAATACCCGAAGAAACAAAACAGCCTTCAGGAAAAGAAATCTGCTGCCGGGGTAAAAATCATACTAATTGCGGAAAATGTAAAATCGGTGGCATATTTAAAATTAATGTTTATTTCCATACAGGATTTAGGGAAAGGGAAGAGATTAATGGGAAAATTAAAACGATTTTATGCGGTTTTCGAGCATCTAAACGGAAGTGATTAAGGGGAAAAATGCAGTAGAAACAGCAGTTCCAGGTAAATGGGGTTATCGTTGTACGGGAATGTCTTATATCAATTTTCCAAGAATGCTTTTGTGTACGATGAATAACGGTGTGGATCTTACAAGTAATAAACGTTTTACAAAAGGATATGGCTATTTTACGGAAATGGAAAGTTATGAAGAACTTTTAAAAGCATGGGATAAAACAATAAGGGAAATTACTCGATATAGTGTTATTGTAGAAAATGTAATTGATAAGGCCTCTGAAAGAGATGTGCCAGACATTCTTTGTTCGGCTTTGACAGATGATTGTATTGCCAGAGGCAAAACCATCAAAGAAGGTGGAGCAGTCTATGATTTTATTTCAGGACTTCAAGTAGGAATTGCGAACATGGCAGATTGTTTGGCAGCTATAAAGAAGTTAGTGTATGAAGAAAAGAAAATCACAAGACAAGAGCTTTGGAATGCGATCTTAGATGATTTTTCATCACCTAAAAACAAAAAAATTCAGGAAATGTTGATTCGTGAAGCTCCAAAATATGGAAATGATGATGATTATGTCGATCAGTTAATTGTGGAAGCTTATGATTCTTATATTGAAGAAATCGAAAAATATCCGAATACACGCTATAATAGAGGACCAATTGGCGGAATTCGTTATGCAGGAACTTCTTCAATTAGTGCGAATGTTGGACAAGGTATGTCAACGATGGCTACGCCGGATGGACGAAATGCATTCGAACCTTTGGCAGAAGGTTGCAGTCCAGCGCATAACAGCGATAAAAATGGACCTACAGCTGTGTTTAAAAGTGTGTCTAAGCTTCGTACAAATAAAATTACAGGTGGAGTTCTGCTAAATCAAAAAATGACACCTCAAATGTTGTCGACTGAAGAAAATCGACAAAAATTAGAATTGCTGATTAAAACTTTCTTTAATCGCTTACATGGATATCACGTGCAATATAACATTGTTTCTAAAGAAACTTTGATTGATGCACAGAAGCATCCTGAAAACCATAAGGATTTAATTGTTCGTGTAGCCGGATATAGTGCTTTCTTTAATGTGCTTTCTAAAAAGACGCAAGATGATATTATTGGTAGAACAGAACAATCTTTAATGTAAGAAAATGTAAATAATTTGTGAAAACAAACTTTATTAGGTGTATTCTATAGGTAACCGATACGAAAGAGATCAAACTAAGAACCGGATACAAAGAGATTCTAGTCATGGTGGAAGCTAGATTATTACGACTTAGCAAATGGACTTTCAAGGGCAAGGTGAAAAGATTTTCTGAGTAGCTACGACGTATTCCATGCGTTAAATGGATCGAATGTGATGGCATTCTAGAGGTGGGTATAACTATACCAATTCAGGTGGTACCGCAGATTATTTTGATATTCTGTCCTGTGTCAAATTTTTAATTTGATGCAGGATTTTTTATTTATAAGGAGAGTGATGAAAAGTGTTAGCTGACTGGTGGTGGTACAAAAAATAAATAATTAGGAGGTAAGAGAATATGTACAAAAAGTTATTAGTATGTGGATTGGCTTTATTGATGTGTGGGTGCAGTACAAAAGCTGCAGGTAATGATCAAGTGTTGACAGTCGGATTAAGTTCGGAAATGAATGGCACATTTTCACCTATGTATTATCAAACGACAAATGATTCTTATGTGGTGGATTTAGTGTATCAAGGGTTATTGAAATACAACAAAAAAGCTAACTATATAAAATTCAAGTATTTTTTTAAAAAAGTTTGAAAATATAA
>OFMO01002256.1_pt1 | contig 10005 bp, 5 predicted proteins | sample 1541821 | NCBI WGS metagenome assembly OFMO01 (sample SAMN04209253, study PRJEB22552) | human gut metagenome | biome: gut; material: feces | host: Homo sapiens | place: USA: Oklahoma | reverse complement strand
CCGCAAAGTGGGGCGTGCAGATTGCGGGAATGATTTTTCAAACACGCTCTAATATTAAAAGGCGGAATTTAACAATTTAAACACATTTTTCCCACAAAGAGAACACAAATTGTCTATATACTGTGAACTATCAAATGAAAAGAACATAAAGGAGTTTCTAAAGGAGGCTTTTATCATGAAGAATAGAAATGAAGAATTAAAGAGAAAACTTAAAAAGGCAGCAAGCATTAGTCTTTGTGCGGTACTGGCAGGTGGTCTTGCAGCAGGAACATATACAGGAGTTAACTATCTGACAGGCTATGAGCAGAGCGTACAGGCAGCAAGCGAAGATAAGGTTGAGCTGCTGAAATCCGAGAAGAAATCAGATGATTCCAAGGATGACAGCAAAGATGAGAGCACAGCAAAGGGCAGCCTTGATGTATCTGATATTGTAGAAGCGGCAATGCCAAGCATCGTTTCCATTACAACCAAATCTGTAGAAGAGGTTCAGAGCTACTACGGAATGTTTGGTCAGTACGGTGCTTATTCACCATCCCAGGAACAGGAGGTTCAGGGAAGCGGTTCCGGTATTATCATTGGTAAGAACGATTCCGAGCTTCTGATTGCAACCAACTATCATGTAGTAGAAGGTGCGGAGACCTTATCTGTTGGCTTCTGTGACAGCACAGCATGTGAGGCTAAGGTAAAAGGCTATGACAGCGAGAAGGATCTTGCAGTTGTAGCAGTTTCCCTGGATGATATTGACAGCGATACAATGGATGCCATTACGATCGCAACCATCGGTAATTCCGATGACCTGAAGGTTGGCGCACAGGTTGTTGCAATTGGTAACGCACTTGGTTACGGTCAGTCCGTAACAACCGGTATTGTAAGTGCCAAGAACCGTCAGCTGAATTCTGATGATACAGTCGGCGATTATGACAGCGACAGCAATTCCGCTACAAACCTGATCCAGACAGATGCAGCAATCAACCCAGGCAACAGTGGTGGTGCTCTTCTGAACATGAACGGTGAGGTTGTTGGTATCAACTCTGCAAAGCTTGCTTCCACAGAGGTTGAGGGTATCGGTTATGCAATTGCAATTTCTGATGTAACAGATACTCTGGAGAATCTGATGAATGAGGAGACCAGAGATAAAGTTGATAACCACGGTGTTCTGGGAATCACAGTTCGGAGTGTTGACAGTGAAGTAAGTGAAGCATACGGTGTTCCGGAAGGCGTTCTTGTAAGAGACGTAACAGAAGGCGGTGCAGCTGATAAGGCCGGCATTGAGGCAAAGACTATCATCACCAAATTTGCAGGCAAGGTTGTTACAACCAAGGAACAGCTGGTTGATTTCCTTTCCTACTACGAGCCTGGTGAAGATGTAGAGCTTACCATTGAAGTTCCAGATGGAAAAGGTTACAAAGAAGAGACAGTAACTGTAACTCTTGGCGAGAATACAAATACACAGAGTACAGGTTCCGAGGACAACGGTGACGGTCAGGGAAGCAGCCAGGATGATAATCTTCTGGAAGACTGGGAGAATAACGAAGGCGGCTCAGGTCTCCAGTACGGCGAGGGCTGGAATTAAACACTTGGGCGAATACGCTCTAGTAAGGCATACAGATTGCCGGAATGCTTTTTAGACACGCTCTAAGGCAGGAGAACCGGGATTGATTCAGCCACGGAAATGTAAATAATAGAATGAGAGAGGTTCATCTGTAAAAAAGGTGAACCTCTTTTTTCGGGCAAAATTTCCCACAAAGCGAGGCATGCCGGTTGCGAAACAGATTTTTCAAATATACTCTGCTTTGAAATAGTTAGAAAACACATAGAAAACTGAATAATAGATTGCGTAACCTACTTTAAAAAGGTATAATTATTTTATTGTCTGCAGATTGCGGCATAATATTTTTAAGAGTTATACGAAAAAGGAAAAGAGTCAGTAAAATGAACAACGAAAGATTTCTGGTTTTCGATATAGATGATACCTTATACAGCCAGATGGAGCCGTTGCTTACAGCCTGTGAGTTCAGTCTGGGCAGGAAGCTTCCGGATCCGGAGCTGTTTTACCGGATTTTCGGGAAAAGAAGCGCTGAAATGTTTCTGTTCAGCGAGAGTGGACAGGTTTCCATTCATGAATCCCGGATTTACAGAATTGAAAATACTATGAAAGACCTGGGAATTCCCTTTACCAGAGAGCAGGCAGAGCTCTTCCAGGAGAGATATAAAGAGAATCAGTCTCATCTTCATGTTTCAGGGGTAATGACACAACTGCTGGACGAATGCGAAGCTGCCGGAGTGAAAATGGGCGTGATCACCAACGGACCTTTTTCCCATCAGGTTCAGAAGTTTCACATACTGGGACTTGATAAATGGTTTACAGAGGATCATCTGATCGTGTCGGCAGGCGTGGGAGTGGCAAAGCCGGATGTACAGATTTTCCGCATGGCAGAAGAAAAATGGGGGATGGAGCCGGAGAATACTTTTATGATCGGGGATTCTCTGGAGAATGACATTGCAGGTGCAAAAAATGCCGGATGGAAGACCATCTGGATGAACCATCACCGTTATACAGTTCCGGAAGGTATGGAAAAACCAGATTATATTGCATATACAGAGGAAGAGTTGAGAAAGCTTATTGTCCAAATATGCTTTACAACGAAGAAGGATAGATAAAGTATGGTATCAGATTACAAAATCACCATGGAGCAGGCAGAATACGAGATGGTCTGTTACCGTAGGGTTTTTAACTTTGTAAGGCTTCTTGACCAGGAAAAACTGGAGAAATTGAATGCAGAAGGTCTGTTGGCAGCAGAGGGCGGACAGACAAAAAAAGCAGATTTGTGCATAGGGCATTTTTGCCAGGGCTGTGTGGCAATGGAAGCCTTTTTACGGAAGGCAGAGCTGTGCAAGCTGGAATTTATTGGAGATGACATTTATCAGATCATGGCTAAATATCTGGAAATTGACGGTAATCCTTATGTAATGGAGCTTTTGAAGAAAATGGACAAAAACAGTCTGATCGATCGGAAAGACCATGAGCGCCTGATCAACAGTCTTACCGGATATAACGAGAGACTGTATCAGGATGTTCTTACGAAGGCATACAACAGACGTTATTATGAAGAAGAATTGAAGTCCCAGATGGGACCGGCTGGAATTGCCATGATCGATCTGGATGATTTTAAGCTTTATAACGACACATATGGACATAATGTCGGGGATATGGCACTGACTGTTGTTGCAGAAACCATATGCAAGCATATCCGTAAGGATGATATTCTGATCCGCTATGGTGGGGATGAGTTTCTTCTGGTGTTTCCTGGAGTAACGGAAGTGAAATTTGCCGGAAGACTGCAGGAAATCCATGATAAGATCCATCTGGCTGCTGTGCCGGGATATGCAGGGATTCAGCTTTCTGTGAGTATTGGAGGAACAATTGCCGGGGCAGATGAAACAATCGGAAGTGTGGTAGGAAGAGCTGACCGTTTTATGTACCAGGCGAAAACCCGTAAGAATCTGGTGGTAACCGAGTCTAATGAGATAAAAGATGGAAATGCAGACGGCGCAGAGGTTAATCGTGATGAGCTGAAACAGCAGATTCTGATCGTGGATGATGCTGAGCTGAACCGTGATATTCTTGCGGAGATTCTGCACCATGATTTTAAGACTATGGAAGTAAGCAGTGGGGAGGAATGTCTCTCCGTGCTTCGGGAGTATGGTGCAGGAATCTCACTGGTGTTGCTTGATATTGTAATGCCTGGCATGGACGGCTTTGCAGTTCTTGAGGAGATGAACCGGAACCATTGGATCGAGGATATTCCGGTCATCATGATCTCCAGTGAGGAGACAGAATCATATATACGCCGGGCGTATGAAATGGGAGTTTCAGACTATATCAGCCGCCCGTTTGATGCCAAGGTTGTTTACCGGCGTGTATATAATACTATTAAATTATACGCAAAACAGAGGCGCCTAATCACACTTGTAACGGATCAAATTCGAGAAAAAGAAAAAAATAGTCAAATTTTGATAGATATTCTCAGCCATATCGTAGAATTTCGTAATGGAGAGAGTGGTCAGCACGTTCAGCACATAAAGATGTTGACCGGATTTCTGCTGGACAGACTGATGCAGAAAACAGACAAATATGATCTAAAATGGTCTGACCAGTACATGATCACAATTGCATCTGCCCTTCACGATATTGGTAAAGTGGGAATCGACGAGAAGATTTTGAATAAACCAGGCAGACTGACAAATGAAGAGTTTGAGGAAATGAAGAAGCATACCCTGATCGGTGCTTCCATGCTGAAGAGCCTGGGTGTTTATCAGAATGAAGAGCTTGTGAAGGTGGCTTACCAGATCTGCAGATGGCACCATGAGCGCTACGATGGCAAGGGTTATCCAGATGGTCTGAAGGGGGAAGAAATTCCGATTGCAGCTCAGGTGGTTTCTGTTGCAGATGTATATGATGCACTGACAAGCGAGCGTGTTTATAAGAAAGCATTTTCCCATGAGAAGGCTATGGAGATGATCCTGGCCGGTGAGTGCGGAACCTTCAATCCGCTGCTGCTGGAGTGCTTGCAGGATATTCAGGGCCGTATCCAGGAGGAAATGAAGCGGGCAGAAGAGCAGCCTATGCTTGTACAGAATTCTTATGTGGGGAAGATGATCGAGACGGTGCAGTAGGCAAGGCTTATTATAATGTAATATATTGAGGTATTGTTCGACGAATTATTTTGGGTAAAAATCGCGAACAGCAGCATTTGCAGGTCGGGGGACCTGCGGGAGTGGGGGTAAGTTTTACTTTATGAAAAAGAAAATTCTTACACTGGCGGCAGTGGTAACACTGCCGTTTATTCTTCTTGTGATGTATCTTCTTGCCTCGATGGCAAGTTACAGCAATACTTATGATGAGATCGTAAGCAACATGACTGTAGCGAATAATTACAATCTGAATTTCAAGGAAGAGATGGACGAGAGCCTGTATAAGCTGGTTGTTGGCTACGTCACTCTGGATACCATCGAAACAGACAAAAGTCTTAAGAATCCATATACTTTAATAGATGAATTACGCAGCGAATTTACCAGACTGACAGCCATTACCACAGAATCTGAGAGCAAGCTGTGGCTGGAGAGTCTTCTTCGCAATATTGATACCCTGGAAAAAAGGGTGGACGATATTGTGGACAGTATTTCTGCCGGGGGCAGATACAATGAGAATATTGAGAAGCTGGACAATAATATTTACATTCTGACGGAACTGATCCAGGATGATATCCAGTATTATATCTATTATCAGACACGTTATATGGACAAGGTCACAGATACCCTGCAGGATCAGATCGGGCGGTTTATGGTGGTGTGCAGTGTGCTGATCGGCGTGCTGATCATTGTGGTTGCAGTCAGTGCGGTGATGATCGTTTCCGGTATTATACAGCCCATCAGTCAGCTGAACCAGGCTACGGAGAAGATTGCCCAGGGTGATTTCAATGCCAGAGCCCAGGCGGATTCCGATGATGAGGTGGCTGAGCTTGCAGTGAGCTTTAACAAAATGGCAGGAAGCATGCAGTCTCTGATCGATAAGGTGAAGGAAGACGAGCGGAAAATGCGAAAAGCAGATCTGCGCCTTCTTCAGGAGCAGATTCAGCCTCATTTTCTTTATAATACGCTGGACACCATTGTGTGGCTGATCGAGTCCAATGAGCCGGACGAAGCGGTGACCATGGTTGTTACACTGTCGGACTTTTTCCGTGAAATCCTCAGCAAAGGGAAGGAATTTATTTCCATTAAGGAAGAAGAAAAACACATCAGCAGTTACCTCCAGATTCAGGAGATGCGTTATCGGGATATTCTGGAATATGACATTCAGCTGGATCAGGTGATTTATAAATATCAGATTCTGAAACTGACCCTTCAGCCAGTGGTGGAGAATGCACTTTACCATGGAATCAAATATAAACGTGCCAAAGGCTGTATTCACATTCACGGGGAAAAAGAGGGCGATATTATCCGTCTGACTGTCCGGGATGATGGTGTGGGCATGGATGAGGAAGAGCTTGAACAGCTTCGCCAGCAGATCGAGAAGCCCTGCCAGGAGACGGAGAAGGGCTTTGGTCTGGCAAATGTAAATGAGCGTATCCACATGTATTTCGGACCGGAGTATGGAATGAAGATCCAGTCACAGAAGGGCAAGGGAACTACAGTGGAGATTGTGATCCCGGCTATTCTGGAAGCTCCGGTGGAGAAAACAGGGAATGATACAGCAAAAGCGGTTGATGTCAGCAACAGCGTGAATTCTGACGCAAATAAAAAAATAGAAAATAATCCGAAACAGCAGAATGACAATAAGATAATTGAGGGTGGACAGCCACAGCAGGAGGAGACAGGCGTATGAGACAGTTTATAAGAAAAAATATCTGGGCTGTGGCGCCGGTTGTGCTTGTGCTTATGGCACTGGCCCTTCTGGGAAGCCCTTTGAGCAGTAAAGTGCAGGAAACTCCTGCGGAGGACGATAATCTGATCGTAGTAGGTGTTGCCCAGGTGGGAAGCGAATCTGTATGGCGAAGTGCCCACACTCAGTCCATTCAGGACGCTTTCACCAGGGCAAACGGCTACATGCTGATTTTTGACAATGCCAGACAGAAGCAGGCCAATCAGATCAAGGCCATCCGAAGCTTTATTTCCCAGCAGGTGGATTATATCGTACTTTCTCCTATTGAGGAATCTGGATGGGACACTGTGCTTCAGGAGGCGAAGGATGCCGGGATTCCGGTAATTCTCATAGATCGTAAGGTTTCTGTGGATGATGACTCCCTCTATGCTTCCTGGGTTGGTTCCGATTTTGTCTGCGAAGGACAGGATGCCGGTTACTGGCTTGAGGATTACATGAAAAAGCAGGGTAGGGAAGATGACGAAGTTAACATCGTAGTGCTGAAAGGAACCAAAGGCGCCTCCGCCACCATCGGCAGAACCCGTGGATTCAATGAAGTGGCAAAGGTGCAGCGCAATTGGAACATTTTGCAGCAGGTAGACGGAGAATTTACCACAGCAAAAGGAAAAGAAGAGATGGCAAGGCTTCTGGATCAGTATGAGGACATAGATGTGGTGGTTTCACAGAACGATGACATGACTTTTGGTGCTCTTGAAGCCATCAGAGAAGCAGGAAAAACTGCAGGAGTGGACGGCGATATTACGGTAATTTCCTTTGACGCAGTGGATGCGGGCGTGGAGCTGGTGAGAAATGGGGAGATCAACATTGATGTCCAGTGTAATCCTGACCAGGGAAAATACGTGGAGCAGATCATTCAGGATATGGAAGATGGCAAAGAAATAGAGAAAGCATATTATGTTCCGGAGCGGGTGTATACCCAGGAGAACGTTGGGGAGGAAGAAAATGTTACGGAAGGTATTTCTGGTTGAAGATGAGACGGTGATCCGCGAAGGGCTCAGAGACAGGATTCCCTGGGATCAGTTCGGATACCGTTTTGTAGGGGAAGCAGCAGATGGGGAAATGGCTTTGCCCCTGATCCGTAAGACGAAGCCGGATGTATTGATCACGGATATTAAAATGCCTTTTATGGATGGGCTTTCCTTAAGTAAAATTGTGAGCAAAGAATTTCCGCGGATGAAGATTATTATTATCAGTGGTTATGATGATTTTGAATATGCAAGACAGGCAATTGAAGTTGGTGTTGACCAGTATCTGCTGAAGCCGGTTACCAGAATGAAGCTGAAAAATGTACTTCTTGAACTGAAAGATAAGATCGAGCAGGATCAGGAGCAGGAGGACTACCGCACCCAGTTTCAGAATGAGATCCAGGAGTATGAGCAGTTTTCCAGACGGCGTTTTATGGAAAAAATTCTGGAGGGGGAGCTGTCGGTTAAGGAGATTTATGATGAGGCAGAGCGTCAGTCCATAGAAATTACGGCAGCAGGATATACTCTGCTTTTCCTGTATTTACAGGAGAAAAATAAGGACAAGATGGCAGGTTTTCTTCGAAAACAGGATGAAGTGCTTCATTATTTTCTCCGCTATCCCCAGTATCTGCTTTTCCGCTGGAATGTAAACAGCTACGGAGTTCTGGTAAAGGGGGAATTGTCCCGGCTTCCGGAGCTGACAGATAATTGCGTGGAGTATGTGAAACGGGCCTGCGAAGGGGAAGAGCAGATGGACTGGTATGTGGCTGTAGGAAAACCAGTGGAGAGATTGAGCCTGCTTTCCCAGTGTTATCAGAGCGTGAATCATTATTTTGCATATCGTTTTATGGTGCCGGGGCTTCATGTGCTTACAGAAGAAACTTTGGAAAGTTATGTAAACTCGCAGGGGGAGAACCGGCTGGCAGCAGTGGATTCTTCACAGCTGAATCCTGAGATCATCAAGGATTTTCTCACAAAAGGAAGCAGCAGTGAGATTTAGGAGTTCGTTCAGGGATATCTGGGTGGAATGAGTAAGGCACTGGAGTCCAGAATGTTCCGGGATTATGTGGTGCTTCATATTCGGTTTACAACTATTATGTATCTGGAATCCATTGGTGTGGAAAAAGAGGGTTATACAGAACGGATTGAGGGAAAATATCAGGATACCAGCATCAAGGCATCACAGGTGGCAGGGTATTGTGTGGACATTCTTCAGAGTGCCATTGATATCAGGGATGAGAAGAATGAGTCTCAGGGCAACAGCGCCATGAGGAAAGTGCTGGATTATATTGATGAGAATTACTATAAAGAGACCATTTCCCTGAATGAAGTAGCGGATGCGGTAAATATGAGTGCCAACTATTTAAGCGCAATTTTCAGCCAGAATATGCAGAAGACGTTTGTAGAGTATATTACCTGCAAACGTGTTGACAGAGCGAAAAAACTCCTGCGCGAGACGGACAAGTCGTCCGGAGAGATCGCACAGGAGGTGGGATATAAGGATCCCCATTATTTCAGTTATGTGTTTAAGAAAAAATCCGGGTGCAGCCCAAGGGAATATCGGAGTAAGGGGACTGCATGATATTCAAAATTAATTATGCGATTTCGGCAGTGATAACTGCCATGGGACTTCCTGCGAAGAGACAGGGAGTCCTTTTAATTTGTTTATGCTCATTTGGGCGGCCAGAGTACCAGGCTGGTGTGTCTGGTGTGTCAGTGTTGTGGCGCGGAGCAGACCAGATGTGGTAAGGTAGCTGGTATTGAAGGCGGCTAGTGCTATTGTGGTTTCGAAACTATGGTCGGCGGAAGTAGTCTTGAATCCAGTGCTTTGAAGAGAGGATGAAAGGGAAGCATGAGTTGCTATCTTTTTCTCCTGTCCAAGCGACAGCTCTTCCCATAACAGCCATGCAATAAAGTCATCCTCACAAATAAAAGCAGTGCAGTCGGGGGTGATTCGTTCCAGAAATTTTTTCAGGAAGCTGATATCCTGGCTCTGACGGAAATCATCCAGTTCCTGTGTGGTGTACCAGCAGATGTTGCGGTCTGGTACAGTCAGCCCCTGATTTTGCATAGCATCCAGAAATCCCTGGTAGCGTTCAAGTCCCCGCTGATCGTCCATCTGGAAAATACCGGCGATAGAAGAGTGGCCTTTTTCCACAAGACTTTGCACCAGAAGACCAGCCCCATATAGATTATCTTCATAGATTACTGGAATCTGAGACAACTGGGGATAAGCACATCCCAGGAACAAAATGGAGGTTCCCTTTTGTATCAGTTTTTGATAAAGCTCTGTATTAGGTGATGGTAAGGCGCTTTTTACAGGCTCCACAATAAGTGCTCGCAGCGGACTTTTCAAAAGAAACTGAAGGATTTGCCGTTCCTGGTCCACATGATTGTGAGTGGGGTAAACCTTGCAGGAAAATCCCTCCGCAGCCAGCGCCATACGAATATCATTTATCAGTGCAGGATATTCATATTGCTGTTCATCGGGAATCAGAATTCCAACTATATTCCGGTCTTCCAGGCTGGAAAGTCCGGTAATGTAAGCTCCGCTCCCTTTAATGCGGCGGATTTCCCGCTCATCTTCAAGAACCGCCA
>OFMO01002251.1_pt1 | contig 10026 bp, 9 predicted proteins | sample 1541821 | NCBI WGS metagenome assembly OFMO01 (sample SAMN04209253, study PRJEB22552) | human gut metagenome | biome: gut; material: feces | host: Homo sapiens | place: USA: Oklahoma | reverse complement strand
ACTCTTCAAAAGCGGAATATTTTCTCTTGACAAAGGTCACTTCATATCAGTTTTTTAAGTTGCAATCTGCGTTGTTCTATTAAAGCATTTATTTTGTCGAGTATAGAAACAATTTCCCTTTGTACATCTAATGAAGGCAATGTAATTTCAACCTTTTCCAATCCAACTCGTGTGATTTGGGGTTGAGCAGTACCACTAATAACTTTTGTAAAATCATATGCCTGCATCGAATAAAATAAATATTTGATATCTACACTGTCTTTTACATTATCAAGACACATTGCATTTCCGGTAACGTAGGATCTCGGATGAGTCAAATTAACAGTTCCACAGGTGGCACCTCGACAAGTAATAATTACAGTTTCCTGCTCATGATTATAACTGTCATAGTATCCGATAACTCCATTAGCTCCATAAACTGGATATCCAACGTCGCTGAGCTCAGATATGGGTATGCTTTTCCACTGCTTAGGTCGACAAACAGAAGTAAGTTTCACTTTTTTCATACCGTCACCTCCAATTTATTGAATTGTTTTAGTTTTTCCATTTGTTTATTCCTATAAATAATCAATCTTTGAAATTCAATACAGAAAAGTGCATTATGAAGTTCACGTGAAGTGTTGTGCATTTCCGGCAATTCAGACCCAATCTGCACAACATTTTCGTCCAGGGGGCAGTTCTTTTTCGGCAATTAGAGTAATCGCCAGCTGGTAATGGATTATCCTATTAGAACCACCCCGGATTCCTCCGAAAAACCATACTGTTTTTATGCCAAACCCGTCCGAAACGGGTCAGCTGCATACCTGCTTGCCGCGTCGCCGTTGAAATGTTATCGCAAAAAGTAGGTTCCGGCGGCAATATGCATAACGTTTCACACCAACTTCACAATCCGACCCGGCGGCCACTCTAATTTCCGCCGTTTCCGCCGTTTCCCACGGTTTTCCGTTAGCCGCTCGGGTCCCGCATTTCGCAAAAGAATAAATATCAATTTCTCGATTGCTATATCCGCTGAACCGCTGAACCGCCGAACCGTCAATCCCGGCACACACTTCACTGCACTCCTTAGTCTTCACCCAGCATCGCGGTCAGTTCGTCCATCGCCGTGGCGATCTCCATCTCGATTTCCCGCAGGTTGGTGAGAATCTCCTGTGTCGATGGATATTCCACCGGAACGTACTCCACTTCCTTGTATTTGTTGATGGACAGATCGTAGTCGTTCTCCACGATATCCTCTTTCGGCACCATGAAGCTCTGCTCCGTCCGCTTCCGCTCCAGCTCCGCATCCAAGTGATGGAACCGCCGGATGATATCCGGAATATCGTTCTCCTCGATCGGACTCCGCTTGTCATCCAGACTGAGGCCATCGTTCTGCATGTCATAGAACCAGACGTGATCCGTTCCGCCGGCTTCGGTTTTGGTAAAAATAAGAATCGCTGTAGATACGCCCGCGTACGGTTTGAATACGCCGGAAGGCATGGAGATTACGGCTTCCAGACGGTTGTTCTCCACGATTTCCTTTCGGATGGACTTGTGCGCCTTCGAAGAACCGAACAGCACCCCGTCCGGAACGATGCAGGCACAGCGACCGCCGATTTTCAGCATGCGAAGGAACAATGTTACGAACAGAAGCTCCGTCTTCTTCGTCTTGGAGATTTTCAGCAGATCCGGCGAAACGATATCGTAATCCAAGCTTCCCTTGAATGGCGGATTCGCCAGGACCAATGAATACTTGTTTTTGTCCTCATTCTGATCCGACAGACTGTCTTTGTATTCAATGCACGGGTTGTCAATCCCGTGAGCCATCATGTTCATGGCACCGATACGGAGCATGGTTCGGTCCATGTCGTATCCGTGGAACATGTGATTCAAATAGTGCTCTTTATTCTCCTTATCGAAAAGAACTTCCCGCTTCCGTTCCTCGTCTTCCATCAGATATTCGCTGGCTGCGATGAGGAATCCCGAAGTTCCGCAGGCCGGGTCGCAGATGATTTCATCCGGCTTCGGCTGCATCAATTCCACCATCATTTTGATGATATGGCGCGGTGTACGGAACTGTCCGTTTCTTCCGGCCGTGTTTAATTTGGACAGAAGATACTCGTACACGTCCCCTCGAACATCCTCCTTATCCAGCTTTGTTTCCTTCATCATCCGGAACAAATCGCTGAGCTTCTCCACGACTTTAGAGAGGAGCAGCGGCGTCGGAATCATGAAAATCGCATCGCTCATGTACTTTGAATATGCGCTTTCCCGGTCGCTGTGAAGATTGATGATGAACGGGAACACCTCATTTTTCACCACGTCGAACATCTTCTCTGCCGGGAAATCCTGAAATACGGACCACTTCAGCTGCTTTCCGTCTACCGTCCGGCCCTCCACTTCCACTTCATCCTTGAAGATGCTTTCGTGGGAAATTCCCAGCATCATCGCTTCCATGCTGCCCTTATTATCCGCCTCATCCAGATCGTGGATGAACATCAGATAGGTAATCTGTTCAATTACCGTCAGCGGGTTCACAATTCCCCCCGCCGCAAAATCATCCCACAAGCTGTCAATCCGATTTTTCAGTTCTCCGGTTATCATTTTTTCCTCCATTATCCTCTCAGCGCTTCATCCAGTTCGTCCACATTTGCCACGAACTCAAACAGTTCCATCTCCTCCTCCGGCAGGAATTCCTTCTCCACCATCCGGCGGAATGTACCGCGAAGGGGTTCGTAATATCCGTTGATATTGTACAGAAATGCCCGTTTCTCCGTCCGCCCCAGTCTCTTGAGGGTCAGCACTTCCGTGATTTCCTCCAGGGTCCCGATGCCTCCCGGCATGGCGATAAAAGCATCTCCCAATTCAATCATCCGACTCTTCCGGGTGGACATGGAGTGCACCACTTCCAAGGTGTGAAGCCCTTCATGCCCCTGCTCACAGTGCAGCAGGAAATCCGGAATGATGCCGATGACCTTTCCGCCGTTCTCCAGCACGGTATCTGCAATGATTCCCATCAAGCCGATATTGCCGCCGCCGTACACCAGCGTGTGTCCGTTCCCGGCAATCCAGAGCCCCAGTGCCTCCGCCGCTTTCTTGTAATCCGGATCCGACCCCACGCTGGACCCGCAGTATACCGTTACATTCATATATTTCTCCCTCTTCTTTCCGCTTGTATAAAGTCCCTACCATTATACCAATCCGACGCTGAAATTCAAATGCCCCCAGGGAGGTCTTTGTACTATTTTAAATAAAGTCCTTAACTTTTTGGGGGTACGTGCTATAATAAAAATAGTTCGGTAAGAGTTCTCTACCGACAGTTTTTATATTATTTTTGTGAAATCCAAAATCGGATTGACAGCAAAGAGGTGAATAAACATGAAAAAAGAAGTTCTAGAGCTTCGGGAAAAGATGAAAGCCAATGGTGTGGATGTTTATTACGTACCATCCGGCGACTATCACAGTTCCGAGTATGTAAACGATTTCTTTAAAGCTCGTGAATTCATGAGCGGACTGACCGGAGAATCCGGTGAGCTCATCGTCGACGACGAGGGCGCTTATCTTTGGACCGACGGCAGATATTTCCTCCAGGCAGAGCGTCAGCTGGCCGGCAGTGAAATCGAGCTGATGAGAATGGCAGAGCCGGGCGTTCCGACTGTTGAGGAATTCCTGATTGACCTGGCCAAGAAAAAAGGTGGCTATACGCTGGGATTTGACGGCAAGGTTGTTCCGGGATATTACGGTGAAGAGCTTCAGTCGAAGCTGGGTGAACTGGGCGTTACCATTAAATGGGATAAAGACCTGGTAGGTGAAGTATGGACTTCCCGTCCGCAGATTCAGCCATCGGAAATCTACGAACTGCCGCTGACCACTACCGGCAAGACCGCAACCGAAAAGATTGCAGACGTTCGGAAGGCCATGGCCGAAAAGAATGCGGATTACCTGCTGGTTACCGATCTGATGGAAAACGCATGGCTCCTGAACATGAGAGGCAGTGATATCGATTATACACCGGTATTCTTCTCCTTCATCCTGCTTTCCAAGGATTCTGTGAACCTGTACGTAATGGACGGTGCGGTAAAGGATTCCCTGCCGGAAGACCTGTCCTTCGTTACCGTGAAGGGATATGATGAAATCGAACAGGACGTTGCCGCTCTGGATGCATCCAAGACATTGTGGCTGGATTCCGGTTCCGCGAACTACGCTCTGTGCCTGAGAATTCCGGAAGGCATGAAGACGGTGGATGAAGCTACTCCAATCGCTATGATGAAGGCCGTTAAGAATGAGACCGAAATCAAGAGCTCCCTCAACGCGCATAAGAAGGATGCGGTTGCAATGGTGAAATTCATCAAGTGGATTAAGGATGTTGCTGCAAAGACACCGCATCAGACCGAACTCAGTGCGGCAGAACAGCTGCGGAAGTTCCGTGCCGAAGAGGATGGCTTCTTCGATCTGTCCTTTGAGACCATTGCCGGATACGGACCAAACGGTTCCGTCATCCACTACGCACCGACACCGGAAACCGATGCCGAAATTCTGCCGGAAGGCTTCCTGCTTCTGGACTCCGGTGGTCATTACACAGACGGTACCACGGATATTACCCGTACCATCGCCGTTGGACCGCTGACTCAGGAAATGATTGATGACTATACCTATGTTCTCAAGGCTCATCTGGCAATGCACAATGCCGTGTTGACTCCGGGAATGAACGGAATCGACTTGGATGCCATCACCCGTGCACCGATGAGAGCGGTAGGTCTGGACTTTAAGCACGGTCTGTCCCACGGTGTGGGTCACCTGCTCAGCGTCCACGAAGGTCCGAATATCCTTCGCCGTGTACCGACTCCGATTACCATTTGTCCGGGCATGATTATGTCCAACGAGCCGGGCGTATACATCGATAACCAGTTCGGTGTTCGTATCGAGAACGAAGTTCTGATGAAGGACGACGGAAACGGAAATACCATCAACGAGCCAATCACCTTCGTACCGTACGAGAGAGAAGCCATCAACCCGGCTCTGCTCACCGACGAAGAGCTGGCATGGGTCAACAACTACCACAAGATGGTTCGTGAAGTACTGCTTCCGCGCGTGGATGGCGACCTGGCAGAATTCGTCAAGGCACAGACCGAAGAGATTACCAAATAAAGCAACCAATTATAAGGAGACATAGAGATGAAGTATACAAACACAGACAAAGCACCTGCTGCAATCGGCCCGTACTCTCAGGCAGTCACTGCCGGCGGATTCCTGTTCATTTCCGGACAGACTCCGTTCAGCCCGGAAACCGGTGAAACCATCGGTACCGATGTTGCGGGACAGGCGGAGCAGGCATGCAAGAACATCGGAGAAATTCTGAAGGCCAACGACCTGACCTTCGAAGACGTGGTAAAGACCACCTGCTTTATCACCGATATGGCAGACTTCGGTGCATTCAATGAAGTCTATGCGAAGTATTTCGTGTCCAAGCCGGCCAGATCCTGCGTTGCGGTAAAAGAACTTCCGAAGAGCATCCTTTGCGAAATCGAAGTAATCGCCGCTGCGAAGTAGGTAAGTGCATTCATTCGATAAACGACACTTGTATAAACGGGAGTGAACCAAAGTTCATGGTTCGCTCCCGCTTTGTTTTTGGTTCTTCACCTTTTATGATTTTTAATTCCGAAATTCTATAGCTATAGTTTTTTTATCGCATGTTTTAGTCCTTTTTGTTCCAACGATATTGAATTCCTGTTATTTTTTGCTAGGATGAAGCCATGAAATTTCAGAAAAAACAACGAGCGCTCATATCTCTTAACAATATGATTTCACAGACTTCCCATAAGGATTGACAGAAATTATATTTAAAACTACAATAGGAGCAAGAAAATGACTAACCACAAAAACCGACCGAATCCAAAATGAGGTCGTTAAATCTAGAAATAATGTAGGATGGGAGAGGGTTTATATGCTATTGGAAGAAAAATACAAAGCCTACTTCGAAGAAGGTCAATTAGATAAGGTTCTGAAGTTGTTCGAAGCCGGACACCTCTCTTTGGAAGTTGCACTCCGTGAAACCGGCGCCACTTCAGAAAAAGAGTTGAAACAGCTAATTCAAGAGCGAAAAATGTCGGAAAAATAATAGAATAAGCCAAAGACGAGTTGGTTGCATTCGGTTTGAGTGCTTGGATTTTGAATCCAAGCACTTTACTTTTTCTTAGGCACTCTACTGCTGCTACACGTACCGCAGAATCTCCACCCAGATTCGCCCCTTCTTGGACTCCCCGCCGATTTCCTGCAGCACCGCCTTTCCTTTTCCCCGAAGCACGATTACTGCCCCCTCGTCAATCCGCTGGTCGATTTTCGTGCACTCCATGTGATCCACCGATACAATTCCGCTTCGAATCCCCTTCACCGCATCGGACCGGGAAACCTTGAACGCCGTGGACACCACGTTATCCAGCCGCAGGCTGGGGAGCGTATCCCGGATGACCTGCACCCGCCGCTCCGGAACCGCCAGCTCCCCGATGGGTCTCGTTTCGGCTTTGGCATCGGTTCTTCCCACAGAGCGATATTCCTGCTCCAGGAACGTGCTGATATCCGGACGAACAATCAGGTCCGCTCCCTTCTCGTCCACCAGGATGTCGCCAATCATTCGCCGCTCAATGCCAAGCCCCAGCACGGAGCCCAGGTAATCTCGATGGCTCAGCTTTCGGTCGCTGCCGCCGGTCTCCACGTGAATCACATGCAGGAATTCCTCCATGCCCAGCACATCCTCCAGCGTCTCACCGTAATCCTTCGGGGCGATAATCAGAATGCGCCGTTCTGCGTCTTCATATCCCCCATAAAACCAGAATCGAAGATCCGAGTGTCCCCGGCACTCCTCTCGAGCCAGGGCCTGCTGGTGCAAATCCAGAAAATCCGTATTCGTTATATAGAAGCCTTCCTCTGCCTGACGGATTCTGTCCGCAATCCGAGACTTCAGCAATTTACTATCATCCATTTCATCGGTCACCTTTCGCACGTTGTATTTGTATTTTTATTCTGCTCTTGTCAATAACCAGTCCGCAATATCAACAATTTCAATTCCTTCATAACTGTATTGAGGATGCCTGGTTCTGGCAATCACCTTTTTGGGGTATGCATCACGAATCTGAAGCAATGGCGATACTTCTCGCTCAAAAGTCTCTTTGCCGGTGATATTATCGCTAACCTGAATATAAACCTTCTCGCTGCCTCTTTGTGCCACAAAATCAATTTCTTTTTTATATAGTTTTCCGACATAGACTTCATATCCACGGCGGAGAAGTTCAATGCAGACGATATTCTCATAAACTCTTCCGTAGTCCATATTCCTGCTTCCGAGGATTGCATACCGAATTCCATTGTCGCACAGATAAAACTTTTCCGAAGTCTCCAGATATTTCTTTCCTCGGATATCGTATCGTTTAATATCATAAAAAACGAACGCATTGCACAAGTACTTAATATACTTGCCGATAGTCACGTGATTGGTTGGCATCTCGTTCGCTGTCAACTGCTGACTAATCTTATTCGGAGATGTCAGATTGCTGATGTTATCCATGAGAAACTCGCTTAAACGCTGCAGAACCAATGTATCCGGCAGAACATATTTCTGTATCAAATCTCTTGTGACGATGGTTTCGTAGACTTCCTTGATGTAATTCGTTCTGTCTTTTTCCGTCCTGTACGCATAGGATCCTGCTAAGCCGCCCTTAATCGAATACTCCTCAAAGAGCTTATCCTTATCTTGAACATCATCATAGTATTGACAATACTCTTGAAAACTGAACGGAAAAACATGAATTTCAATGTAGCGGCCTGTAAAAAGTGTCGCCAAATCTGCACTCAGCAGAAAAGCGTTGGAGCCGGTTATGTAAATATCATATTTTCCTTTGGAATAAAGACTGTTGATTGCCAGTTCAAATTGCGGGCACATCTGAACCTCATCCACAAATAGATAATTGGTTTTTCCTTCTTGATAATTCGCTTCCACATAAGCATGCAATGCATGATATTCTTTAAGTTCTTCATATGCCAAATCCATGAAATCAATGAAGATGACATTAATGTTCTCAAAGCTGCTTTTCAAGTATTCGATATATGCCTGCATTAGTTTCGACTTTCCGCTACGGCGAATTCCTGTGATGATTTTTATATCCGGAGTACCATTTAGTTCGATAATTCGATTCAGGTACTGCGGTCTCGTAATTATTTTCATATAGCCGACCTCTTTCAAAAGTTGAATTTTTTTCGTTTTTCGAAACCATCTTGTTTCACTTATTATACTGCCTGCAAATAGCATATGCAAGAACCCGCTTTCGAAACTTGAAAATTTTTCATTTTTCGAAACCGGCTTTCCGGCGGCACGAATACATCAAAAAAACACCCGTCACTACTTTGTTTTCTATTGTCAAACGCCGCCCCCGGTGAGATAATAAACATATATTCTTTATTATATTTATGCAGTCACTGCAGAAAGGGGCCCGATATGAACGAACACCCGGTGAACGAACCGTACAAACCCAACGCAAGGGAAACAAGGATTCAGATTGTTAAGTTCGCCCTGTTCTCCGCATCGGCGGGAATTATTGAAACCGCCGCTTTTACGGTACTGGACATGGTGACCCCTTGGAAATACTGGCCCTGCTACCTGATTGCCCTGGTACTCTCGGTGCTGTGGAACTTCACGCTGAACCGAGAATTCACCTTTAAATCCGCGAATAATGTGTCCAAAGCCATGATGCAGATTTTTCTGTTCTACTGCGTCTTCACGCCTCTCTCCACCTGGTGGGGCAATGTGCTGACGGAAAAAGCCGGCTGGAACAGCTACGCCGTCCTTTTTCTCACCATGGCCACGAACCTTATTTCTGAATATATTTACGATCGATTTGTGGTATACCGGAACAGCATGAATACGAACCGGCGGGCACAACGCGAAGAGGAAAGGAGCGAACAAAAATGACAAATTGTGGAATCAGCAGATGGGACTCCCCGGATAAAATTAATGCCGCATTGAAGGCATTGACCGAAGAACCGATCTGGGAGGTGGATGACGACTATTACGAAAACACCATTCTCAAATATTACGATGAGAAGTGCACCAATTCCAAAGCCATCTACGAAGAAGCGAAGGAATACATCCCGGGAGGCGTGCAGCACAATCTGGCCTTCAACAAACCATTCCCGGTAGCCTTCCGGAAAGCCGAAGGGGCCTACCTCTACGACGAGGACGGCAATAAGTACCTGGACTTCCTTCAGGCCGGCGGCCCAACCATTCTGGGCAGCAACTATCCGGCCATTCGGAATGCGGTCATCGAGCTGCTCAACGAATGCGGCCCGGTCACCGGACTCCTGCACAAATCCGAACTTCTTTTGGCCAAAGAGATTCACAAACACATGCCGGGCGTGGAGATGTTCCGGATGCTGGGCAGCGGCACAGAATCCGTCATGGCCTCCCTGCGAATCGCCCGCATCGCTACCGGAAACAAGCGCATCATTAAAGAAGGCGGCGATTACCACGGCTGGAGCGATCAGATGGTCTACGGCACGAAGATTCCGGGCTCTCGCGGACTGCTGGAGTCCCACGGAATTCCGAGACGCCTCTACTCCCTCACCGACGAGGTTCGTCCGAATGACCTGAACATGCTGGAGAGCATGTTGAAGCTGAACAAGTTCCGCGGCGGCACCGCAGCGGTCATCATCGAGCCGTGCGGTCCGGAAAGCGGCACCCGTCCGGTTTCCAAGGAATACAACAAAGGCGTTCGCTATCTCTGCGACAAGTACGGCGCCCTGCTGATTTTCGACGAAGTGGTCACCGGCTTCCGCACCTCCATCGGCGGCGCCCAGGGCTATTTCGACGTCACACCGGACCTTACCATCTTCGGCAAAGTCGTTGCCGGCGGTTATCCGGGAGCCGGCGGCGTCGGCGGAAAAAAAGAATACGCCGGGCTGATGGCGGCCGGCGTTGCCAGCGGAAAACATCGGGCATACGTGGGCGGAACCCTGGCGGCTGCGCCGATTTCCGCACTGGCCGGCTACACCTGCATCAAG
>OFMO01002247.1_pt1 | contig 10046 bp, 6 predicted proteins | sample 1541821 | NCBI WGS metagenome assembly OFMO01 (sample SAMN04209253, study PRJEB22552) | human gut metagenome | biome: gut; material: feces | host: Homo sapiens | place: USA: Oklahoma | reverse complement strand
TGAACAAGGTGGACAGCTTCGAGTTCCCCGGCCTGACCGGCATGGAGAAGATGGCGTCCATCATGCAGAAGCTGCGCGACAACCCGCCCACCGAGCTGGCCGGCCACAAGGTGGTCAAGGTCACCGACTACAAGAAGCCCGAGGAGACCGGCCTGCCGGCTGCCAACGTGCTGATCTACGCACTGGAGAACGGTGCGACTGTGGTGGTCCGTCCCTCCGGCACCGAGCCGAAGATCAAGACCTACTTCACTACCCTGGGCAAGGATCTGGCCGAGGCCCAGGCCCAGAAGGATGCCCTGGCTGCTGCCATTGAGCCCATCCTGGCATAAACCGCACTGAAATAAGGTCCCAAAGCCCTTTTGCACCCGCCTGCCCGGCGGTGCAAAAGGGCTTTTTTGCTGGGCGGAACCGGTTGCAGTTTGCGGGCCGATACGCTATAATAAAAGATGACTTATTATAGCCAGCCGCAGCCGGAAACACCGGCGCGGCGGCAGCAGGGGCAGGTGTGCAGATTGCAAAAAACGATTTCGGCCGTGCTGGTGGCGGCAGGTTCTTCCACCCGGATGGGGTTCGACAAGCTCAGCTTTGACCTGGGCGGCGAAACGGTGCTGCACCGCAGCATCCGCGCTTTTGACCAGTGCCCGCAGATCGGTGAGATCGTGCTGGTGGCGGGCAAAAACCGTGCTTTCGTGGAGCAGCAGGCCGTCGGCTGCACCAAGCCGGTGCAGATCGTGGCCGGTGGTGCCACCCGCGCCGAGAGCGCCAAGAATGGCGTGCTGGCAGCCCACGGTGAGCTGGTGGCTGTGCACGACGCGGCCCGGCCCTTTGTGAGCCCGGCCGTCATCGCGGCGGTGCTGGAAGCCGCTGCCCGCTGCGGAGCCGCCGCCCCGGCAGTGCCGGTCAAGGACACCATCAAGCAGGCCGTGCCCGGTGACGGCAAAACGGTGCCGGAAGCCTGCCTTGTGCACAGCACCCCGGACCGCAGTACCCTGTATGCGGTGCAGACGCCCCAGTGCTTTGACCGGACGCAGTATCTGGCCGCCCTGCAGGAGCTGGACGCCGAAAAAGCCCGGCTGGTCACCGATGACTGCAGCCTGTTCGAGCTCACTGGCCGCTCGGTGCAGCTTACCCAGGGTGACTACGCCAACCTGAAGATCACCACGCGGGAGGACCTGCCCCGCCCGGTACAGAAAGAGGAAACGAGAATGCGCATTGGACATGGTTATGACGTGCACCGCCTGGTGGAAGGCCGCAAGCTGATCCTGGGCGGCGTGGAGATCCCCTTTGAAAAGGGCCTGCTGGGCCACTCGGACGCCGATGTGCTGGCCCACGCGGTGATGGACGCCGTGCTGGGTGCGGCGGCGCTGGGGGATATCGGCCAGCATTTCCCGGACAATGACCCCGCCTATGCCGGGGCCGACAGCCTGGAGCTGGCCCGCCATGTGGCCCGCATCCTGTCGGAGCACGGTTACCGGGTGGAAAACATCGACGCCACCATCCTCTGCCAGCGGCCTAAGCTGGCACCGCACATCCCGGCCATGCGGGCCAAGCTGGCGGCGGCTTTCGGCCTGCCGGTGGACGCCGTGAGCGTCAAGGCCACCACGGAAGAGCATCTGGGCTTTACCGGCGAGGGACTGGGCATTGCCGCCCACGCCGTCGCCCTGATCGAAACACGGTAACAGGAGTGTGCGTCCATGACACTGAATGCGATCATTGCCAATTTTCAGACCTTCAAGCTCGTTGACCTGCTGGATATCATCATCATTGCGTTCCTGATCTACCAGCTGCTGGGCATCGTCAACCGCACCCGCGCCGGGCAGCTGGCCAAGGGTGCACTGCTGGTCATGGCGGTTTATCTGGTGGCCAACACCCTGAACATGCGCACGGTCACCTGGCTGCTCAACTCGCTGCTGCAGGTGGGCCTGCTCACTCTGGTGGTGCTGTTTCAGCCCGAGATCCGGCGCGCTTTGGAGCGCATGGGCCAGACCGACCAGTGGGCCTCCAAGCTGTTCAATGTGCGGGGCCGCTACAACGACCCCAGCCTGAAAGGGGCATGGCGCAGCGCCATCATCGCCATCTGCGACGCGGCGGAGCGCTTTTCCGAGACCAAGACCGGCGCGCTGATCGTGCTGGAGCGCCACACCAACCTTTCCGAGATCGTGCGCACCGGCACCCCGGTGAACAGCGCGGTGAATCTGGAAGTGCTGGGCACCATCTTCTACGAGGGCACCCCCCTGCACGACGGTGCCGCCATCATTGAGAACGGCCGCATCAAGGCCGCAGGCTGCGTGCTGCCGCTTTCCAATAATCTGGATCTGGGCAAGGACATGGGCACCCGCCACCGCGCCTGCCTGGGCATTGCCGAAAACTCGGACGCCATCGCCATCGTGGTCAGCGAGGAGACGGGCATCATCTCCATGGCAAAAAATGGCGTGCTGATCCGTCATTTTGACCGCCAGACCCTGTACACCCGCCTGATCGACGAGATGATCCCCAAGGAGCCCACGGTGGAAAAGAGCACCGCGGACACCTGGAAGGATCGCGCAAAGAGCCTGATGAAGTGGGTCAGCCAGAAAGGGGAGGACGAGCAGCAATGACCAATCAACCCAAGAATACCAGCGGCGCAAAGCCTGCTGTTCCCCACAAAAAGAACTTTTTGGACGACCGCCGCATCCGGCTGGCACTGTCCATTCTGGGTGCCATTGTGGCCTGGATGATCGTGACCATCATCGTGCAGCCCGGCACCACCAACACCATCTACAATGTGCCGGTGGACTATACCTACGATTCCTCCGTTTATACCTCCCGTGGACTAAGCATCGTCAGCGCCGAGGACAAGACGGTGAACCTGAAAATCTCCGGCGACGGCTACACCATCGGCAGCCTGACGGCCTCCGATTTTGTGGTCTACCCGGATTGGTCCAGCGTGCGGGACAGCGGTGAAAAGACCCTGCGCCTGCTGGTGCGGGGGGCCAACGGCATGCTCAATGGCGTCACCGTGACCATCGACGGCTCCGACAACATGGTGGACGTGGTGTTCGATGTGGTGGAGGAAAAGACCCTTCCCGTCACCGTGACCACCAATTACCTGGCCATCTCGGACGGGTACATCCTCTACAGCACCGAGGTGTCCAAGGATATGGTCACTCTGTCCGGCCCCAGCAGTGAGCTGGACAAGGTTACCACCTGCACCGCCGAGGTGACCTACTCCGGCGAACTGGACAGTTCGGTCACCCTGGCAACGCCGCTGCGGTTCTACACCTCCGGCGGCACGGAAGTGAACTTTGAGTACACCGAGCTGGAAGAAAGCAGCGTGGACGTGACCTTGCAGGTGTACAAGATGGCCACCCTGCCGGTGAACGTGAGCTTCATCAACGCGCCCCGCGACTTTGACGAGTCGGTGCTGGTGTATGAGCTCAGCCGCAAGCAGCTCAAGGTGGCCGGCCCGGCGGAAAAGATCGACGCTTTGTCCACCCTGTCCATCGGCACCATCGACCTGTCCACCTTCACACTGAACAAGGTCTATGAGCTGCCCATTGAGCTGCCCAGCGACATCTACCTGCTGGACAACATTTCCACCATCACCCTCAGCTTTGACTGCTCCGGTCTGGAGACCAAGACCATGAACCTGCCTTCCAGCTGTGTGCAGGTGGTGAATCTGCCGTCCACCTATCAGCTCACAGTGGAGACCGAACGGCTGATGAACGTGACCCTCTGCGGCCCGAAGGCTGCATTGGAGACCCTGACCCCGGAACAGGTGGTCGTGGAGATCGACGCGGAGGACTTCTCGGTGGCCACCGGCCAGCAGAACATCGCCTGCCGCCTGTATGTGCCCTCCAACGGCAAGATCTTTGCACTGGGCAGCTATGTGCTGCAGTGCCGCATTGAAAGCAACTGATAAAAAGGAACACACTGTACTATGATTCTCGTTCGCAACATCCGTCTGCCGCTCTCCGCCGGGGAACCGCAGGCATTTGAAAAGGCCCTGCGGGAGGCACGCATCCCCCGCGCAAAGGTGCAGCATCTGGGCGTGGCAAAGCTGTCGGTGGACGCCCGCCGCGGCCAGCCCAAGCTGGTGTACACCGTGGCTGTCACCCTGAAAAACGAAGCCGAAGAACCCGCCTTCGCCGGGGCATCGGCCAACGTGTCCCTGCACAGCAGGACCGACTTCCGGGTGCAACGGGGCACGCAGAAGCTGCCCCACCGCCCGGTGGTGTGCGGCCTGGGGCCTGCCGGTCTGTTTGCGGCGCTGCTGCTGGCCCGGCAGGGCTACCGGCCCATCGTGCTGGAGCGCGGCCCGGCGCTGGACGAGCGGGTGCAGGCGGTGGAACACTTTTCCGCCACCGGCGAGCTGGACCCCAACGCGAACATCCAGTTCGGTGAGGGCGGCGCAGGCACCTTCTCGGACGGTAAGCTGACCACCCGCATCGGTGACGAGCTGTGCGGCCTTGTCACGGAAGTGTTTTTGCAGCACGGTGCCCCGGCGGAGATCGCCTGGAAGCAGAAGCCCCATGTGGGCACCGACCTGCTGCGGGGGGTCATCACCTCCATCCGCAAGGAGATCGAATCCCTGGGCGGTGAGGTGCATTTCAACACGGCCCTCACCGGTCTGGAACAGAAAAACGGACACATTACCGGAATTTTCACAACGGATGGTTCCTTTGCCTGCGAAGCACTGGTGTTTGCGGTGGGCCACTCGGCCCGCGATACCTTTGCCATGCTCATGGACAGCGGCCTTGTGCTGGAGTGCAAGCCCTTCAGCGTGGGCTTCCGCGCAGAGCATCTGCAGAGCGAGATCGAAAAGAGCCTGTATCACGAGGCGGCAGGCCACCCGGCGCTGCCCCGCGGCGAATACCAGCTGTCCCAGCATGTGGGGGAGCGGTGCGTGTATACCTTCTGCATGTGCCCCGGCGGGCAGGTGGTGGCCTCGGCCAGTGAGGAAGGCCGTGTGGTGACCAACGGCATGAGCTACCATGCCCGCAGCGGCAAAAATGCAAACGCCGCCGTGGTGGTGAGCGTGAACGGCACCGACTTTGCAAACGACCCCCGGCAGGCCATCGCGTTCCAGCGGGAGCTGGAAGCAAAGGCCTACGCGGCAGGCCATGCGGCCGGGCCATACGCCGCCCCGGCCGAGAACATCCGGAGCTTTCTGGAAGGGCAGGGGCAGCTGCACATCGGCAGCGTGGAACCGACCTACGACCGCGGCGTGACCGCAGCCGACCTGGGCAGCCTGCTGCCTGCGGAGCTGGCCGACACCCTGCGGGCCGGTCTGCGTGCCTATGAGCACAAGATCGCGGGCTACACCGCACCGGATGCCATCCTCACCGGCCTGGAGACCCGCACCAGCAGCCCGGTGCGGCTGAAGCGGGAAGAGAACTTCGAGTGCACCCAGCTGGCAGGGCTTTACCCCTGCGGCGAGGGCGCGGGATATGCGGGCGGCATCATGAGCGCCGCCGTGGATGGCCTGCGGGTGGCCCGCGCCATCATCAGCCGGTATGCACCGGCAGAAGGGTGAGAAGATTTTGATGAACGATCGTGAAAACGACAACCGGATCAAGGACGAGGGCCGTCAGGTGCAGCAGGAGCTGGAGGACCAGCTGCGCGCCTTTGGCGACACCATGACCGACGCCTTCCGCAACGGCTTTGAGGGCCGGGGCATGGAGATCGGGGACCGGGCTTACGATATTGGCAAGGCCGCTGTCCATGCGGCCAACTATGGCATCGGGGAGGCAGCAAAGGCCTTCCGGCAGGGCCGGGCTGGCTCCGGCACCACCACCGACGATGCCGCCGGGATGCCCGGTTGGTTCCGGCAGATCTTTGCAAAGCCGGAGCCGACCCCGGTGGAAAACATCCGCATCAGCGCAAAAAAGCGTTACAGCAACGGCTGCACTTTGCTGGCGGTGGGTATCACCTTTGCGGTGATCTTCGGTCTGGGCGGCATTGGCTGCATCGTGGCGTCGGATGCCCTTCTGCCCGACCTTATTACAGAGACCATGATCGGTGACACGGTGGCCACGGCCGCGGAGGGCATGACCTATACCTTTACCACCGGCGCTTCTATGGCCACGACGGTGCTGGAGATCACGGGCAATGTGCTGACCCTTGTCGCCTGCGGCTTTGGCGCGATGATCGCCGCCGGTGCCTCCCGGCTGTCGGCCTCCAAAAAGCTGCGGCTGCTGGCCGATGCCGCCGAGGGCGAGGACTATAAGAACGGCCTGCCGGTGGAGATGCTGGCCGACCTGACCCACCAGAAAAAGGCAAAAGCTCTGAAAAAGCTGCGCAGATACATCAATAAGGGCTGGCTTGCCGCCTGGCTGGATGAAAAAACAGAAAAACTCTACCTGACGGTGGAGGACTACCGCGCCGCCCAGGAAACGGCGGCTGCACCCCAGGCACAGCCGCAGCCGGAACCGGCTCCGGAGCAGCGCGAGGAAACGCCTCTCAATCTGGAAACGGCCCGGCGCTTTGTCCAGGTGCTGGAAAAAGAGCAGCAGCTGATGCAGGACCCCCAGGCCCGGGAGGAACTGGAACAGATGCAAAAGACCGCCGCCGCCATCTGCGACTGGCTGGAAGCGCACCCGGAAAGCCTGCCCAAGGCTCGCCGCTTTGCGGAATACTATATCCCCACCACCCTCAAGCTGCTGTACACCTACAACGATGTGCAGGGCCAGCAGGGTGAAAACGCCGAGAACATCCGCCGGGACATTGCAGGCATCCTGCACACGCTGAACCAGGCCTTTGACAACCTCTACGACAATCTGCTGTCGGACGTGGCCATGGATGTTTCCAGCGAGATCGCAGCCCTGCAGGGAATGCTGGCCAACGACGGCCTGACCGGGAGGGATTTCCAATGACCTACCGTGCCTGGGACCTGAAAACGCTGGACCGCGCTGCCGTCCGGGAGCTGACCCATGCCATCGCGGAGCAGCGTACCGAAGAACTGGAATACAGCGCCATGGACGAGGAGCCCTGGAGCGAACAGAAATATGCCGCCACGCTGGCCGCACAGCAGAAGGAGACGGCCTTGCTGGCCGGCATCCTGGCGGCCCGCGGCATCACCGACCCGGCCGACGCGCTCACCCTGCTGGCCGGGGAAGAGGAGCTGAGCGACCCCGCCCTGCTCACCGATATGGAAAAAGCCTGCCAGCGCATCTGGCAGGCCATCGACAATGGCGAGACCATCGTGGTGTTCGGCGACTACGATGTGGACGGCGTGACTGCCACGGCATTGCTGTATCAGCACCTCAAGGGCATGGGTGCCGCCGTCAAATGCATGCTGCCCAGCCGCGAGGGCGATGGCTACGGCCTGTCGCGCAACGCCATCCAGTCCATCCACGACAAGGGCTATCGGCTCATCGTGACGGTGGACAACGGCATCTCCGCTGTAGCCGAGGCCGACTTTGCCGCAGAGCTGGGCATCGACCTTATCATCACCGACCACCATCTGCCGCCCGAGACCCTGCCCAAGGCAGTGGCCGTGGTGGATCCCCGCCGGGAGGACGATACCAGCCCCTTCAAAGGGCTGTGCGGCGCAGGTGTGGCCTTTAAGCTGTGCGCCGCGCTGGACGACTGCACCCCGGAGGAAATGCTGGATTACTGCGGCGACCTGGCCGCTGTGGGCACCGTGGCGGATGTGATGCCCCTGACCGGAGAGAACCGCACCCTGGTCAAGGCCGGCCTGCGGCAGCTGCAGCAGACCGACCGCCCCGGCATGGAAGCCTTGCTGGAAGAAGTGGGCCTTGCCGGAAAACCCGTCACAGCGGAGAATATCAGCTACGCCATTGCGCCCCGCATCAACGCGGCCGGCCGCATGGACAGCGCGGTGACGGCCCTGCAGCTGGTGCTGTGTGAGGACCCGGACCGCGCCGAGGAGCTGGCCCATAAACTCAACGAGATCAACGCGAAACGACAGGAGACCGAACTGCAGATCTTCAAGGCCGCTGAGGAATTGCTGGAGCAGCAGCCGGAGCGGCTGGAGGATCGTGTGATCCTGCTGTGGGGCCGGGACTGGCACCCCGGCGTCATCGGAATCGTGGCGTCCCGGCTGGTGGAGCGCACCGGCCGCCCGGTCATCGTGGTCACGGTGGACGAGCACGGCGAGTGCAAGGGCAGTGGCCGCAGCGTGCAGGGGTTCAACCTGCACGCCTGCATCGGGGCCTGCGCCGACCTGCTCATCCGCTACGGCGGCCACGCCATGGCGGCGGGCCTCTCGGTGCGGGAAGAAAATCTGGAAGCCCTGCGCCGCCGCCTGAACGAGTGGGCGGCAAGGGAGTGCCCCGTGCTGCAGATCCCGCCGCTGACCTGCGATCTGTCCATCCATCTGGACCGGGTCACGGTGGACGCCGTGCGCCGTCTGGATCAGCTGGCCCCCTTCGGGGCTGAGAACCCCACCCCGGTGTTCCTGCTGCAGAATGCCGTGCTGGACGGGGTATACCCGGTGTCGGACGGCAAACACAGCCGCCTGCGTCTGCGGCAGGGCAATGCCAGCCTGTACGCCGTGTGGTTCGGCATGCGGCCGGAGCAGCTGCCCTATGCCACGGGCGACGTGGTAGACACTGCCCTGAATCTTTCGGTCTACGATGCGCCCCGTGGCGCGCAGCTTTCGGGCCGCATCATCGACCTGCACCCGGCGGGTCTTGGCAGTGCCATGCCGCAGCAGGCAGCGCTGGTGCAGGCACTGCGCCGCGGCACCCCGCTGACAACCGAACAGAAAAATCTCATCACCCCGGCCCGCAGCGATATCATCGCGGTATACCGGGAGCTGCAGGCCCGCCGCTGGCACGCGGAGGATCTGCAGCCCCTGTGCGCGAAGCTGGGAGAAGAAAATACCGGCAAAACGCTGGTGGCGGTCACGGCACTGGAACAGGTGGGGCTGATCGCTGCCGCAGAAAAGGGCGGGGCCAAAGTGTGGGAGCTGGTGCCCACGGCCGGCAAGAAAAACCTTGCCGACGCCCCGATCCTGAAATGTTTGGAGGGAATGTAAATGCCTGAGGGAAAGAAACTGCCTGCCCCCGCCCCGGTGCGGGAGGAGGATTCGTATTCGGCCAAGACCCACCTGCACCAGCCGGTGCAGGAGACTGCCACGGTGGCCGCTACAGCACAGCCGGCAGATGCCCCGGAAGGTGCTCTGCCCTCCGAGGTGCGCCCGGAGATCGTGACCTGGGACAAACTCTGTGAGGCCATCAAGGCCAGCGGCAGGGCCTACGATATGGACATGATCGAAAAGGCCTATAACCTTGCCAATGACGCCCACAAGGGCGTGTGCCGCCGCAGCGGCGAACCCTATATCTGCCACCCGCTGGCCGTGGCCCGGCTGGTGCTGGATCTGGGCATGGACTCCGAGAGCATCGCCGCCGCTCTGCTGCACGATGTGGTGGAGGACACCCCCACCACCCTGGACGACCTGACCGCACAGTTCGGCTCCGAGGTGGCCCAGATGGTGGACGGCGTCACCAAGCTGACCAAGATCCAGTTCTCCAACATCGAGGAGCTGCAGGCCGAGAACCTGCGTAAGATGCTGCTGGCCATGAGCCGCGACGTGCGCGTGATGATCATCAAGCTGTGCGACCGGCTGCACAATATGCGCACCGGTGACGCCTGGCCGGAGCAGAAGCGCCGCGACAAGGCCCGCGAGACCATGGAGGTGTATGCCCCCATCGCCAACCGGCTGGGCATCCTGAACGTGAAGGAAGAGCTAGAGGACCGCAGCCTGCATTACCTCGACCCCGTGGGCTACGAGGACATCAGCAAGATGCTGAGCGAGCGGGCCGGGGAGGAGTTCTTGGCCAAGGTGTCCGGCGTCATCGAGCGCCGCCTGATCGAGAGCGGCATCGAGGGTGCCACCATCAAGCGCCGGGTCAAGAGCATCTACGGCATCTACCGCAAGACCATCATGCAGAACAAGTCTTTTGATGAGATCTACGATATTTACGCCGTTCGTGTGATTCTGGACAGTCTGGCCGAGTGCTACAGCACCCTGGGCCTCATCCACGATATGTACCACCCGCTGCCCAACCGCTTCAAGGACTATATCTCCACCCCCAAGC
>OFMO01002226.1_pt1 | contig 10117 bp, 10 predicted proteins | sample 1541821 | NCBI WGS metagenome assembly OFMO01 (sample SAMN04209253, study PRJEB22552) | human gut metagenome | biome: gut; material: feces | host: Homo sapiens | place: USA: Oklahoma | reverse complement strand
TTATGTGTACAATTTAATTTGAATACTGTGTTAGCAATTAATTTGGTAATCAACACCTTGTTTCATTACTTGGTTCATCTGCTCAATTTGTCTATTTGCATCTTCTACTTTCTTATCAGCTTCTTCCACTTGTTTTCGAACGTCTTCTTGTGCTTTTCGAACATCTTCTTGTGCTTTTCGAACATCTTCTTGCTCTTTTCGAACGTCTTCTTGCTCTTTTCGAACGTCTTCTTGCTCTTTTCGAACGTCTTCTTGTGCTTTTCGAACGTCTTCTTGTGCTTTTCGAACCTTTTCTTTTGCTTTTTGAAGCTCTTCAAGTTCAAGCTGTAGTTCGATTCGTTCTTCATTTTCATGCAGTTTTTGAAAATCTTCTATTATTTTTTTCCAACGATCATCCGATATAGTTTCTACACGTTTCTCTAACATCTGAATCACCTCATCACTTTCTATCATCATCTTAATCTTACTATCTTCCATTCCTTTATGGCAATTCAAAAAGTAATAAATCATTTTTTCCTGTTCATTCATGACTTCAAGCGGCTTATTTAAATCTACTTTTGGCATTTCAATTGTACGTAACTTCATACGATCCTGACTTTCTTCTACAAAAGATAAACCTTCTTCATTCCTTAATGTGAATGTGTTACACATTCTATGATTATCAATTAAATTCACATTAAAGAACACTAAGACAATTGTTTCCTTTAACTCTCCATAATATTTTCCTTCCAATTCTTGAGAACCATGAAGTCTAGCCAAATAATAACTAAAGCGAATTGGCAAATGATCTTTGGTTTGTCTTAACTGCATTTCTAAATCTACAGTTGTTTGATCATCAAATTCAACTAATAGATCCAAACGTGGACTTTTCATTTTACTATAGTCTTTTACCATTTCTGAATTCTTTACAACAACTTTATTCACACTCCTTTCTAAAAATACCGTAAGTAATGATTTTAAGGCATCATTAGCCTCTTTACAATCTTCGCCAAACACATACTTAAAGGCGAAATCATTTAATAAATTTGCGCTTCTCATGAGCACCTCTTTCTAGTAGGCATTTCCTACATACTCATATACGAAAAAAAAGATACTTTTTCGAATAATTTTCAAATTTTTGCACAAAAAAAGCGCCTTTCGACGCTTATTCAGCTTCAATCTGTTTAATGAGACACTCATTACCTTGAAGAAGAACTGTATGTTCACTCTTACAATATGGACATTTTCTTCCATATTGAATCGTATCATATGTTTTTTCACATTCATTACAAATCGTAATGGCTTCAATCCATTCATATTCTAGTGTTGAGTTTTCAATTAAAGGAACTTTCTTCCTATAATATTTCCAACAATCCACTAAATACTCAGGAACAATTCCACTTACTTTTCCAATCTGTAAAGTCACTCTACGAATATTTGTAATATTATTTTCTTGTGCAAGTTCTTCTAATATTTTTGAAATATGTACAACAATCCCTAATTCATGCATACTATTTCTTCTTATTGCGAATAATCTTAATTTGACGCTTAGCCGCATATGGCAATATAGCCTTCATCTTATCTTCCGCCTTAACCATTCTTGCACCATCTTTGATATCACGCGTTAAGTGGATCGCATCAAATTCACATTTTGTCGTACACAAGCCACAACCAATACACTTATTTGTATCGACTATACTTGCACCACATCCTAGACATCGATTGGCTTCGATCTTAACTTGTTCTTCTGTAAAGGTTGAACGTAAATCTCTAAATGATTTTTCACCCAAACCCTTTTTAATACCAGGAATCTGACGTTTGGCATGATCAAAATCAATATCGATCAATGCGTTATTCTTATCGAATTCATTGAATAAATGTAAGTCTCTTCCAATTGTCAAAGAATGACCCTTATGAACAAAACGATGCATCGATTCTGCCGCTTCTTTACCATGGCTAATCGCATCAATCGCAAATTTTGGACCTGTATACACGTCACCACCCGCAAATACATCTTCAACAGATGTTTGAAGTGTTGTACCATCGGCTTTAATAGTTCCATTTGGATTGACTTTTACATCGAATCCTTGAATTGGAACAATACTTTGTCCAATCGAAAGTAATACACGACTACATTGTATAGTTTCCAAAACACTTTCATCATAGCTTGGATTAAATCTAGCCGTTTCATCTTTTACACTTACACATTGCTTAAACACAATCGAATCTTCTAAAATTTCCTTTGGACCCCATCCACAATGAAGAATTATACCCTCTTCTTTTGCCTCTTGTACTTCCTCAAAACTTGCCGGCATTTCAGCTTCTTGTTCCAAAGAATATAAATGTACCTTTTCAGCTCCACTTCTTAAAGCAGCACGAGCTACATCTATTGCAACATTTCCGCCACCAACGACAACCACATCACCAGAAATTAGATTTGGATCTTCTGTTTTATTCACCTTACGCAAGAAATCAATTCCAGATTCAACCATTTCATTTTCCTCACCTGGAATATTTAATTTTCTAGATCCTTGAGCACCAATGGCCACATAGAATGCTTCATATCCCTCATTTCTTAAATCATCCAAAGAAATATCTTTACCTACTTCTATGCCACACTTAAACTCAATGCCCATAGCTTTTAACACTTCAATTTCAGCCTCAATCACAGACTTTTCTAATCTAAAAGAAGGAATACCGTAGACTAACATACCGCCTGGTTTTTCTTCCTTTTCGAATATTGTGACAGGATAGCCCATCATTCTTAAATAATAAGCTGCACTCATACCTGCAGGACCTGCGCCAATAATGGCCATTTTGTTTGTGAAGAATTTGCCTTCGACATTTTCACATAAAGGAATATAACGTTTATCTTCATGAAGTTCTTGTTCGGCAATAAACTTCTTGATTTCATCAATAGCCAAAGGCTCATCAATCAATCCACGTGTACATTGTTGTTCACACCTTCTGTTACAAATAGCTCCACATACAGCTGGAAATGGATTAAAGTCTTTGATTAATTTTAACGCATCCATATAACGACCTTCTTTAGCCATTTTTATATAGCCTTGTACCGGTAGATGTGCTGGACATGCACTTTTACAAGGCGATGTTCCCGTTTCATAACAGTTGACTTTAGCTGTATCTCTAAAATTCCAGTTCCACTTTTCAGGCCCCCACTTTACATCATCTGGAAGTTCTTGTTTAGGATATGTAACTGGACCTGCTTTTGTACATAATTTTTGTCCTAATTTTGCCGCACCCACTGGACAAATTTCTACACACTTTCCGCACGCAACACATTTTTCACTATCCACATGCGCCCTATAAGCACTTGCCGACATATTTGGCGTATTGAACAATTGACTTGTTCTTAATGCGTTACAGACGCCATGTGCGCAGTTACATATCGCAAAAATTTTATCTTCTCCATCAATATTGGTAATCTGATGTACATATCCTTTTCTTTCACAACGCTCTAAAGTCTCAATAACTTCTTCATACGTACAATAATGACCACCCTTGTTTGTCTGTACCACATAATCTGCCATATCACCTACCGCAATACAAACATCAGCTTCTACATCGCCCGTTCCTTCTCCTCTAACACGTTGTTGTCTTCTACATGAACATGGAGAAAGAGCATACTTATCATATTTATTTAACCAATGTGAGATTTTTTCTACACTTACTGCCTCTTGATTAGCATGAATCGCCTTTTCTACAGGAATAACATGCATACCAATGCCTGCTCCTCCAGGAGGAACCATTGGCGTTACTTTTTCAAGTGGTAATCGTGTCATCTTTTCAAAGAAATCCGCAACAATTGGATGTTCTTCAACAAGATCTTTATTCATAACCATAAATTCAGCTGCTCCAGGAACAAACTGAGGAAGCACAAACTGTTTGTGGTGATCCGCATTTTCCCAATTATATTCAATCATTCCAATGTCGCATACTTCATTTAATACACGATTCACTCTTCCTGCTGGCCATCCACTTCTTTTCACTACTTCTTCAAAAGAAAGTGGTTTACGTACTTCAAAACACAAACATAAATCGCATTGTTCATCATTTAATATTTCATTTAAACACTCATATTCAGGGTCTGTTTCCGATAACTTCTTCACTTTAGCCGGAATACGATCTGTGATACGCCTTGCCAATTTATCAATATTATCTCGATATGCCATATTATTCCTTCCAGGCTTTTACTTCATTTTCAAGCCACTTACACCAGTCATCAATTCCCTCACCCGTTTTTGCGCACACCTCAAAAATTTTCGCATTTGGATTACGGTACAAAATATTCTTTTTACATTTCTCTACATCAAAATCAAAGTATGGCAATACATCCATCTTATTAATTAGAACCACATCACACACTTGAAACATCAATGGATATTTTAAAGGCTTGTCGTCTCCTTCTGGAACACTTAAAATAGCCACATTTTTAGTGGATCCCGTATCAAATTCAGCAGGACATACTAAATTTCCTACATTTTCAAGTACAGCCAAATCTAAATCTTCCATACCCATTTCATGCAGTCCTTGACGAGTCATATCTGCGTCTAAATGACACATACCACCTGTATGTAGTTGAATCGTGCGTACGCCATATTCACTGATTGTTTTGGCATCTACATCACTATCGATATCCGCTTCCATAATGCCAATTTTCATCCTATCTTTTAATTTTTCTAATGTTCTAGATAAAGTTGTTGTCTTACCCGCTCCTGGACTTGACATAACATTTAATAAGAACACACCCTTGTCTTTACATTCTTCTCTTAATTTATTCGCATCTTTATTATTATCTTCAAATACACTTTGTTTTACTTCTATAATTTTATACATGATACAAAACCTCCTAAAATGATTGTAAACGATTTCAAACCAGTAGTAAATAAACACATGTTAGTCTTTGCACATCTTGAAAAGTAGTCACTTTTCGCCTATCATAAACTATATGAAGATCTGTATGTACCAAATGTCTGTTTCAATGGATAATCAACAAAACATAGCTAAACTAAAAGACATTCCAGACTGTGATATTTTAGTTCTCCCAGAAATGTGGAACTGTCCCTATCATAATGATGCACTTAAAACAGCGTATTTGCGTCATGATGAAAGTTTAGAAGCATTAAAAGAAACCGCTCGAACAAATAAAATATGGATCGTTGCAGGTTCCATTTGTACAAACAAATACAATCGTTGTTACATATTAAATAGCGATGGTGACATTGTTTGTTCGTATGACAAAACACATCTTTTTGAATTCCACAACAAACAAGATTATTGTGAAAATGAAGTATTTGTACCAGGAAATCACCTTCAATGTTTCGATACGCCATGGGGAAAATGCGGTATTTTATTATGTTACGACATTCGTTTTCCAGAAGTATCTAGAATTTTAGCTCAAAATGGAGCACAAATTCTATTTTGTCCGGCCGCCTTTAATGAGCAGGCCACAAAGAAGCATTGGAAGTTATTTGCCCAAACTCGTGCTTTAGAAAATGAAGTCTTTTTATGTGGGGTTGCCCCAGCTAAGTATACATATAAAAGCTATACTTCAGGAGGCCATTCCATCCTTGTGGATGGTTTTGGCAATATTATAGTGGAGTTGAGTGAAGAAGAAACCTGCAAAGTTGTAGATATCGATTTAAACGACATTGAAAAAGTAAGGAAAAGGATGCCTTATTGGAAGGTACGTAGAAATGATTTATATGAATTAAAGGAGAGCAAAAATGAAGACAATTCAAATCAATGAGATCGAAGGATTTCAAATTGGTAGTGCACAAGATACAGAAAATGCGACTGGCTGTACAGTCATCTTATGTAAAGAAGGAGCTACAGCTGGTGTAGATGTACGTGGTGGTGGTCCTGCTACTCGTGAAACAGATTTATTAAACCCTAAAAACATGGTTCAAAAAATTCATGCGGTGACTTTATCAGGTGGTAGTGCTTTTGGTTTAGAATCAAGTAGTGGTGTTATGCAGTATTTGAGTGAACATGAAATTGGTTTTGACATGAAAAACATCTATATTCCCATCGTATGTGAAGCTTGTCTATTTGATTGTGGTGTAGGTAATTCTAAGGCATATCCAAATAAAAAAATGGGGTATGATGCTTGTATGGAAGCGGAAAAGAATAATCCTCAACAAGGAAATGTCGGTGCTGGAACAGGTGCAAGTGTTGGTAAATTCTTTGGTCCTCAATATGCGATGAAGGCTGGACTTGGATTTTCGGCCCTACAAATTGGCCCATTAAAAGTAGGTGCTATTGTCGCAGTAAATGCTTGTGGTGATATTTTCTATCCAAATTCAAATAAGCCAATCGCAGGTATTTATGATCGAAACACAAACACAAGATTGTTTAGTGAAGATGAAATCTTAAAGGCAGCTGAAAAGATGATCAATTCTTGTGGTATGAATACGACAATTGGTTGTATCATCACAAATGCAGACTTAAATAAAGCACAAATGAATAAAATCGCAAGTATGGCCCATAATGGATATGCAAGATGTATTCGTCCAGTCCACACTTCAAGTGATGGAGATACTATTTTTGCGATGACATCCAATAAAGTACCTGCTGAACAAGATCTAGTTGGAATCATGGCAGTAAAAGCGATGGAACAAGCAATCGTCAATGCGGGTACACAAGCAGATAGTGCTTATGGTCTAGCTAGCTACAAAGAAATCACTAAAGACTAATCATTAAAGTATCGCTACGGTGATACTTTTTTCATATCAAAAATGACAAAAGTGCAGTATCTGTAACGTTAACTGCACTTTTTTAAGGTTTAATCTAAAATTTTTCCATCAATTGAAATTGTGACAACTTGCCAAGGAATGAACTTTTTACTTTCCTGCAAAGCTTTCTTAACCGCATTTTCAAGACCACCACAGCAAGGTACTTCCATACGTACAATGGTTACACTTTCAATCGAATTCATACGAATAATATCGCAAAGCTTTTCTGAATAATCCACTCCATCTAGTTTTGGACATCCTATTAGAGTCACTTTATTTTTCATAAATTCCTGATGGAAATTGGCATAGGCATAAGCAGTACAATCCGCAGCTATTAAAAGCTTGGCATGTTGAAAGAAGGGTGCGTTGATAGGTGCTAGTTTAATTTGAACAGGCCAAGATGTTAGTTGACTTGATACATCAATCGATGGACTTGATACAACTGGATTCAGTGTATGCATCATAGATCCAGGGCATCCTGAATGCATGGTGCCCGATTCTTTCATGCGTTTTTCCATATTCTTTTTTACTGCCTCTTCATCATAAGCTAGAGTATCTTTTTCAATAAATGAAATAGCACCTGTAGGACATGTAGGTAAACAATCCCCTAGTCCATCACAATAATCATCTCGCATTAATTTCGCTTTTCCATTCACTAAGCCAATGGCTCCTTCATGACAGGCATCCACACAGATACCGCATCCTGTACATTTATCTTCATCAATTTGTATAATTTTTCTTAACATAAAATCATCCTCATTTCTTATGAACTTATTTTAGTGTATAATACAATCAATTTATGTTGTTTAAACAACGAAAGGAAGATATTTATGGATTCAACATTCAAACAATACAAGAAAAATGAAATTATTTATCATATGGAAGATATTCCACAAGCCATTGGCATTGTCAAAGAAGGAAGTGTTGTCATAGAAACTGTAGACTTTTTAGGCAATGTTTCCCTATTATCACATATTGGTCCCAATCAAATGTTTGCGGAAAGCTATGCCCTAACCAAAACACCTATGTATGTATATGTTAGAGCGGTTGAGGATTGTACAATTCAATTTTTAGATGTTCAAGCCTTAGAAAAATCCCCAGAATTAAAAGATCAAATGATTCAAATACTTTCAAATAAGAACAAAATGTTGTCACAACACATTTTTCATATTTCCAATAAGTCAATTCGTAACAAAGTACTGTCTTACTTATCCTTCATGAAACTTGAAAAACAAAGCTCTACCTTTAAGATTCCGTTTGACCGTCAACAGATGGCTGACTATTTAAACGTAGAACGAAGTGCCTTATCAAAAGAGCTTTCTAAAATGAAAAGTGAAGGTTTAATTGATTATCACAAGAATACCTTCACTGTTTATTCTATCTAATTTTTTCAGGTACAAAGCCATCATCCGTTAATATCTGTAGTTCTTTAAATCCGCAAGATTGAATTAATTCTAAACTTTCTTCAAAAGCACAATCCAAATAGTTCTTATCATGACAATCACTGTTTAGACAAATACGCGCATTCTTTGCGTATAAATATTCCAATATATCTCTAGATGGATATGGTGTTTTACGATAACCTCTTGCGATAGCTCCTGTATTCACTTCAAAAATCTTGTCGTTGATCAGCAATCGATCAATACAATCACAAACAATATTCATATAGTCTTTATCATCAAATTGAAAATAGGATTCGTCCTCATTATATTTGGTGATCAAATCCAAATGTCCAATGATATCTACTTCTTGCCAGTCATACATATTCGATAAATCTGAATAGTAGTCTTTACACATCTTTTTATAGTCACCAGAATAGGATTCAAATAAAGAATCAAATACAGGCTTTGAATAATCCACAGCAGTCTCACCTAAAAAATGTTTACTTCCAATCACATATTCAAATGGAGCTTTTTCAGATATTCTTCCTAACATATCTTCTTCAATGCCTAAATGGATTTGAATAGACGAAGCGTATTTCGATTTAATTCTCTCAACCTCTGAAATATATCCTGAAGTATCTCGCATGGAACTTGTATCCACGTCCAAATATCCATGGCCAGAAAAGCCTAGAATATCAAAGCCTTTTGAGATGGCTTCTAAAGTCATTTCTTCAATCGTATCTTTTCCATCACAAAAGATAGAATGTGTATGTAGATTCTGTTTCATGATAACTTCTCCAACCAAGCTTTACAGCCTTCAAAAATATCATTATAAGCCGTTTCAAAATCATTGGTGTACCAAGGATCTGAAACATCTCTTGATAATAATTTATAGATTTTATGATCTGGATCATTATTGAACATACGATTTAAATTACGCATATTATTTTCATCCATACAAATTAAATAGTCATACGACAAATAATCACTCATTGTAGCTTGTCTTGCGTAATGTCTAGAAAATGGAATCCCCTTTTCTTTTAGTTTACGCTTAGCCGGAGGATAGATATCATTACCAATTTCTTCACGACTTGTAGCTGCACTAGAAACATATAGTTCTACTCCATTTTTCTTTGCCAAATCTTCCATAATATATTGAGCTGAGACACTACGACATATGTTGCCATGGCAGATGAATAGTATTTTTATCATGTTCTTATATCTCCTTAAATCGTCGTATTTTCTTATATTTAAAGGATTTTTACAACTTTCATTTTTCTTGTAGTTTCTGTATCTTCTTATAAATTCTCATGTTTTCGCAGTCAAAAGTTGTAAAATAATTACTCAACATCTTTATCTTTGTTGCACTCGGAAAATTAAAGTCTTTTTAGGTATCCCACTATATAAACATTGTTGAGATAAAAATTCTTCTAAATCTTCCAATATAATAGATATTACTTCATTTCGTTTATTATATTTATCTCGAAAAACAAATTCTATTTCCCCTTTTTTGTTCAGTAAAATTTCAATATGCCCATGCATTAAAGAATTTCTCATACGCTCAACAATATATTTCTGAATTGAGCAATTTTGTGTTTCATTTCTCCGTCTATATTGCTCCCAATTTTCATTTTGATACTTGAACTTAGATACATTAAGGTCTTGATATTTCAGTTTCTCGTAGTCATCATCTTCTGTTCGCAACGCAAAATTCATAGAATATAAATAAACAAAACCAATCTTAAATGAAATTTTTGCATTTTCATCTTCATATAATTCCAGTAGTGATTTTTCAAGTTGTTTCTTATATTCCTCAATTTCGTTTTGAGTAACATTCTTACTATCACGTTTCGTACAGTAGGCATAAAATACGTTATTAATCTGACTGATATGTACCAAAAAATTTGACAATTCCGTTTCAAAATCAAGAAATGTTTTTAATCCATAAAGACACATTTAATAAAACAGGATATAGACATCATTAATGTCAAATAGACTTGT
>OFMO01002220.1_pt1 | contig 10143 bp, 8 predicted proteins | sample 1541821 | NCBI WGS metagenome assembly OFMO01 (sample SAMN04209253, study PRJEB22552) | human gut metagenome | biome: gut; material: feces | host: Homo sapiens | place: USA: Oklahoma | reverse complement strand
TGTTCCTCTCCCGTCAGCCCAAAGAAACCATCATCCAGAAAGTCGGACAGCAGCTACGTATCAACCGTTCCAAAATCAAGGACGCCAGCGACACCAACACCGACTTTGATGACATTGATGGTGCTATCCGAAGCGGGTACTTTCTCAAAGAGGGCCTTGCCAACAACGAGGACTTCTACTACTTGAATCTGCTGATTACCATTACTGCCTCCAACGAGGAAGACTTGGAATGGAAGGTCAGCGAAATGAAAAAGCTCCTGCTCTCACAGGACATGAACGCCTGCACCTGCCATTTTCGGGAGGAACAGGCGTTTTTATCTGCCCTGCCATTGGTGGCAATGGAAAAGAAACTGTATGAGCGGGGTAAGCGCAACCTGCTGACAGGCGGTGCGGCAAGCTGTTATCCCTTTACATCCTATGAGATGTGTGATGATAACGGTATCCTGCTGGGTGTCAACAAGTACAACAGTTCCCTCATCATCGTGGATATTTTCAATTTCGCACAGCGCATAGCGAGCCGGATGATTCTCCGCTTCTTCCGGAGTCAGGGTCTTCTTCAGGTTCTCCCACATGGTCTTTGCGGTTGCCAGGGAGTGGTTTCCGTCGCCCATTGCCTGGAAAATCACGTTGCCTTCGCCATACTTCTCAACGGCTTTGTCGAAGAGTACGGACAGGGCATCCTTTGCGCCTTCCAAATCCTTCTCTGCGATGAAGGAACCGGTGATGTGTCCGCCCTCCATCATCAGGTCGGTATCATATACCGGAGTCTGAGGTGCGTTCACCAGCGGCTCGATAACGCTCTTGTCCGGATCGTCAATCAGGATCAGGATGTGCGGCATCTCAATCGGAGCACCTTCACGGATGCGCAGACGAGGTGGGATTCTTTCGATTACGGTGCCTTCGGTTGCACGGGTCAGGGAAGTGGATCCCTTGCTGAAGTCATATGCTTCCAGATCCGTAGCGATTACCAGACCGGTACGGGTACGTCCCTCAGCGGTTCTCTTGATGAGCATGCAGCCCGGATCCAGAGTGCGGAGAGTACCGTCCGCCAGATACTGATCCATGGTCTTGCGGATGTCTGCGGACTTCTCCGCTTCCGCTTCTTTTCCCAGGAAAATTTCCGGAAGCATCAGGCGAAGAGTGGATGGTGCATCCCCAACGATTTCTTCTACCTGTTCCCAATATTCCGGTTCCGAAGTGTACTGGTCACAAGCAACTACTGCCCACTTGCTGTAGTCGGTGCCTTCCTTTGGAAGCATGATTTTCGGAATATGGAATCCGAATGTTCCCCAATCATATTTAGCCATTATTAAGTCCTCCTGTTAGTTATGAAATCACAATGAGCGTCAAATTGCTCACACAAAATATATTATGTATTAAATCGCATAGAATTTCAACTGAAAAAACTCAGTAAAAATAAGGATTTTACGAGAATTCTGTCGCTACCGGCGCGGTTTTGTGTTATCATCTACAGTATGCCTAAAGAATACTTATTTCAGGAGGATATATAAATATGAAGATTATTGTTGCCGGTACCGGTAAGGTGGGAAACCTTCTGGCGGATCAGCTCACGAGAGACGGGCACGATCTGGTGGTAATCGATAAGAATTCTGCCGCTTTGGAAGCGGCTTTGGAGCAGTATGATGTGATGTCCATCGAGGGCAACAGTGCATCGGTGAGCGTTCTTCGCGCCGCCAACATCGAGCAGACGGATCTGCTGATTGCGGCCACAGGGGAAGATGAAACCAATCTGCTCACCTGTCTTACAGCAAAAGGATTGAATCCGGACATCACAACCATCGCCCGGGTTCGCTCTCCGGAATACATGGAAAGTACGGATATGCTGGAGGAACAGCTGGGGCTGTCCCTTACCGTCAATCCGGAATTCCAGACCGCTCACGAAATCAGCAGTCTCCTTCGGTACCCGGGATTCCTGAGCCGGGAAGAATTCGTCAACGGACTGGTAGACCTGGTGGAACTGCACGTTACCGCCGGCAGCCCGATTTGCGACAAGCCGCTGTACAAGATTGCGGATATCGTGAAATGCCAGATTCTGGTATGCGTTGTGGCTCGCCGGGACGAGGTCATCATTCCTTCCGGTGAATTTGTTTTGCAGGAGGGAGATCACGTGTACGTCACCGCTTCCGCCAGCAACCTCACCACACTGCTGCACAACCTGAACATCGTCACTAAGCGCATCCGGAACGTCACCATCACCGGCGGCGGACGGATTACTTACTACCTGGCAAAACGGCTGGAGGACGACCGCATCGGCGTGAAGATTATCGAGCAGCGGAGAGATCGCTGTGAGTACCTGGCAGACCGCCTCCACGACGCCACCATCATTCAGGGGGATGCCTCTAAAGAGTCGGTGCTGGACCGGGAACACATTGAGAAAGCAGATGCTTTTATCTCCATGACCGGAATGGACGAACTGAACGTCATTACGTCTCTGTACGCCAATGAGCTGAAGGTGCCGAAGGTGGTCACCAAGCTGGGCCGGGGAGAGAATATTTCCCTGATTGCCAACATGCCGGTGGGCAGCGTCATCACGCCGAAGATTCTTTGCGGCAATACTATTCTTCGATACGTGCGGGCCATGCAGAACGGATCCGATGCAGCGGAGACCCTGCACTCCATCGCCGGCGGAAGAGCGCAGGCATACGAGTTCAAGGTGAACGAGGACACCTGGCATTGCAATGAACCGCTGAAGGATATTGACTTTAAAAAGAACATTCTTCTGGCCACCATCACGAGGGACCGGAAGATCGAGTTCCCGGGCGGAAACAGCTACTTCCAGCCGGGGGATCGTGTAATCGTGGTATCCAACGGATCCATGCCGATTATACAGCTGAACGATATTTTTGAGGAGGATAAAGAGGAAAAGGATGAATTATAAGATAATGATGCGGGTGTGCGCCTGGATTCTCGTCATCGAGATTGGGTGCATGACACCGGCCCTGGGAGTTGCCATCTACACGGGGGATCAGATGGCCGTTCTCGGATTCATCGGCGCAATGGCTGCCGCCGGCACCCTGTCCTTATTGATGTATACCGGCTCCGTGCGGCGCCGAATGAATTTCTATGCCAAAGAGGGAATGCTGGTAACCGCTTTTGCCTGGATTCTTTTGAGTATCGTCGGGGCACTGCCTTTCTATCTGTCCGGACGAATTCCGGGATTTGTGGATGCCCTGTTCGAGATTATTTCCGGTTTCACCACCACGGGAGCGTCGGTGGTGTCGGATGTGGAGGCCCTGGGCAAGGGATTGCTTTTCTGGCGGTCCTTCAGCCACTGGATTGGCGGAATGGGCGTGCTGGTGTTCTTCCTGGCCATCATTCCTTCGGCTCACAAAGGCGAGGGATATTCCCTTCACCTTCTGCGGGCGGAATCGCCGGGACCTTCCGTGAACAAAATGGTCCCGAGAATGCGGGATACGGCCACAGCCCTGTATCGAATCTACGTGGTTCTCACCGTGATCAACATCGTGCTGCTTCTTCTTTCGGGAATGAAGCCTTTCGATTCCTTCTGCATCGCATTCGGAACTGCCGGAACCGGAGGTTTTGCGGTGCTGAATTCCGGATGTGCGGAATACACACCGATGGCCCAGTGGATTACTACGGTGTTCATGCTGCTGTTCGGCATCAACTTCAGCGTGTACTACATGATGGCCCACAAGCGGTTCAAAGAGGCAATTAAAGGAGAAGAACTGAGGATGTACCTGTTCATCGTGTTCGCCAGCATCGCCGGTATCGCGGCCAACCTGATGCGTTCCGGAAGCACGCATCCGCTGGGCAAGAACGTGCGGGATGCAGCCTTCCAGGTGGCATCCATCATCACCACCACGGGTTTTTCCACCGCGGACTTCAACCTGTGGCCGGATTTCTCCCAGGCCATCCTGATCTGCCTGATGTTCGTGGGCGCCTGCGCCGGCAGTACCGGCGGCGGCATCAAGGTTTCTCGAATTTTGATTTTATTCAAATCCGCCAGACGAAACCTCCACAACGTATTCCATCCGGAGGAAATTCGGACCGTGCGGATTGACGGGGAGCGGGTCAGCGAGAAGACCATTCAGCATGTTCAGGCCTACCTGGCACTGTACGTGTTCATCGTTATCGTCAGTTTCCTGCTGGTGTCCCTGGATCCGAAGGAGTTCTCCATGACCACCAATTTCTCGGCGGTAATGGCCACCTTTAACAATATCGGACCGGGCTTCGATGCGGTGGGACCGATGTCCAACTTCTCGGCGTACGGCGATTTCTCGAAAATCGTCATGTGCATCGACATGCTGTTGGGCCGTCTGGAGATCTACCCAATCCTCACCATGCTGGCCTACAGCACCTACAAGAAAGCGTAGAATACGGCAAAAACAACGAGCGGCGACTCCATACGGGGCGCTGCTCTTTTTTGTTGCGCCGATTCGAGGGAGCACGTATAATGATGAAAAGAAGCATCGACGAAAGAAGGTCACCATGAAGGTGATGGCGGAATCCTTTTCCGACGCAGGCGTGCCGGTGTTCATGTGCGATGTAAAAGGAGATGTGGCGGGAATCTGTGCACCGGGGCAGAGCACGGAGGATATGGAGAAGCGCATCGACCGTTTCGGCTTTCGGGAGACTTTTACTTATCGGGAATATCCTACCACTTTCTGGGATATCTATCAGGAGGGCGGGCATCCCATCCGGGTTACCGTCAGCGAGATGGGGCCGGAGCTTTTCAGCCGGATTCTGGGTCTGACAGATGTGCAGGAAGGCATCCTTCACATCGTGTTCCGCATCGCCGATGACAAGGGCCTTCTGCTGATCGACCTGAAGGACTTGCGGGTCATGCTGAACTACGTGAGCGAGCACCGCTCGGAATACATGATGACCTACGGAAACATTACGCCTCAGTCGGTGGCAGCCATCCTGCGGGCGCTGCTGCCTCTGGAGCAGCAGGGCGGCAACCTGTTCTTCGGAGAGCCGGCCCTGGATATTCAGGATTGGATCCGCACCGATGCCAAGGGCCGGGGCATGATCAACGTGCTGGACTCGGTGAAACTGGTGCAGAATCCGACGCTGTACGCCACTTTCCTTCTGTGGCTGCTGTCGGAGCTGTTCGAAAGCCTGCCGGAATCCGGCGACCTGGACAAGCCGCGCCTGGTATTTTTCTTCGATGAGGCTCACACGCTGTTCCGAGATGTGCCGAAGGTGCTGCTGCAGAAAATCGAACAGACGGTGAAGCTGATTCGTTCCCGGGGCGTGGGGGTGTATTTCGTGACCCAGAGCCCGAGTGATATTCCGGATACCGTGCTGGCTCAGCTTTCCAACCGGGTGCAGCATGCCCTGCGCGCCTACACTCCGGCGGAACTGAAGGCGGTGCGTACTGCCGCTCAGACTTTCCATGCCAATCCGGAATTCCAGACGGAGGATGCCATCATGGAGCTGGGCGTGGGGGAAGCGCTGACCTCCTTCCTGGATGAAGAGGGCGTGCCGACGATTGTGGAGCGCACGAAAATCATCTGTCCCCAGAGCTCCATGGCGCCGCCGGATCCCATGTTCCGCTCCAAAGCCATGCTGCACGACGGCATGGAGAAGTACGATGACTCCGTGGACAACGAGTCTGCCTACGAGGTGCTGACGGCAGAGGCGGTAAAAGCAGAGGCCGCCGCGGAGGAGGAGGCCGACCGTAAAATCCGGGAAAAGGAAGAAGCAGCCGCAGAGAAGCTGGAAGATCAGGCCTTTCGCAAGAAGGAGCGCCAACAGGAAAAAGCGGAAGCCGATGCCCGCCGCAGGGCGGATCGGATTGAAGCCGAGCTGCTGGCCGTGGGGGCCAGTGTCTTGACCCGGGGCCTGCTGGGGGTACTGCAGAACCAGTCGAAGAAATAGAAGTTATAGGTGCAAAAACATAGGTGCAAAAAGACAGATTCCCACACGAAAGGTGTGGGAATCTGTCTTTTTGGTGAGACTTTTTGATGCGAATTAAAAAACGATAAAATCGTTGTAGATAGCAAAAATATATGCTAATATATCATAAAGATGGTGATATCAACGTGATATCTGTTTTTATGAGGAGACGTTAAATGAAGATTTTAAGAATAAAGATAGATGGGCTTCCGTTGTATAAGAATCCATTTGATATTTCATTTTATGCGGTGCAGAGAGTTCAAAAGAACCATTTGAACTCGGTTTTTAATTTGTTTGGAAATATCTACATAAATACTGTGGAGGCATTTGCAGGGATTAATGCTTCTGGAAAAACTACCGCCTTGAGGGTGATTTCCTTTACAAGCATGTTGTTGGGAGCGGCGCCGTTGTCTGCAGAATTTGTTCCGCAAATACTCGGTGAGAACATCCAAACAGTATTTGATGTCGATTTTTTTGCTGACGGACGAATCTTTCATCTTACGACTGAGATTGTTAGAACAAAGGGTCCAGATGGGAGCAGTAGCATACAAATTTTGGATGAGGAATTACGGATAAAACCGGTTACCGGCAGAGTGAATAAGTCAAATCTTTTGAATTTTGACAATGTGGCGCCGGAGAGAGTTCGAAAAAATACCGACGAGTATTTGCCGGATGATGTGAGCATTATGATTGCGGTTAATAAGCAAATGCAGGATAAAAGTCTGTTTGTAGATCTTGCTTTGTTTACGAATTTTAATTTGTTTTTACCACAAGGAGGGACAGTTCCAACGGAGATAATTGCTTTACTGGATCCAACAATAGAGTATATTACCGTCGAGAAGATCAATGATAAGGTAATAACCAGATTGAAATTCTACGAGCAGAACGAATTGACGCTATATAATCCGGGAGATCTTAATGCTTATTTGTCTTCCGGAACTGTGAAGGGTGTAAGAGTATTTTCGGATGCTGCAAGAGTTTTGAAAAATGGCGGATACTTGATTGTTGATGAGGTTGAAAATCATTTTAACAGAGAACTGGTTGCTGCGTTGCTTAGATTATTTACGAACAAGAAAACCAATCCGAAAGGAGCCGTTATTATATTCTCTACACATTATCCGGAACTTCTGGATGAGCTCGACCGAAATGATTCGGTGTTTATTACGAGGAGCAAATGTGGATTGGTTGTAGATAATCTGAACTCGCTTCTAAAGAGGAATGATATGAAAAAGAGTGAAGTATATCAGAGTAACTTTCTTGGAGGAACCGCACCTAAATATAAATCATTGATGGCATTGCACGAGTACTTCCTCGAATGAAGGTTGCAGAGTTTCAACGACGATACTTGAGAAGAGAATATGAACAGAAAATACTCATCCTTCGAGTCATCGATTCAAGGAGAGAAGAATTTAAATTGAGCAAGTCGAAGTGGACACAAGCTCATGTGAAATGGCTTAATGTACTTGAATTCGATGGTTACCTGCATCCTGATATACTTTCTTCTAACAAGGACACGATGCGCCGGTATGTCAGTGAAGGGGCCCGGGTGATTCCGGGAAGTTCCACCATCCACTTTGATGAGATTTCGAAAAAAAGAATCTATCACGCAATCGATTCCGCGTCAACCAATGATCTGAAAACATTGAAGGAAGCGTACAGCAACTTAAAACAGAAGCTGGGGCGGATTCCAAAGCTGAAGGATTTCTATGATTACGGAACCATTGATGTAACGAAATTCTTCGATAAGCTGGGATCCTATCACGAATTTCTCAAGAAGTACGAGGCGGATTACACGACGGAGATGAGTGCGGAAGAAGAGGAGATTCTGCAGTTCATTTCCCGGAAACTGGCAAAGGGAAAGCGGATTGATGAATTGGTTGTCTTAAAGGGGGTGCTGGAAAATGAACCGCGAATTCAGCAGTACTACAAGAAATTTATGAAAATCCGGTACAAAACATATGTGCAGGATGTGGTAACTCATTCCGTGCTGCGAAATTTAACAAACGAATTCGCAAGAAATGAAGATCAAAAGAAATTTACAGCCTGTGTTTTCTTAAAGGAGGACAAAGAAAACTATGAAATTGCGTCGGAATTCCAGCAATTGCTTTCTCACCCGGAATTCCGCTCGGCAGTTACCGAACTGGTGGATTTTGGTATCGAGCGCAGTTACCGCGAATACGGAAATCGATACAAGGATACGGCGTTTCAGCTATACGCAAAATATACCTACGAAGACGTATGTCGTCTTCTGAACTGGGAGCAAAACCTGACTGCTCAGAATATCGGTGGCTATTTTTATGATAAGCGAACGAAAAACCTTCCGGTATTCATCAATTACGATAAAGCGGAGGATGCGATTGCATACGAAGACCGATTTGTTACGCCTAATCATTTGATCGCATTGTCGAAGCGCCCGCGAAAGGTAAATTCCAGCGATGCCGATCATATTTATAAACGAACCGCGGAAGATCAAGACAATCGTATTTTTCTTTTTATTCGGAAAGACAAAAATGATAACGAGGCGAAGGAGTTCTACTTCTTGGGCGAGATCTATGCAGAGGGCGATCCGCAGCCGATTCAGATGGCGCAGTCCAAACGCGATGCGTTTGAAATCAACTATCGGTTGGATCGGCCGGTGCGGGACGATATCTATGAGTACATCGTAGAGGAAACGGTGTAAAGGAGGAATCATGAATAAAAAAACAATATCCGTTGTGGCAGCGGTAATCCGGGACGGCGAGCGGGTGTTCGCGACTCAGCGGGGATATGGAGAATTTAAGGATGGCTGGGAATTCCCCGGCGGAAAAATCGAGCCGGGCGAAACAACTGAAGAGGCTTTGGTACGGGAAATTCGGGAAGAGTTGGATACCGAGATTTCCGTGGGAAAACTGATTGATCGGATCGAATACGATTATCCGACGTTCCATCTGAACATGGACTGTTTTTGGTGCGAAATCCTGTCTGGGGACCCGGTGCTGAAAGAAGCGGAGGATGCAAAATGGCTGACCAAGGAGACGCTGGACAGCGTGGACTGGTTGCCGGCGGATATCGCCCTGATTGAACAGATTCGGGAAGAATTGGCGCGCCAAGCTGTGAATAACCGAATGGGAAGATAGCCATTGAGCCGCCGGCCGGAATCCTGTATAATGAAACGAGTACGGAAACGGTACGAAAGCGGATGATATGATGAATTTTATTTTTAGGAAAAGGAAGGTAATGGTACATGAAAATTGCAGTAACATACGATAAGGATAACGGAACCGTATTCCAGCATTTTGGACATTCCGAAGCGTTCAAGGTGTATCAGGTGGAAGACGGCGAAGTGGGTGCCGGTGAAGTGATGGGTACCGACGGTGCCGGACACGAGGCGCTGGCAGGCGTGCTGAAGAATCACGACATTGACGTGCTGCTTTGCGGCGGCATGGGCAGCGGTGCGCAGGCGGCGCTGGCAGAGGCCGGAATCGAAGTGTGCTCCGGTGTGACCGGCGATGCGGATCAGGCAGTGGTAGATTATCTGGCGGGAAAGCTGGAGTCTGCGGGCGTGAACTGCGATCACCACGATCACGAGCACGGCCACGATGAAGAGGGCGGCTGCGGACACTGCGGCGGTGGTTGCGGAAGTTCTTGCGGCGGCTGTGGAAGCCAGGAGCTGCAGATTCTTTTCCCGGGAAAGAATGCCGGCAAGAAGGTAAAAACACATTACGACGGAACCCTGAATGACGGCACGAAGTTCGATTCCTCCTATGACAGAGGGGAACCGTTGGAATTCGTGTGCGGCGTGGGCATGATGATTCCGGGCTTTGATAAAGCGGTTGTGGAAATGAATCCGGGAGACGTGGTGAATGTTCACCTGACGCCGGAAGAAGCATACGGTGAGAGAACGGAACAGGCGATTTTCACCGTGGAGCAGAGCCAGATGCCGGGCTGCGAGCAGTTCAACACCGGCGACAAGGTGTTCCTGCAGAATGCGTTCGGACAGCCGTTCCCGGCAGTAATCGCAGCGAAGGACGAGACGACCATCACCTTCGATGCCAACCATGAGCTGGCCGGCCAGGAGCTGAACTTCAAGATTGAGCTGGTGGAAGTAGCGGAATAGGGATAATTGAAAATGAAGAGAGAAAAGCACCGAGCAGCAATTGCGCTGCCCGGTGCTTTTCTTTTGTTGTGGGGAGGGGAGCCATCGGAATGATGGAGAGGCCGCCGGGCGCGCAGAAGGGTGAAAACCGGCGGCGGGAATGTGAAGATTTTGCTCCCCGGAAC
>OFMO01002212.1_pt1 | contig 10195 bp, 10 predicted proteins | sample 1541821 | NCBI WGS metagenome assembly OFMO01 (sample SAMN04209253, study PRJEB22552) | human gut metagenome | biome: gut; material: feces | host: Homo sapiens | place: USA: Oklahoma | reverse complement strand
CAGGAATAGACAATATTATGATTAGATTTATATTCCATACATATATTATACTGCTACAACGTATATAATTCAATAGAAATTAGATATCTTTCAGCAGTATAATTATTGTATGAGTCGCCTTGTATCCCCATTGCTAAAGCGAGAGGCTTTACGGCAACAATTGGTAAATATTAGATGGAAAACTGTATTATGTAAGTGTTACAGGTGGTGATCAGCCATTGATATATGGCGAGCAAGTTGTTTCAACTTTAGCAATAGATAAAACTTTACAGGAAGAATTGATTGAAAAGCTAACTATATAAAAAATCAGGAGTTTGATATCCTGATCTTTTCGACGTTACTTTTGTAAACTGTAGTGGAATGTATGTTCTGGACTGTTCCAATGTTCATTTGCAATCCAGTAGCTTGTTAAATCTGTTAAGTTATACACTGCGCTATGAACCGTTGTTCCTTTTGTCTGGTCTCCTTCAACGACCCATGTTCTTCTTCCTACGCCTTGCAGCAAATCCATTGCGGTTTGTTCATCATTGATGATTCCGTTTGTTGGACTTAACTTATCTGATAAAAATTGATAACGATCATATCCTTTTGCTTCATCTAGTGTGGGATAATAATCTGGCTGAACGATGAAATTCGTAACGACCTGGTATGGCTGTGTGTTCTTCGTGACTTTGAATTCACGCTTGCTGCCATCATTATCTGTATCATCAGTTGTACCTGCCCATTCTAAGATTGCGCTGTTGCCTTCTTTATCTGCTACCATATAGTGATATGAAGTGCCTACGGAGTCATGCATATCATATTTTGAAGCTAATGCAATTGCTTCCTCAACATTATCTGCATAATCTAGAATTAAACGGAGCAGTGTTGTTGAAGTGATATCTGGCCGATCTGTATTCTGATCTGTAGGTGTTGTTGGTTCTCCCTGGTATGTCATATAAATACCACATGCAACACCAGCATCATTGATACCATCTAATGGAATAAATGGTGCAGCCAGCAGTAATGCTCTATCTTTGATACCTGTAATCCCTGTTTCTTCTTTAATGCCTAGAAATTGTAGATCAATTGTTGAAATAGATGCATGTCTTCCTTTTGGATTTGTATGAACAATAGCGGTATTTGTTTGCGAAAAATCATAATTTCTTCCAAATACAAATTGATTGTCTTGCGTCCATGCAGTAAATGATGAACATGCGATATCTTTTGGCTTAATTGTCATTGGAATTAAACCTTTTGTGATGTTGTCTGTGACGAATTGAATTAATTCGTCATCATTGCTTGCACCACCTTGTTCTAAGAATTCATCAAAGTAATAATCACCAGATACAGTCATTTCATATGTATATCCATCATCATGTGATAAATCTTGATTAATGATTGTAGTAATGGATGATAGAGTAGCGATTTCGTTATGCCAGATGGCATAGATTCCAGCGACTGCCAGAATGATAATGCTCATAAAAATAATCAATAATCTTTTCAGTAGTTTCATATAATCTCCTGCTTTTTGTTATTCAGTTGTAAAAAAACAACAAGGTTGATTATATGAACTATTTGTTGAAAAGTCAACAAGTTGAAAAGAAAAATATAAGGAAGAGTTTTTCAATGAATGTCACTGAAATTAGACGTCCGGCATATATGGAAAGAATTACAACATTGGAACTCGCACAAGCTTTTATCGACGAGTAGATTGCATTAATTAAAAAACAGGTAGGAGATAAGAGAGTTCTTCTTGCTTTATCTGGTGGTGTTGATTCATCTGTTGTTGCAGCACTTTTAATCAAAGCAATCGGTCAGCAACTGGTTTGTGTTCATGTAAACTATGGTTTACTTCGTAAGGGTGAACCTGAACAGGTGATTGAAGTATTCCGTAATCAAATGAGTGCAAATTTAATCTATGTTGATGCTACAGAGCGTTTTCTTGATAAGTTAGCAGGCGTTGCAGATCCAGAAACTAAGAGAAAAATCACTGGTGGAGAATTCATTGAAGTATTTGCGGAACAAGCAAGAAAGCTTGAAGGAATTGAATATTTAGCACAAGGGATAATCTGGCCAGATATTCTTGAATCAGAAGATGGCATTAAGGCACATCATAATGCTGGTGATCTTCCTGAAGATATGGAATTTGAACTTGTAGAGCCAGTTAGAATTTTATTCAAAGATGAAGTGCGCGTTGTTGGTGAAACACTTGGCTTGCCTCATGATATGGTGTATTGTCAGCCATTCCCAAGACCTGGACTTGGTGTCGCTGCCCTGGTGCAATTACACGTGATCGCTTAGAAGCAGTACGTGAATCTGATTCAATTCTTCGTGAAGAATTTGCAAAGAATGGTCTTGATGAAAAGGTTTGGCAGTATTTTACTGTTGTTCCAAAATTTAGTTCTACTGGTATTAAAGATGGTAAACGTGCTTTTGAATGGTGCTGTATTGTTCGTGCAGTATGCTCTATTGATGTTATGACAGCAACTGTTACTGAAATTCCTCATGAAATTATGGTTCATATTACTGATCATATTACGCATGAAGTTGCTGGAATTAACCGTGTATTGTATGACTTTACACCAAAGCCTACAGGTACTGCATAGTCCGGAAAAACGGAACGGCAGTTCCGGATTGACGGCACGCCGTTCCGCTTCAGTGGAACGCTGTAAAATGGATGTACCTAGAGATTAGGATTTCTCATGTTTTTTCCGTTGAATTCTAAGCGGTACGCCTTGAAAACCAGTCTGTCCAGACAGGCATCAGCGTAGGTGTTGTCTTTAAATAATGAATACCATGAATTGACCGGAAGCTGTGAAACAATGATAATTGATTTTCTTCCTTCTCGTGCATCAATCAATTCAAACAGATATCTGCACTTTTCAAAATCTAATTCCATCAGTCCAAAATCGTCCATTATTATCAAATCATTTTTTGAGATTGCATTTAAATATTCTATGTAGTTGTTTTCAAGATGTGCTTTCTCCAGATCATAAATCAGATTTCTTGATTTGGTATATTTTACTGTTTTAAACTGTCTGAGTGCATTCACTGCCAGTACATTTGAAAAATATGATTTTCCTCCTCCGCTTTTCCCTGTAATTATCAGATTTCTGCCATTTTCAATCCAGCTGCAGTCTAACAACGCTTCTATTGTATTTGTATCCAGTTCTCTTTCTGCATCATAGATTGAATCATCCAGAGATGCTTCCGGATATCTGAGTGCTGCTTTTTTCAGGAATTTCTGGAATTTTTTGTTATATCTTGCATCCCATTCAGCTTCAACTATCTTATTGAATCTTTCTTCAAATGGCATCAGTTCTGCATTAGTATCAGCCATCTGTTCCATGTATTCTTCTGCCATTGATGACATATGCATTTTTCTCAACATCATTGAGATTTCTTCTGGTGTTTTATTGTTCATTTGTAGAAATCCTTTCCTCTGATATTTTTATGATCCGGTAATGATTCTGATGATTCACTGACTTCATTGTTCAGCATTTCATTCAGTACCCGTTTGAAATATGTATATTTACAGCTTTTTAAATCGATACACTTTTGTGCTGCTCTATTGCAGAGAATTCTGGATTTTCCGTCACACATATGCAGAATTCCGTTACATGAGTTATAGCTCTGTTCTTCATGTTCAGAAGAATGCAGAATAATTTCAATAAAATTTGACATGGAAGAACCAATTGCAGATGCCCATCTTCGATAGTAGTTTCCATCATGTCCATTTACTTCCCTGTAGAAAAGATGCTGAGGGGGCATATGCTCGCTTTTGGTGATGTACTTTGGAAATGGCTTGTAGGCTCTGTCGTGCGTACAGATCAGCCTGTTGTTACTGTCACAGATTGTGATTGTACTCATCGTGGCTTTTAATATTACTGGTTTGTCATAATATGTATAATTAACTGAGTAGTAGTGGTTATCATACAGAAGATGGTAATTGTTTGGAACCCTGGCAAAGGCAATGTAATCGCACTGAGAGAAGTAACCGTCGGAAAGTGGCTTCATCTGTGGCTTATCATACATTTCAAACATTTCCTTCCGTGTATATTTACATCCTTGTATTGCACGTCTGTTGATTTCCGCTACTATTTCTTTACATGCAGAATTGGCTGCCAGAAGAGATGTATAGACATGTTCTTTAAGTTTTTCTATTACCCATGTCTCAACGATCTGTACATGTTTTTCAACAGTCGGCTTTTCTTTTTTATCTTTAATTAGTGATAACAAAGGTTATATTCAAAAAAAGATTATCTCCAATTATTTAAAGATAGCCTTATAAAATTGGGTATCTAGAAGTAATAATTGAAGATAATGTTTTTTATTCTAAGCCACAATATTTTAGTAAATCTTTTTCTTTTCCTTTCCACTTCTTATCTTTAACATTTGATGAAGGTATATTTTCTTGAACTGCTTCAAGAGCTTTTTTGATATCTTCATTATCTGCGTAGGCATATATTGATGTGGTTGAGATATCAGAGTGACCAAGAAAGTCTTTAACGTAAGAAATTGGGATACCATTTTTATACATCGACATAGCCACAGAATGTCTTAACATATGCGCGTGTAATTTAATTGGGAAGTCGGCATTTTGTTCATTAATCTTTTGTGCATATTTCTTTAGAAAGGCATCAACGGTACCTGGTGATAATTTATCCTTTCTGCCCGAATGATTAACATAAAATAGATAATCGCTTTGGTTATTTAAAGAATGGAACTCTTTCAAATAGATATTAAGATGTTTGATTACCGGTTTAAGTAATGGAACTGTTCTATATTTTGATCCTTTGCCAAATATTTTAATTTCAACATCACCACCATTAGTTATAATGTTTTCAAGTTTTAGAGATAAAATTTCATTAAGTCTCATTCCAGTTTCATACATTAGTATCATCAAAAATCTGTCTCTTCTTCCAATCTTTAATCCGATATCTGGAGTCGCAAATAATAGCTTTAATTGTTGGCTGTTTAAATATTCAACCTTATTCTTTTTAGAGCCCTTAAAATTATGTATGGTTTTAATCTTGGCGTAATATTTGTATAGTTCTATTTCTTCTTCACCACAGTATTTAAAGAAAGATTTAATCGCAGACAATCTTAGGTTTATAGTGGAGGCTGAATTAGACTTCTCATCTCTTAAATATAAAAGAAATGAATAAATGTTCTCTTTATTACAGTTATCAAAATCCATATTTATAAACTTGATGCCAAGCTTACTATCGAAGTATTCTCTTAACAAATTAAATGTATCTTTGTATGATTTTACTGTTTTATCAGAATAATTTCTTTTGGCGGTTAAATAGCCACAGAAGAAATTGCTGATCCAATCATGAAAATCTTTATTATTCTTCTTCATAATCTAAAACCTCAGGAAGAATCTCTTCGTTTACTTTATTCATTCGTTTATTCATTTCAGGATAAAAGGAAGAAACAAGTTTTATATAGTAATCTGTATCGGCATAGTCACTATGGCCCAAATATCTTGAAAAGTATGGATACATTACATTAACATCAACATCATCTTCAATCCATCTTGTAAGCCTTTCTGTTGCATAAGTATGTCTGAAACTATGTATGACTCTTTTGGTTCCTTTAAGCGGAATATCTTTAAAAGCTTCTCTAGATATTTCTTTAAACCAAAGTAATACTGATGATTTACTGACAGGACCTTCACAATTACATGACGGGAAAAAGAATTTTCTGTTAGGTTTCAATTCAGAAATAATTTCATCATATTCTTTAAGCATTTTCGATAATTCATCGCTTAGATATATTTTTCTTTCCTTCCAGCTTTTGGATTCTTTAATTCTCAAACATTTATAATCATCATGGATATCATCCATTTCTAGGCGAAGAACTTCAGAATGCCTCATACCACATAAGAAAAATAATCTGAATATAACAGGTACGATATAGACTTTATATGGTGAGTAAATTGAAGGCTTTAGATTATCGGCAACATTAAAGAAAGCGATTATTTCTTCTTTTGTATATATATGGGGATCGTATTTAATCGGCCTATTTGGTATATGCCCTGGTACTACATAACAATTATCATCAAAGTATTTGATATAAATAGATAGTTGTCTTACTGGCGTCATTCTTCTTAATAACCCGTTTGGATGTTCCTTTGGTTTATAGGCTATCCAAAAATCTATCATTTCTTTAGTGATGGTTGTTTCATCAGGAAAATTTTCCATAATCATTTCATCAAAAACTCTCAAAATTCTAGCAGAACTGTTGTATGGGTAGCCAGCATTTCTTTTTTGACTCACAAAGGAAACAATGTATTCTCCGATTTTAGAGTTATAAGGATAGTTAAATATTTTTACTTCCATGTCTTAACTCCAATCCATCTATCATCTAGACAGCACATTTTCAATTTATCTTCTTCCATGGAATAATAATATCTGTCAGAATCATTACTCACATGTCCTAAAGTGTCGGTTATAATTTGATGAGGAATTTGTGTTTCCAATAATCTTTTGACCAAGGTATATCTAAATACATGAATTCCCTTTCCCTTATTATTTGAAGTTCTAATTTCAAGCTTATTAAATATCTTTGAACAAATCGAATATGCACTCTCCATTCTTTCATAAGGTCTTTGGTTTCTTAAGAATATATATAGAGAATTCACATCTGGTCTTTCATTTTCAACATAATCAACTATCGCATTGCCAACATCATCTAATAGTGGTAATACTAATGGTTTATCTGTCTTTCTTTGATTAATATTGATAGTTTCTTTATGCCAATCAATTTCATCAAATCTTAATCCACATATATCAGAATCCCTCATTCCATATCTTATAGCCAACATCATAATGGCTTTAACCTTGAAGGAACAGTAATCCAAATATTCTATTATTTTTGTTTCATCTTCCTTTGAGATTAAACATGGGTTATATTCTTTGAAATAGTTTGGATTCATGAAAACAAACCCATAATTCAAATCAAGAAGTTTTCTGTCATAAAAATAAGTTACGATATGTCTACAGATTGGATAAATTGTAGTAAGAGAATTTTGACAGAACTTACTATTTAATCTGTCACAAAGTTCTTCAAAATCCTTTCTGTTTAGTTTTTTCATATCATCTTTGCTTTTAATGTTGAGAATTTTTATCATCTCTAAGAAAACATAACGATGTAAAACCCGTGTTTTTTCAGAATTCTTTGTATAGGCATTTTCTTTTACGAAATAGTCATCGATTAAATCCTCAATATTTTTGTCAACATATTCTTTCTTGACATAGATATGCCATTTTAATTTTCCTGTTTTAGCTACATCAAGAAGAATATTGACACACCTTCTTCTGATTTTAAATACCCATTCCTTAATCAAACAGTTGATAAAACAGCTTTCATTAATGAAATTATATTCCTCTAAAGCTGTAACGTTGAATTCGTTTTGGCTATTAATGATTAACCAACTTCTAAGATGATTAAAGGCATGAACATACTGACCGTATGTTGATGATCCGTGACTTTTCTTCATCAAAGATAGAGTATAGGCAATCAAATTATCCATAGATGTTCCACTACTTATTGGAAAAGATATTTTTTCTCCATTTACCATGTTTGGAACATTGAATAAGTAGCCATCGTAATCAACAATTTTTAAATCACATTCCTTGTCAATCCATCTAACAATAGTTCTTCTTACGGTTGAATTATCTTTAGTTGTAGATTCACCAATAAAGATATCGAATAGTTCTTGGCAAGGCGAAGATATATTTTCTCTCACGCCAAGTTTTAGAAGATGATTAAGCGCAGCACAATATCTCTCGGTTAATCCTTTACACAAGTGCTTTTCAATAAGACTGTCACGACAGTTATGAACTGCAATTTCTAATTCATTCATAATATAAATTCCTTTCCGTCATAAAGACAAAAAGAGAATATCATCTAAAAAAACATTATCTTCAGTTATTAGTTCTGGATACCCGATTTTATAAGGCTATCTTTAAATAATTGGAGATAATCTTTTTTTGAATATAACCTTTGGGTTTGTAAGGTAAAGGCGGCAGTACAATCGTATTGTAGAAATGCTCAAGATCCTGATAGGTACTGTTAATGATGAGTTCATCTTTTGTATGTTTTGTAACAGCTGTAGATGCATTATCTGGAACAAGATATTTAGGAACTGCACCATAAAAATTCAAAGCATCAACAGTTCCTTTTACAAAGTTTGGCATTTTTTCATTTTCAAACAGTTCAACAAAACAGTAGTCACTGACTCCTGCAGTAGTTACAAACAGGTGTACCGGCTTCAGTTCGCCTGTTTCTCTGTCGAGAATGATTAAAGGCTTATCTCCAACCCAGTCAATGTATACTTTTTCTCCAGGAATTCTTTCAACAGCCATAGAGACATTTCTGGAAGCGTAATGTTCTTCAACGAACCGATTGAAATACTCAACAAACTGAGAATACTGATACCCGTCAGGATTATCTGTTTTGTATTCGCTCCAGAGGAAGAAAAGATTGGCTTTGCTTCCTTTAAGCATCAAACGATCATATATTTTCTGGAAATCCGGCAAAGGAATTTTTTTCGACGCAGATTGTCCTGAGGATAGAAGATATTGATCAGTTTATCTTCATCCATTTTTTCCAGATCGTTCAACGTATATCTTGAATTTTTAAAAATATGAAGAATACGCTGGCAGGTACTGGACCCGATATGGTAGCGGGCCTGACATTCTCTCTGTGAAGCGCCATGTGTGCTCATAGTGAGAACACCAATAATTGTTGTGTAGTTTTGCATATATTTAAATCCTCCTAACTACACAACAATCATAGAATAAAAAAAAGCGCACCGTTCATCCGCAAACGATGTGCCATTATTCCAAAACTTCTGCACCATTTTTATCGGAAACTCTGCACCATTCAACCAAAATTTGCAACAGGTACTGTAGAATTTGAATAAAAAGATTCATTTCCGAGTGACCTGAAAGGTTTTTCGGATTTTTTGATGGAAACAAAGAAATTTTGATTTATCGACTTGTTGGACGAAGTCAACAAATCTATCCTGTTCTACCAGCGGTGGCACCATTATCTTTAACGAATTTATTGAATTGAAGTTCAGTCCAGCCTTTACTGCACTCTGATTCTTGGCAATAAACTGTTCTTTTCCCGCAGGACTTTCCATGTAGTACGCAACAAACAATGAGTTCAGCACCGTTCGGTTAAGTCGAACACAAGACAAGTGCTGATTTATGTATGCTCCATGTTCAGCAATTTCTTTCGTTACAACACCAGTTCTCCCTAAGTCTGCTGTAATACTTATCAAAAGATCTCCTTCTTGTACTTTTGTTCGCTTTGCTTCAGTATTATCAGGAGCATTAACAGGTTGTATGTTATCCATTGAGATATGGCAATTTTTAACATTTTTGATTGTGATAAACCATTCTTCGCCATTATCAACACAATACTGAGCCCATCCTCGTGATCCCGATGTTAGTGACGTTATATATTCAGAAAGTTGGTGAATAAGATACCCTTTAGGATTATCAATTGTATCTCCAAACATCTCGACAAATCGGGCTTTGATAAGCGCGTCAAGCTTATCAATGATATTTTTCCTTAAAGATATTAATTCAGAAGAAATATTCATTAGGCTTACAATATGCTTTTGTTCTTCTATTGATGGTAATTCAATTAAAGCTTCGGTCAAATTACCTAACTTAATATATTTAATTACTCCACCTATTGATTGCTTTCTAAGCACTTCAATGTATCTTTCGAGAAAATAGTACAAATAAGGCATGTATAATAAGCCATTGCTATCATCTTCTATAATATAAGTTCTTTGGTAAGCATCAAACTTTCCATTATAATATTTGACATTTAAATCGCCATTTCCAGCAACCAATACGCATTCACAATCATAAGAATATGTATCTATTTTCAAAGGATCTTTTGAACAAGTAAAGAATGGATATTTTCCATCTGCAGAAGAGGCATTAGCATCTAATTTGCCAGTATTAATTTTGGTTATATCTCCAACCTTAACTTTCATTTACATCACTAAATCCGAATTTGTATACAATTTCAATTATGTCATAATCGTTTCAATTTAGTCTTTTTTGGAAAAATGACTAAATTGAATTGAAGGATGACCAAATTGAAATTATAATCCTAACTTTAGGGGTTTAAGAAAATAAAAATAGCTTTAGAAGGCATAAATAAGCCTTTTGAAGCTATT
>OFMO01002205.1_pt1 | contig 10223 bp, 9 predicted proteins | sample 1541821 | NCBI WGS metagenome assembly OFMO01 (sample SAMN04209253, study PRJEB22552) | human gut metagenome | biome: gut; material: feces | host: Homo sapiens | place: USA: Oklahoma | reverse complement strand
ACGACTATAAAGTATCTGGACTGGCTGGATGATGAACTGATAGAAGCAAGTAATGGAATTGAAGTTCCGTATAATTTGTTTCCCAACTATTCCAATAAAATGTCGAAAGCCGTTCTTAATATACTATTTCCTTTTTCGTTTAGATTGGATATTGGTGTGAATAGTGATTTGAATTTAAATTCAGCAAGAGATCAGATCATATATGACGAGAAGTGGTTGACGTTTGAAGAAAATTTATATCAAGTCATTTGTAAAAGACTTAAAGAGCAACTTTCGCTATCTGATTGGGAAAGATTGAATGAAATAATTCAGAAAAATGGAAAAAATATATTTAGTCGGGTTGCTAATAATATTGAGTAAAAATTAAAGGCTACATTGATATGAAGTCCATGTACCCCTTGACGAACCATGCATAGAGGAGAGAAGAATTTTCCGTAAATTAGGATTTTTACGCCCTCGGTTGCGATAAAATGCCATAGGAAGCAATGCTGTTAAACGAATTTTAGTGGAAATAACTATGTTTTAAATGAGGTTTGCCCCACAATCTAAGGCAAACCTCAACTTTTACTGTAATCTTATATTGCAGTGGAGTTTACGCATGAAGCTCCACGGGCCACGGGCATCGCAAGTTTCCGTAGCGCACCATCTGAATTGTAAGTCATACAGGACGAAAATGCAAGAATTTTTTTGCGGGCAGCTGTTGCAAAAATTGCAATGGTTGAAGCTATTCTGTTTTGGAAAGAAATTGAGATCGCCTCACCCCGAGAAACTTATCCCTATACTTAATCGCCTTCTCCGGCTTCTTCCATCGGGCGTACAGATTATTCAGATACCGATATGTTGTCTTCATATATTCATTATCCATACCTACAACATTTTCAATAATGTTTTCTGCACCAAGCAGATTCATTTCCGCCGATTCCGGCATTCCTTCCATCATTTCAATAATCCCCCGGCTCAGCTTACAGATACCATAATCCAGAGAGGTATCTGACAGATGCTCCAGAACCAATGTTTCATATTGGTTCAGTACAATCTTTGCATTGTCCACATCCTTTGCCAGTAATAGCATATTGATGAGGTTCATCATCTGCTGAAGGGAATCATGGGATTCGGTCAGCCCCAAGTGTGCATATTCCATGCGAATGTTGAAAGCTGTGCGAAGTGCTTTGGCGGCTTCATTTCCACGTTTCATCAGCAGATAGGTGTTGGAAAGGTTATTATATAAATTGGATAGCAGGTTGGCAGTTCTCGCATCTGCATCTTCGTTGTGAAGTTTCTCCAAGATATTGATAGCTTTTTCACGCTTCTTTACAGCATTTCCATAAGCTTTTTTCAACAGAAAACATTCTGCTTTATAATCCAGTAGCAATGCTTTATCACAGGGAGAATCCAGCTTGTATTCTTCCATAACATAACTGATTCTTTCCGTAAGCTTTGGCAGGTAATCTGATACCAAATATTTGTCCAGATATGGGAACATATCCTGCAAAAACAGCAGGAAATATGCTCCATCATCCACAATAATCCTCTCTGACACACTGATAAGGGAAGCAATAATATTCTCCGGTCTGCGAAGCTCCAAGCCATGTGCCAGACAAATAAGGTGTAGGTTGTTAAGCAGAGTCTGGCAGGCAGTCACGGTTGGGGCTGTTTCAATAGTAATCACTTCCTGCAACAGAGAATGCAGGCTGATTTTCCTGTTATCCATGTCTTCATTGACGAATCCGTATTTGATAAGGTGGTTTACATCTGTGAGGCTGTCAAGTTTCATCCAGCTTTTGAAGCTATTCTTTAATACGCCGGAAACCGGTAGCAGGGACATATTACGCAGAATATCCAATTGTGAATCGGATAATTTGCCAAGCTGTAGCAGCTTGCGTAAATGCTCTATCATAAGTCCGTATGTGAAATCATTATCCTTATAAAGTTCCACATCTTCACCTGATGCAATATTCAATCCACAGGTCTTTAGTTCTGAAAGCAGTTCTTCCGACTCCATACCACTGGCTGTCAGGGACAATGCAGACAGGCAGACCGTGAGAGTGTGGCATCCGACAGTCTGAATAATATCTTTTACCACATCTTCTGAACTCTTCGCAGATGGACAATGCCTGTAGAATAGTTCCACAAGCTCTGTATCTGCGTCCATTTCAATAACTTTTACAGTTTCATATTGTGAGATATTGCACCGGCTTGTAACCAGTATCTTACAATTCAATTTCATAAATTCCTTAAAGAAAGTATCCTCTTTTGGCAGAACATTGAAGTTATCAATGATAACCAGACTGTCAGAGTGGAGTTTCTTTAATATATTCATATGCCTGTCAAAAAGCATATCTTCACTCATATCAGTGGTATCATCACTAAATTCCATATGAGAAATACATTTCTTTAAATCGGCATCATAAAAGAGATAGATGATATTGGTGTATTTCTTTTCGTTTTTCTTGGCATAAATCTTTGCCAGTTCACTTTTTCCCATTCCGGCAGTCCCAGTAATAAATGCCAAATCATGTTCTTGTAACGCTTTTCCAACAGCCTTTAGTTCTTCTTTTCTGCCGATAAAATTACGATTAGCAGAAGGAAGTCTGTTACTCAGCAGAATATCTGACAAGTCAGGCGATAACAGCGTATGTCTGCTGTCATGGTCATTTAAGATAGCATAACGAATTAGGGCAGTAATAAGCGTGGCATCATCTGTTATCTGTACAAATTCATCCACTTTTTCTATACCTATCACATCCGTACTATCTGTAACCAATCCCAGAAGCTGCTCTCTTGTAGCAGTTACATTGATAAGATTGGGAATCACATCATTCTGAATATTATCCAGAATGCCATCAAAACCGGCGTTGTCATAAAAAGATAATATTTCTTTGGGGATAGGGCGTTCTCCGGTACACCATCTGCTATAAGTAACATTTTTCTCAAAATCTTCTTTTTCAAATATGTCCATATCACACAGGCAGTCGTAGAAGATATCTTCAATCATCCGATACTGTGCATAGGTCTTTTTCTTGTTTTCTAATAACACTCCAATCACATTGGAGAAGGTAATTCTATTTTTCAATTAAACACTTCCGTTTCATTTGTCAACATTTCGTCAAGTCTCAGTCAATGATAATTTAGCTTCAGAATTAGTATCATTAACTCATCAAAACGTAGCCACCGTAAGCCAACAGGCAAAGGGTTTGGCTACAAGAATATTATAACATAAAAAGAACAAATGTTCTACTAATATTTTCGATATTTTGAACCTTGAAAAACAATCCGATTTATGAGCTGTATCAGATGCCAACAGTCCCTGCGAGGAGACTTACCGGAAGGTAAGAAGAGCGGGGAATGACACTTCCGAAAGGGTGGGAAAGGAACTCGCGTAGGAGTAGCCCACAGGCAGCGGCAGGGAAACCGCCAATATGCTAAAGGTCAGCTGGAACGCTGACAGCATCTGATGCGAATGGAAGCCAAACAAAGCCAAAGCATTTACTGTATTTTCAATTTATCAACGATTTATCGCAACAGGAAAGAAGGTGATAAAGAGATTCTGAAGGAAAGGGGGATGATGTGATGGAGGAGTCAAGGAAAACAGAGATGAATCAGGTGCCGATTTGGAAGAAGTACACTCTTACTGTACAAGAAGCGGCAGAGTATTTTCGGATTGGTGACAAGAAGCTTCGGAAACTGATTGATGAGCATCCAGATGCAGATTTTATTTTATGGAATGGAACACGACCACAGATAAAGAGAAAGTTGTTTGAACGGTATGTTGATGAAGTTTTAACAGCTATTTAAGAAGCATATCGGATGTGATGCTAATTATAGATTTTGATAGAAGAAGAGCTGGGTTTATGGTATAGTTAAGTTGTTAATATCATAGCCTGGCTCTTCTTCCTGCTTGAAGGAAGAAAGGAGAGATGATTATGTCCGATAGACGAGATAATAAAAATCGTAAGCTATGGACTGGAGAGAGCCAGGATAAAGATGGAAGATATGTTTACAAGTACACCGATGCATTTGGCAAGCGTAAAGCATTGTATAGCTGGAGATTGACCGAAGCAGATGCCGCACCGAAGGGGAAACGTAAGGATTTATCCCTGCGTGAGAAGGAAAAAGTTTTACAGAAGGAGGTATCCGATGGAATAGTTCCTGATGGTGGCAATATGACAGTATTGGAATTGGTTAAACGCTATGTTTCGCAGAAACGTGGTGTAAGACACAATACGGAGGCAAACTATAAATTTGTCATTAACATTATTGCAAAAGAACCCTTTGGACAGAAGCGGATTGACAAGGTTAAGCTGTCAGATGCGAAAGCATGGCTGATTAAATTACAGGATGATGGCAGAGGTTATAGTACAATTCACACTGTCAGAGGTGTAATAAGACCGGCTTTTCAAATGGCTATGGATGATGATTTAATCAGACGTAATCCGTTTGAATTTCAACTTTGTACGGTAGTTGTCAATGACAGTGTGACGAGAGAAGCCATTACCAGAAAGCAGGAGAGACAGTTTCTTGATTTTATTAAGAATGATAAGCACTTTTGCAGATACTATGATGGCATTTATATTCTTTTTCACACCGGGCTTCGTATTTCTGAATTTGTAGGGTTAACGATAGCTGATATTGATTTCAAGAATCGCAAAATCAATGTAGACCATCAGCTTCAGAGAAAAAGAAATATGGAGTATATCATTGAGGAAACCAAGACGGAAGCAGGTGTAAGGCAGATTCCTATGACGGATGATGTATATGAATGCTTTCAGAGGATTGTTGCAAACCGTAAGAAACCGAAGGTGGAGCCGCTGATTGGCGGAAGAACCGGATTTTTGTATCTGGATAAAAATGAGATGCCTATGGTAGCACTTCATTGGGAAAAGTACTTTCAGCATATCAGAGAAAAATATAACAGTATTTACAGAGTACAGATGCCTACTATTACACCACATGTTTGCAGGCACACGTTCTGTTCAAATATGGCAAAGAGCGGAATGAATCCGAAGACACTTCAATATATCATGGGGCACTCAGATATCAGTGTAACACTGAATACTTATACTCATGTTAAGTTTGAAGATGCCGAGGAGGAAATGAAGAAAGTAGTTAATTGGTAGAAAATCCTGTGTCATACGAATTTTCATTTTATGACAAATTTTATGACACTTGATGGAAAAGATATACCAAATTAAGCGGATTTATACCAAGAAAACTTCATTTTATAATGCCGCAGAAATGCCGATAAACCGGCATAAACGCTGGATTTTCAAGGAGTTAAGCGAAATGATAAAAGTATTATTCATTTGCCACGGCAATATTTGCCGCTCAACGATGTCGGAATATGTTATGAAATATCTAACAGACCAGGCTGGGGTTGCCAGTGAATTCTATATTGATTCGGCTGCAACTAGTCGTGAGGAGATTGGTAATGGTGTTCATCATGGCACGAGACAGAAGTTAAAAGAAGTAGGAATTCCGTGTGGCAACCACAGGGCACGGCAGATGATGAGAAGAGATTATGAAGAGTTTGATTATATTATCGGTATGGATGCGTGGAATATCCGAAATATTATGAGAATCATCGGTTCAGATCCAGAGAAAAAAGTTTCTATGCTTTTAGACTTTTCGGATCGTCCGGGAACAGAAATTGCTGATCCGTGGTATACGGGCAATTTTGATGCGACCTATGATGATGTACTGGAAGGTTGTACAGGATTGTTAGAGCATTTGAAGAATACCGAGGCATTCTTGAATTTATAACAAAAAAGTAACTTGAAGGAATATAAGAGTGATTTATGAAAAGTTTGTCTATGAGAAATAGATGTGTAATCGGATTTACGCTGTTTTCCATGTTTTTTGGAGCAGGTAATCTGATATTTCCGCCGCTTCTGGGTGCTGAAGCGGGCAGCAGTACGATACCGGCTATGGTTGGAATGTTACTGACGGCGGTGGTATTACCTGTTCTTGCGGTGATGTCTGTGGCAAAGCATGATGGATTGAAGAATTTGGCGGGAAGCATACACCCGGCATTTGCAACAGTTTATGCGGTGCTGATCCATTTGTTAATCGGACCTTTTGTTGCAATTCCAAGGACAGCATCTACCAGTTTTGAGATGGCGGTCGTGCCATTTTTATCTGACGGAGTCAGTGCTGAGTCTTTATTGATTATGCGGTGTATATACTCGTTTATATTTTTTGTGATAGCAACGATAGTTGCGCTGAAGCCAACGAGACTTAAGGATTTACTGGGAAAAGTAATGACACCGATTCTGTTGATTTTGATTGCAGTTATTTTCGTGGGAGTTGTTGTAAAGTTCCCGACAGTTGTAAGACAGGCAGATGCGAGCTATAAAGGGCATGCGCTTCAGCATGGTTTTGTCACGGGATATCAGACAATGGATATTTTAGCGGCATTTAACTTTGGTGCAGTTATAGCTATGAACATTGAAGCATTTGGTGTGAAGAATCGGAAAGGTGTGGCTAAAGAGACGATTCTGGCGGGAATTGGAGCTGGAATCTTACTTTGTATTGTATATAGCGCAACAGCATATGTTGGTGTATTGTGCAGTAGTAAGGTCGGAAATGTGGAAAATGGAACGCAGATTCTGACCTATGCAGTTCACGCATGTTTTGGCATCTATGGAAAAGTATTGATTGGTATTATATTTTTCATAGCATGTTTTAATGTATGTGTAGGTCTGCTATGTTGCTGTTCTGCATATTTCCACGAATTAGTTCCGAAGATTTCGTATTTTAAATGGTTACTTGTCTTTTCTGTCTTCAGTTTTGTGATTTCCTGTGCGGGATTAAATGCGATTTTAAATGTATCATTGCCGATTCTGAAAGTGATGTGTCCTATAGCAATTGCATTGACTTTTTATGGTCTTGTCAGACGTAAAAGGCAGTAATAAATATTTATCTCAGTCGAGAAGTTTTAAGTACGTTTGACTGAAATAGTGAAAAATCTGTAATATGGAGAATTTTAGAAATATATCAAAATCTCCTATATTACAGATTTTTTAGTTACATATGGATGTAGTTAAAGTGCTCTAAAAATTTATACCTCGCAGGATCGAGAAAATGTGCAGAAGATTATTTTAGTCAAATAATTCTTTCAACATAGCAGCATCAAATGTAACAGAGGATACATGATTTACCTCGATTTGATATAGTGCATTTGCTGCGATATGCTCGGCAGCCTGCTCCAGATCACGGATTCCAGTCGTATCTGAGAATTTTTTAATAATAGTGTCCAGAGCTTCTGGTGATACGATACATTCGCTTTCTTTTAAACTCATACGTTTTAAAATCTTTGGCAGTGCAAATTTGGAGAAAATAACTTTCTTCTCTTCTGATGTGTAATCCGGAATATCAATAACAGCAAAACGTGACATTAACGGTGCACTGATCTGGGATTTATCATTGGCTGTTGCGATTGGATAAACACCGGAAGTTGGAATCATACACTCAATGTAGTTGTCTGTAAATCCAAGATTATCTAATAGTGTCAACAATACATCGGCTGGATTTCCATTTCCTTTACCGGAAGCAGCTTTATCAAGTTCGTTGATAATGAAAACTAGGTTAGATTCTCCTGCCATTGCAAATGCATCCATAATAATACCGGTCTTGGCATTTGCGTATATACGGGAACTTCCGGTCAACTGTTCTGGGTCATTGATGGAGCTCATATCTAAAGTTGTCCAAGGCAGTTTAAGGATTCTTGCAACAGCGTAGGCAATTTGGGATTTTCCTGTTCCTGCAGGTCCTACCAGGAGAAGTCCGTAAGCCGGAAGGGTATGTGTACGATTAATCTGGATGATTGTCTCTATAATACGTTGCTTTACGCGTTCCATACCGTAGAGTTCTTCGTCTAAGATACGTCTTGCTTCATCAGGATCAATTGATTCAAAATAATCTGTCTTCCACTGGATATTCATCATAATAGAAAGCGCACGCTGTGCGTGGCGTCGTTCTTCCGGGGATACTTCGTGGGATTTTGCAACTGCCAGATTACGTCTTGCCCAGAGACGGATGTTATCAGGAAGAGTTCTTCCGGCACAAGTAATGAAGTCGGTAATACTCTGAATACTTGTAAGTTTCATATCATCACCAAGTTCAGAGTCTTCCTCTTTCAGCGTCTCGTCAAGCGGGGCGCTGCTGGAAAAGAGCCGTTCCATCATAAACTGAAGGAAACCGTCTTCAGCAGATAATTTTGTGGCACCGCCATAGGCAATTTCACGAATTTTGTAGACTGCATAACCGTCTGGGAGGTTCTTACCGGACAGACGAACGTTGATATGATTTTCGCCGAGCCATTTGATCAGGCTTACAAAGCGGGAATCAATCTGAAGAATATTGGCACTGATAATGCCATCTTCTTCTTCAAATTCAAATGCTGTGTGCTTTGCAGGATTTGTGAATACACCGCAGGAATGATGAGCCCACTGGCGGGGAGCATTGTCCAGAAGAAGAATCGGATCTTCCGGAGTAGCAACATTTTTATCAGAGTGAAATGTAGTGTAAGTAACTTCGGTTGTTGTCGTTGTTGATTCAGGATTACTAAAATCAAATACTGGCATGAGAGAGTCTCCTTTGTAATTTATTTTCTAAGATACTATGGATAGATTCATGCGATACATTTCGTAATTCTGATATCTTACATGAATTGTGCAAATACGGACGCACCAATTACAGTGATAAGTCCGGATACTACGATGGACAAGCTGCTCATTGCGCCTTCAATATCCCCAAGCTCCATAGCTTTGGAAGTTCCGATTGCGTGGGAAGCAGTGCCGATGGCAATACCCTTGGCAATAGGTTCTTCAATTTTGAAAAGCTTACATACGCTTTCTGCACACATATTTCCCAGTACACCTGTTAATACGATGATAGCAACGGTGATGGAAACGTATCCTCCAAGTTCTTCTGATATACCCATTCCAATCGCAGTTGTAATAGATTTTGGAAGAAATGATACATATTCCTGATGTGTAAATCCAAATAGGACTGCCATGGCAAGAATACTTCCAAGGCTTGCAAGTACACCACTGAAAATACCGACCGCAATTGCTTTCCAGTTGGATTTCAATAATTCGAACTGTTCATAAAGCGGAATAGCAAGGCAGATTGTAGCTGGTGTAAGCAGATAAGAAATGTATTTCGCTCCTTCATTATATACCTTATAACATTATATACCTTATAATCAATTCCGGAAACTGTTAAAACAGCAATTACTATAATTACTGCGATAAGGAGCGGATTGAAAATGGCAAGTTTGAATCTCTGTTTTAATAATGCGCCAATTCCGTAGGCGAGAAGGCTTAACATTACCCCGAAAAAGACAGAGTTGTTAAAAAATTCCATAATCACAATCTCCTTCCGCTGGTTCTTCTTCTGGATGATCTAATTCTGTTGCAGATTGTTGTGGTGAAGTTCGGCGAATCATATACTGGGTAGCTCTTCCTGCAATTGCCATAACAAATACCGTAGATACAGCAGTGACAGCAAGATACTGAAGCCATACAGATTGAATGATATTCCATGCCTCCAACAGTCCTACAGCGGCAGGAATGAACATCAACGGCATAATCTCAATCAAGAACCGTCCCGTCTCATCGACTTCCTCCAGTGGAATCAGTCCAGTTTTTAAACAGATGAACATCAATATAATTCCATAGATGCTTGACGGCACGGGAAGTGGAAGAACGTGGTTTAACAATTCTCCGATGAAAGAAAGTACAAGAATAATCCCGAATTGTTTTAAATATTTCATTTGTAAAATCTCCTATTTCTTATTAAAAAGTAGTTAAAAAGTAACGCTTGTCTATCGTAGCACACGTGGAAGAGGGTATCAAGGGAAAAACCTTGCAAAATATAAAGATACATTTTATCGTAGTTTGTGTAAATTTCCTAAAATAAAAAAGAGATGATTTAACAACAAATCAACGAACAAAATTATGACTATCTTGATAGGAAGGTGAAATCTTTTTGGAAATTTATAATTCTGAAAACACCGTATTTACGGGGTTTTTCGGGGATTATAAAAAGTTTTTGCAAAAAAAATAAAAAAAATTAAAAAAAGGGGTTGCCAAAACACTTGCGCTATGATATTATAACATTCGTCGCGAGTGATACACACGAAAAACACACAAGCGATAAAGAATATGGCTCCATGGTCAAGCGGTTAAGACATCGCCCTTTCACGGCGGTAACACGGGTTC
>OFMO01002203.1_pt1 | contig 10236 bp, 5 predicted proteins | sample 1541821 | NCBI WGS metagenome assembly OFMO01 (sample SAMN04209253, study PRJEB22552) | human gut metagenome | biome: gut; material: feces | host: Homo sapiens | place: USA: Oklahoma | reverse complement strand
CCCCCAACGCCGTCCCCCTGGCCCAGGAGGCCCTGCGGCGGGGGGGGGTGACCATCATCACGGACACGAACATGGCCAAGGCCGGCGTCAGCCGTGTGGGCCTGGAGAAGCTGGGGGGCCAGGTCCTCTGCTTCATGGCCGACCCGGACATTGCCCAGCGGGCGAAAGAGCAGGGCAGCACCCGCGCTGTGGCCGCCATGCAGAAGGCCGCGCAGGCTTATCCAGGCGCGATCCTCGCTGTGGGCAATGCGCCCACGGCCCTCTTCGAGATCGTTCGCCAGATGGAGCGGGGGCTTCGCCCTGCCCTGGTCATCGGGGTGCCTGTGGGCTTTGTGAACGTGGTGGAGGCGAAAGAGGCCGTCCTCGCCGCCTGCCGGACATACGACATCCCCGCCATCGTGGCCCTGGGCCGCAAGGGGGGGAGCAACGTGGCCGCCGCCATCTGTAACGCCCTGGTCTACGGGGCGGGGGACCTGCTGGACCCCACCGCCAGAGGGTGGCAGTAATCCCCAAAATCTGACAAAAAACAGGGACGCGGCCCGGTTATGGGTTGCGTCCCTGTGCTGTCCCTATTATAATAAGGGGGTGCTTACTTGGTATGTTCCGACAGCATCCGCAGGTGGATGCCCCGCATGTGGTCCTGGAGCATGGTGTCGGCAAACTGGATGAGTTCCTCCGGTGTGCGGTCTACCTCGCCCAGCAGCCAGCTCTCCAAGGTCCCCACCAGGGCGATGGTGTAAAACTGCACCACCAGCTCATCGGCAGGGCAGTGCAGCTCTTCCGAGAGTTTGTCCACTGTGGCCCGAACGATGCTGATGATGTTTTCCTGAAAGAGCTTCCGCAGGTGGCTGTGCCCGATGGACCGAAATGCGCAGAGGCAGAAGGCCCGGTTGTCCTGGATGTATCGGAAGAGCTGCAATAACCCCTCCCGCCAGAACTGCACGCCCTCATGCTGGCGCAGGAGGGCCAGAGCCTCTTCTTCAAACATCCATTGGATCAGGGCGTAGATGTCGGCAAAGTGATAGTAAAACGTCTCCCGCCGCAGACCGCAGAGGCTGGTGATCTCCCGGATGGAGATCTTCTCCAGGGGCTTTTGCTCCATGAGCTGCTTGAGCGCTGCGGCCAGTTCTTTCTTAGTGGTGCTTGCGTTGTGGTATTGCATGGCGGAGTCTCCTAAACACTTGGCTCCCCTGAAAGCGAAGCTGACGGAGGGCGTTTACCTTCTCAGTATAGCATAGAGAGCATCGTCTGCGTACCCGCCAAACCCACCGAAGATTTTTTACAAATCACAAAAATATGTTAAAATTCTAACAACAGTGGGGCATTTGTCTCTTGCCCTGCCCGCCCCTTCCGTCGTATCCTGACAGAAATGCTTTTTTTGAATGGACTGGACAGTCCCAAACCCCACAGGAGGTGGATCTATGAGCAAAAAACCCGACGGGCCGTCTTTTTTTGAAAAGCTGGCCACCGCCATCGTGGACCGGCGCAACCTGATCTTCTTTCTCTATCTCTGCGCCATGATCTTCTGCGCCATTTCCAGCGGGTGGGTCCAGGTCTGCAACGACCTGACCGACTACCTTCCCGCCAGCACCGAGACGCGCAGGGGCCTGACCATCATGGACGATGAGCTGACGACTTACGGCACCGCCCGCATCATGGTCACAAACACGACCTATGACATCTGCGCGGACCTGGCCGACCAGATCGAACGCATCGACGGCGTGACCAGCGCCACCTTCGGCGAGGACACCGTGAAGACCGACGCCGATCCCACCGGCGACGACGAGGACACCCCGGAGACACCGGAGGACATCGCCGAATACTTCAAGGGATCGGACGGCCTCATCAACGTCACCTTTGCCGGGGAAGAGGACGACCAGGTCAGCCTCGATGCCATGAACGAGATCAAAGAGGTCCTCGCCCCCTATGACGTGTACATCGACAGCAGCGTGGGCGACTCCCAGGCCGACACCCTGGCCGGCGAGATGAACATCATTTTCGCCATTGCCATCGTCATCATCGTCCTGGTGCTGACGCTGACCTCCCACTCCTTCGCGGAAGTCCCCGTGCTGCTCGTTACCTTCGGCGCGGCGGCGCTGCTCAACAAAGGCACCAATTTCTTGTTGGGAGAGATCTCGTTCATCTCCAACTCCGTGGCCGTGGTCCTTCAGCTGGCCCTGGCCATCGACTACGCCATTATTTTGCTCCACCGCTTCCTGGAGGACCGGCAGCACACGGACAACGACCGCAGCGCCTGCATCTCCGCCCTGGCCGCGGCCATCCCCGCCATCGCTTCCAGTAGTTTGACGACGGTCTCCGGCTTGGCTGCCATGATGTTTATGCAGTTCCGCATCGGCTTTGACCTGGGCCTGGTGCTCATCAAGGCCATCTGCTTCAGCCTCATCTCCGTCTTTACCCTGATGCCCGGCCTGCTCATCCTTGCCTCCAAGGCCATGGAGAAGACCCAGCACCGGAACTTTATCCCCTCCATCGACGCCTGGGGCCGGTTTGTGGTCAAGGCCCGGTACATCAGCGTGCCGATCTTTGCGGTGCTGCTGATCCTGGGCTTCTGGATGTCCCAGAAGTGCCCCTATGTCTACGGCTACACCCTGCTGGACACCAGCCGTCAGAGCGAGAGCCAGATCGCCGAGGACCGGGTCAATGACGTCTTCGGCCAGCAAAACGTCGCCGCCCTGCTGGTCCCCAAGGGGGATTATGCCAACGAAAAGGCGATCTTAGACCAATTAGAGACCTATGACGAGATCGACACCGCCATGGGCCTGGCGAACATCGAGGCGAAAGACGGCTATACGCTCACCGACGAGCTCAAGCCAAGGCAATTCTCCGAGCTCATCGATATGGACTATGAAGTGGTCTGTCTGCTTTACAGCGCCTACGCTGCCGACAACGAGGATTACGGCCGCATCGTCGGCGGCATCGAGGACTACGCCGTGTCCCTCATGGATATGTTCCTCTTCGTCTATGACGAGGAGCAGGCGGGATACTTCACCCTGGATGACGATGTCAAACAGGACTTAGAGGACATGCACCAGCAGCTCACCGACGCCCAGGCCCAAATGCTGGGGGAGAACTACTCCCGCATGGTCCTGAAGTTCAACCTGCCGGAGGAAGGCGACGAGACGTTCAACTTCCTTCAAACCGTCCACAAGATCACCGGGCAGTATTACGACAGCGATGACGTTTACTTAGTGGGCAACTCCACCAGCGACTATGACCTCTCCACATCCTTTGCCCATGATAACGTGATGATCTCCGTTCTGTCTGTGGTCTTTGTCATTCTGGTCCTGCTCTTTACGTTCCAGTCCGTGGGCCTGCCGGTGCTGCTGATCCTGGTCATTCAGGGCAGTATCTTCTTTAACTTCTCCTTCCCAGGCCTGACGCAAAGCCCCATCTTCTTCCTGAGCTACTTGATCGTCACGTCCATTCAGATGGGTGCGAACATCGACTACGCCATCGTCATCTCGACCTGGTACCGGGACCTGAAAACGACCATGGAGCCGAGAAAGGCCATTGTGAAAGCCCTCCAGCTCTCCTTCCCCACGGTGCTGACCTCCGGCTCCATCCTGGCTGCTGCCGGCTTCCTCATCGGCAAAATTTCGACCGACGGAGCCATCGTGGGCATCGGTTCCTGCCTGAGCCGAGGGACCCTCATCTCCATGTTCCTGGTCATGTTCGTCCTGCCGCAGATCCTGCTGCTGGGTGACACCATCGTGGAGAAGACCAGCTTCCGCGTACCCGTTCCCGAAGCCCGGCGGCGGGCCACCGGCACGGTCTTTGTCAATGGCCGCGTCCGGGGCCGCATCTCCGGTATCGTCGATGCCAACATCCAGGGCGTGATCCGGGGCGACGTCAACGCCCTCATCAGCACCGGGGCCTACCAGAACCAAGAACCGGGGGAGGAGAAACGCAACCCCTTCGCCCCCACGATCAAATCCACCGGCCCGGCCCCGCAGGCACCTGCCCCGGACAGCCCGCCGGACCAGGAGGCAAGCCCTACGCCCATTCCCAGCGGAAAGGAGGAGACGGACCATGAACAGCAAGACCAGTAAAGTCCTGGCCGTGTTTCTGACGCTCTGCCTGCTCCTGAGCCTGGCGGCCCCGGCCTTCGCCGCGGGGAACCAGATCACCATCGGGACGAAGGAAGAACTGCTGAGCTTCGCCCAGAACTGTACCTTAGACAGCTGGTCCCAGGGCAAGACCGTCGTTCTCACCGGCGACATTGACCTGACCGGCACCGACTTTCCCCCCATCCCGACCTTCGGCGGCCACTTCGACGGCCAGGGCCACGCCATCACCGGCATTACGCTCGACGGCAGCGGCAGCAACCGGGGCCTGTTCCGCTACCTGCAAAAATCCGCCGTGGTCGAAGATCTGAAGGTAGAGATCAGCATCACCCCGACGGACTTCCAGGATTCTCTGGGCGGCCTCGTGGGCAACAACCGGGGCCTTATCCGCAACTGCACCATCACCGGCAACTTGAAAGGGGAGAGCAGCGTCGGCGGTATCGTCGGCATCAACGAGGCCGGGGGACAGGTCATCAACTGCACCTTCAACGGAACGGTCGTTGCCACCCATTATGTGGGCGGTATTGTGGGCCAGAACCTGGGCAGCATCTTGCAGTGCGTGAACCAGGGCGGCATCAACACTGTGGAGATCGAAAGCTCCACGGACTTAGATGACCTGCCTGACCGCCAATGGAACTCCACCGAAAACGTCCCCACCAGCACCGACATCGGCGGCATTACCGGCTACTCCTCCGGCATCGTCCAGAGCTGCCGGAACATCGGGGCCGTGGGTTATGCCCACATCGGCTACAACGTCGGCGGCATCGCCGGGCGGCAGGCGGGCTATCTGGACGGCTGCACCAACGAGGGCCTCATCTTAGGCCGAAAGGACGTGGGCGGCGTGGTCGGCCAGCTGGAGCCGGAGGTCTTTCTCCGCTACGGCGAGGACACCCTCAATGACGTCTGGGATAAGCTGGACACCCTGGGCAGCCAGGTGGACGGCCTGCTGGGCACCATGGACAACGCCAACACCAACGTGACCCGCCAGCTCAACAGTCTCTCCTCCAACGCCTCCAACGCCCAGAACGCCGCCAGCGACCTCATGGACCTGGCGAAAGACTGGGCCAATGGGAACTTAGACTCCATCAATGATCTCACCGCCCGCATCTCCTGGAGCCTGGACCAGCTGGAACCCATCTTAGACACCCTCACGGACCTGCCCGACCAGATGACCAAGGCCGTGGACTACTTAAACGACGGCCTGGACAAGCTCAAAGACGCCGGGAACATCACCAGCGACGCCATGGATGCCATGAAGGAGGGCATCGACCAGGCCCAGGACGCCGCTGACCAGCTCTCCGACGGGCTCAAGCACCTGCAAAATGCCAAGGCGTATCTCCGCGATACTCTGGGCGACAGCAAGAAGCTCCGCCAGGGCCTGGACCAGCTGGCCAACGGCATGGAGGAGATCAGCACCGGCATGGGCCAGTTTTCTGCCGGCATGGGGGAGATCAAAGATGCCATCGGCCAGCTGCCTCATGATCTAGGTGGGAGTCTTCAGGCCTTTCAAGATGCGCTGAACACCCTCTCTCAGGCCAGCAGCAATGTTTCCTCCGGCTTCCAGAATGTGAACCAGGCCCTGAAAAAACTGCGGGATAACTTCAATGCCAACGGCGACCCCATCGAGAACATCCAGGCCGCCTTAGACGAACTGGACCGCGCCGTGGACGACCTCCGGGCCGCCGCCGACACCCTGAACGACGCGGGAGATTCCCTCAAGGACGCCATGGACATTCTGCAAGACGCCGAGACCGTGCTGGAAGACGCTATTGACGCATTCCAGTGGGCAGGCGACGCCCTGAACGAAGCCTTTGATCTCTTAGACAAGGCTACGGAAGACCTGCACACCATGGTCAAGACCCTGGCCGAGGAGCCGACCATCTCCTTTACCCCCATCGGCAGTGACATCACCGCCAAGGGCGACGAGCTGGACGACGCAGTCTCGGACATCATCGACAACGCCAAGAAGCTCACGGACGTGGTCAGCGGCTCGGCGGACAACATTCTGGCGGACCTGACCACCATCAGCGACCAGGTCCAGTCCATCACCGACCTGCTCCGCCAGGAGACCCAGGACGCCAAGGACGAGGCCGACAAGAACCTGGTGGAGGACATCTCCGACCAGATCGACAGCGACCAGCAGCGCACCGGCTGTGTCTCCTCCAGCACCAACAACGGCGAGGTCCAGGGCGACGTGAACGTGGCGGGCATCGCCGGGTCCATGGCCATCGAGTACGACTTCGACCCGGAGGACGATCTGGTCAAAGAAGGGGACCGCTCTCTGGACATCACCTACCAGACCAAGGCCGTCATCCGCCGCTCCGTGAACCACGGCACCATCACCGGCAAGAAGGACCAGGCCGGGGGCGTGGTGGGCCGCATGGACCTGGGCCAGGTCACCCACTGCGAAAACTACGGCACGATCTCCAGCACCGACGGTAGCTACGTCGGCGGCATTGCCGGCGGCTCCTGGGGCACCATCCGGGAGAGCTGGTCCCGCTGCACCCTCTCCGGGGACCATTATGTCGGCGGCATTGCGGGTTACGGCACGAACCTGAAAAACTGCCGCTCTGCCGTGGAGATCACCGACGCGAAGGCCTATACAGGTACCATCGCCGGGGACCGGGACACCGAGGGCATCGTCACCGGCAACACCTTCACCCACGACAGCCTCGGCGGCATCGACGGCATCAGCTACGCGGGCAAGGCCACCCCCGTGACTTTCTCTGCCCTCTGCGCCAGCGGGGCCCCCAGCACCTTCGCCCAGATGGAACTGACCTTCCAGGCCGACGGGAAGCTGGTGGAGACCGTGCCCTTTACCTACGGCGAGGGCCTAGACAGTCTCCCCAACATCCCCGCCAAGAAGGGCTACTCCGCCGCCTGGCCGGACATGGATTACAGCCACCTGACGGCCAGCCAGACGCTGGAGGCCATTTACACCCCCTACACCTCCTCCTTGACAGACGGCGGCCAGCTGCCGGAGATCCTGGTGGACGGCAGCTTCAGCGCCCAGGCTGAGGTCAGCCACACGAGTCAGGAAGTCTCCTGGACCACAGAACGGGGCCGCACCTACAACGGCCAGGGCTACACCGTCACCGTCAACGACCCCACCCTGGACGTCGTCTCCTACACCGTCCACTGCCGCATCCCTGAAGAGGGCGGCCGGTACAGCGTCTGGATGGAGCAGGACGACGGCACTTGGGTCCGCCAGGACAGCACCAAGGACGGCAGCTACCTCCTCTTCCCGGCCACGGCGCAGAGCGTGACCTTCTGCCTCATCCAGGAGCCCAGCGCCCTCCAGCTCCTTGTGCCCATCGGCATTTTGGTGGCAGGCTTCCTGTTCCTGCTTTGGTATCGCAAGAAGGCCAAGAAAAAGGCACAAAACGGGGAGAAGCCCCAGAAGCCGGAAAAAACGCCGAAAGCTAAGAAACCCAGAAAGAAATTCAACCTGCGGAAAAAGAAATAACTTCCTCACAAATGCGGCAGTGTCCTGCGATATTGCCGCACAAAAACAGCGCCGGTACCGTACCAACGATACCAGCGCTGTGTTTCTATCACGACACAAAGTCCAAGGGGGAACCTCAGCCTTCGATCATGGCTTTTAATTCTGCCCGGTCCAGGTCGCTGAGCAGATTCGTCATGCTCCGCAGGCTGATGCCGATGGTGGAGACGTTGTGCAGCAGAGCGGAGGTGGCGGGAGGCAAGATCCCGAAGGCACCCAGGCCGATGAGAGTGCCGTTGAAGCCGATGACGAAGCGGTAATTGGACCGGATGCGCTTCATCAGCTCCATGGAGATCTTCCGCAGGGTGACCAGCTGCGCCAGGCTGTCGGCGGCCACGGTGATGTCGGCGATCTCGCGGGCAATGGCGGCGCCGTCGCTGATGGCAATGCCCACGTCGGCGGCGGAGAGGGCGGGGGAGTCGTTGATGCCGTCGCCCAGCATGATGACGGTGCGGCCTGCGGCGTGCTCGGCGGCCACGTAGCTGGCCTTGTCCTCCGGCAGGACCTCGGAGCGATAGTCGTCCACGCCGACCTCGGCGGCGATGGCGGCGGCGGTGCGATCGCTGTCGCCGGTGAGCATCACGGTCTTGCGGATGCCCAGGGCACGCAGCGCACGGATGACGCCCTTGGCCTCCGGGCGCAGGGGGTCAGAGATGCAGATGACGGCAGACAGTACGCCGCCAATGGCCAGGTACAGGTGGGTGTACTGGTTGGGCAGGGCGTCGAACTTGGCCTGCTCCCCTTCGGGGACGACGCACTGCTCGTCCTCAAAGACGAAGTGGGCGCTGCCGATGACGACCTTCTCCTCGCCCACCCGGCTGGCGATGCCGTGGGCAACGATGTAATCGACTTCGGAGTGCATCTCCTCGTGGGAGAGGTCCTTGTCCTTGGCGGCCTGGACCACGGCGTTGGCCATGGAGTGGGGGAAGTGCTCCTCCAGGCAGGCAGCCAGGCGGAGCATGTCGTTCTCCTCCTTGCCGTGGAAGGGCACGACCTGGACTACGGTGGGGCAGGCGCGGGTGAGGGTGCCGGTCTTGTCGAAGATGATGGTGTCGGCCTGGGCCAGGGCCTCCAGGAACTTGCCGCCCTTGACGGTCGTGTGGCTGCCGCTGGCCTCGCGCATGGCAGACAGCACGGCCAGAGGCATGGCCAGCTTCAGGGCGCAGGAGAAATCGACCATCAGTACGGACAGGGAACGGGTCACGTTCCGGGTCAGCAGATAGGTCACGGCGCTGCCGGCCAGGGTGTAGGGCACGAGCTTGTCGGCCAGATGGGCGGCCTTGTTTTCGGCGGCGGACTTGAGCTTCTCGGACTGCTCGATCATCTGGACGATCTTGTCGTAGCGGCTGGTGCCCTTCTGCTGGGTGATCTCGATGAGGCACTCGCCCTCCTCGACGACCGTACCGGCGTAGACGGTCTTGCCGGGGCCTTTGGGCACGGGCACGGACTCGCCGGTGAGAGAGGCCTGGTTGACCATGACCTCGCCGGACTGGACGACCCCGTCCACGGGGATCATGCCGCCCATGCGGACGAGGATGGCGTCGCCGGGCCGGACCTGGGACAGGGGGACGAGCACGTCACCGTCTGCCGTGTGCAGCCAGACGCGGTCCACGTTCAGGGACATGCACCGGGCCAGGTCGTCCACGGATTTCTTGTGGGTCCACTCCTCCAGCAGCTCGCCCAAGCTCAGCAGGAACATGACGGAACCGGCGGTAGAGAAGTCTCTGCGGGCCATGGAGATGCCGATGGACAGGGCGTCCAGCAGTTCCACGTGCAGTTTGCGCTTCCACAGACACTGGATCCCCTTCACCAGGTAAGGAACGGAGCGATACAGCGTGTAAGCTGTGGCCAAAGGCGCAGGGAGAAGGGCAGAACGCAGGGCCTTGGACACGATCTTCATCACCAGCTTTTCCTGATATTCCCGGTTCAGCGCCCGCCCGGTGTGGGTGGGGGCCAGCTTGGCGATCTCGGTGGACGTATAGGAGAAGCGGCTGAGGAAGGTCAAAAGTTCTTGCCGGTCGCCCTCATACCGGACAATGGCGCAGCAGGTGCGCTCATGCACGGTGACCTGCTGGGCGGCGGGCCAGGTGCAGAGATAGGCTTCCAATAAGTCAGCCTGATCCAGCGTCATGCGGTTCTGGATCACCTGCACCCGGATACGCCCATGGGATTCATGGACGATTTTGAATTTCATAGTGAAAACCTCCAAAACGGGAAAACAGAGAGGGCATTTGGCCCTCTCTGCCTCATGATCAATCAATGGATGCGCGGAACATCACGGGGGAGAGGGGGATCAGGCATCCGCCTCTTCTTCGGCAGCAGCCTCGGTGGTCTCCTCAGCGGCGTCCTCGATGATGACGTCCTCCTTGGCGGCGCGTTCCTCGTTGATGTCCTTGGCGGTGGCCACGATGTCGGCGGCGCTCTCCTGTACCTTGTCCACGCCCTTCATCACGCAGTCCTTCACGCGCAGAGCGGCGGCGGTGGTGTGGGCATAGACCTTCTTAGCGTCCTTGCTGGTGAGGATCTTCAGGCCGGCCGTGCCGAACAGCAGACCGGCGGCGAACAAACCAATGTGTTTCATGATAAATTGCCTCCTGTAAATTGCGATTGCTGCGCTGAAACAGGCGCAGCTCCTAAGATCGAAGTGCT
>OFMO01002200.1_pt1 | contig 10257 bp, 10 predicted proteins | sample 1541821 | NCBI WGS metagenome assembly OFMO01 (sample SAMN04209253, study PRJEB22552) | human gut metagenome | biome: gut; material: feces | host: Homo sapiens | place: USA: Oklahoma | reverse complement strand
ATCATATGATGAAAGAATGTGCCAATCGGGTTTTTGCGGCGTTGGATGAAGAAAAACAGGCATTTTACCTGAATCGTTTTGGCCTGTGGTATGAGCAGCACAGTCAGTATCTGCATGCCATGGATGTCTATCGAAGAAGTAAAAATTATGATGCATTTCTTCGTGTTGTAAAAAATGATGCGGGAATTCTGCTCGCTTCACTGAATGCGCAGGAAGTTGTGAATGTGTTGACTGAATGTCCTGTTTCCATTTTGAAAGCACATCCATTGGCGATTCTGGTGCTGATGCGCAGTATGTTTAACTGGCGTCTGATTCCGAAGATGATGGAATTGAAAGTGCTTTTGATGGAAGTGGTGGAGGAAAATACATCGCTCTCTGATGAGGAGCGTGGCAATCTGCTGGGAGAATGCGATTTAATTATGAGTTTCCTTTGCTATAACGATATCGGAGCTATGAGTCAGCTGCATCGAAGAGCCAGCAGCCAGATGTCCAGACCGGCCATCAGTATTCAGAACAACGGCGGCTGGACCTTTGGATCGCCTTCTGTGTTGATGATGTTTTACCGCGGTCCGGGACAGTTGGAAAGTGAGCTTGCCCAGATGGATGAATGTATGCCGCATTATTACAAGATTACCTGTGGTCACGGACAGGGGGCAGAAAAGATTATGCGGGCGGAAGCAGCTTTTGTACAGGGAAGATTTGCGGATGCACAGATTGAGCTGGAACGGGCTTATGCACAGATTGAAGGAAATGGCCAGGAAAATATGGCGCTTTGCTGTGATTTTCTGGCATGGCGACTGGCTCTGGCTAAGGAAATGAAGCCGCATTGTAGTCTGGAGAGGCGGCGCACCGAATTACTGCGCCATCATAATGCTGCCTGGCTTAATATATGGAGTGGCATCAGTGCCTATTATTATGCGCTGTTGGGTGAGTCTGAGAAGATTCCTCCGATATTTGGTGAACACAGGCTTTCGGATATCAATATGCTTGCCCCGGGAAGACAAATGCTGCTGCTGATTGAAAATCAGGTTTATCTGGCACAGGAAAATTATGCAAAGGTGATTGGCCGCAGCGATGGACAGCTTTCTGTCTGCGAAGGCATGCATTATAGGCTGGTGGCGCTGCACATCCGTATTCAGACAGCGGCTGCTTATGAAGCCCATGGGAAAATGGCAGGAGGCGGAGCAGATGCTGACGCAGGCCATTCTGGAGGCGGAGACGGATTATCTGATGCTTCCGTTTGTGGAGAATTATCGTTATTTGAAAAAACTTTTACTGCGCTGTCAGAAACAGGAAAGTCTGTTTGTCAGGTATCTGATACAGATGGGTGAAATGTATGAGATGCGGCGGGAATGTCTAAGGAAAGAGGCACATCGCCCGGAGGTACTGGCTGTATTGACAGATAAAGAATATGAAATGGTGCTGCTCATTAATCAGCATCAAACGAACCGGGAAATCGCGGAGAAAATGTTCCTTTCAGAAGGAAGTGTCAAACAATATGTCAAACAGATTTATTCAAAACTTCAGATTGAAGGGGATACCAGAACAAAGAGAAAGCAGCTGTTACAGCTGTTGGAAGAGAATTCCTAACTATTGGTGAATAGCCATTGCAAAAAATCCATTGTACAATGCCGGTACAGTGGATTTTTCTTTTTCTACAAAGTGGAGGTGCGTTATATGTCATATGTAATTATTGGGCTGATTATTGTTGCTTGTATTATTCATTCAGTTTTGAAGAAATCAAAAGAGACTGCTGATCAGGCAGTAAATGATGCGATTGTGCCGGGAGTGATGAATACACTTTTTGATGATGTGCAGATGCATCCGGAAGGGCATTTACTGGATGTTAAGGGATCGAATATTCCGCTGCAAACATATAGCTATCTTAACAGCAGCGGCAATATTTGTTTTCGTTATCAGGGACATCCGGCAGAGTTGTGCAGTATTACTTTAACAGAGGTGAATGACTATATTGATGAGAACAACGATATGCGGCAGACAAATGAGCAGGAGATTTACCGGGGACAGTGGATGTGCTGTGAACTTGGGGAGACATTTCCTACCGGTTTTACATTCTGGCCGAGAGGCAAACTGGATAAAATCTTCCGGACAAAAACGATTAAAACCGGGTATGAAGCTTTTGATAAACGGTTTAATCTCAGCTGTGATAATGAGGAGTGGGTGATGTATTTTCTGAATCAGGACAGAATGGCCCGGATTCTTGAACTGACGCAGACGGCCTTTGGAGAATTTGCGGTTTGTCTGCATGGGGATGGAAAGTTGGATCTGGCGGTGCACAGCGGTCATCATTTCTTTGAGGTGGGAAGAGACAAATAATCCGGAGGCATTGAAACAGCGCTATACCAGGGAGTTGAAATGGTGCAGGGATATGCTGGATGTCTTTATTTCCTAATGCAGAAAAATGCTCCTTCCGGGAACAGGTGCGTCCTTAGTCTGTGTTATATTAAAGTCACAAAAGAACAACAGAAATAAATTTTGCGGGTGAGCCGCATAAGGATGAATCTAAACGGAGGAGATATACAATGAGTTTTTGTGACGAATTAAGAAAAATTGAATGGGAAAATTCATACAGCAATAAGAAGGAAGAAATCATTCATCGTGAGGTTGAAGGGCTGATTACGGGCATTAAGGTACTTTCCCGTAATGCGGCAAGGGATGGCAAGCGAAATTTAACCGGATATTATGATCAATTTTATTGGGATACAACAGATTACTATATCCAACCGTCTGTCAGTGAAACGGGATTTCAGAGGTATACAATGCTTTCTTTCTTGAAAGGCTATTCACAGTATGAAGCGATGAATATACGACAGGAAATCGTTAAGAGACTTCGCCAGCGACTTGCGGAAATGGGATACAGAAATGTTCAGCTTCGCATTGACGAGGTCGCGCAGAGAGAGAACAAAAAATTTTTTGCCTCAAAAACGGGCGTGACACTGTATTATCTGTGGCTGAATATTTCATGGTAGAAGATGGTAAATTCATAGAATCCTCTTTCTGGTGTTGTTTCAGGCAGTGATTTGACTGCGCTGCTGTTCATTATAGCGTTTCTTCTGGTTAATATGGCGGACTTTTGCTCTTGGATAATATTTGCTGCAGTGCTGACAGTAAGTCTTATGCTCGGCAGCACGGCCCTTTGAACATTCGCCGCGGCAGATATAAAATTTGCATGGTGTTTCTCTGTATTTGCTCATGGTATTTTCCTCCGGGGCCAGTTAAGGAACAGTCTTCTGGCTGGTTAAATCTAATTGTTGCGTGCTCTTTGATTACAGAGTATAGCATGGATGAATGGGAAAAACATTGAACTATTAGTTGAAAATGACAGCAGGCGGCGAGGCTCAGCAGATAATGAATGAAATATCCAAAGCAGGCCATCACATGTGGAAATGTGATGGCTTGTTTGGAAATGTAAGCGTTTTACAACAGTTTTATAAACTTATATTTGACTTTTAAAAATTATAGATTATGTTTTTTCAGGACATCCAGTACAATATGGATTGCTCACAGAGAGCAGCAATTTCTTCTGGTGATTTATTTTGTTCTTGATAAGAAAGAATCTTCATGTGACATTTATGGCTTCTCCTTTAATTGTACTCAAAACTCACCGGTGGTGCAACTATTATATATGGATTTAAGAAAAAAGCTTGTCGCAACGTGTATATAGAAAAGTATTTAATTGTGATGAAAATAAGTCCCTTTTTATTTATATGTGAAATGTTATAATGTGTAATAAAGAAATTATTTAAATCATAGATGGGGGGATAATATGAGAACTGCTGTTGAGAAAGCTTTAGAGGAACTTGTGGATGTAGTTCCGGCAGGTGTAGATGGTTTTTATTATCAGGGTCAGGAGCTAAAAGATAAAAAGTGTAAAGAAGTAGAGGCATTTAAGGGAATTGACACTTTACATAAATTGTATGCTGTTTTGAGAAAATCCTGAAGTTCCAGTACTGCATATAAGTCATGTCAGAGCGAATGGGTTTCAGAGGACCCTTCTTATGGTCAGTGTGCAATTACTGCAACATTGGTATATGATATGTTTGGTGGAAGTATTCATCGAATAAGAGTAGAGGGCGGTGGAACACATTATTTTAATAAAATAACAGGACAGTATGTAGATCTTACACGTGAACAGTTTGACTTGTATAATATTGAAGTTGCATATGAACCAAATGAAACAATGCAAAGGGAATATTGCTGTAAAAATCCGGATACAAATGCAAGATATAGGCAATTGCAGAGAAATATTATTGCATATCTGAAAAATAATGAAGATTAAATGTAGATTTTATGAATGAGTTGTTTTACTGATGGTTAGGAAGCAAAATTATATAGAGTATGTTATGCTAATACTATCCACAGCAAATATAAATATAGGAGAGGAGGAATGAAAATTGAAGTATTATATCAGTGATTTACATTTATTTCATGAAAACGCCATTGCCTTTGATCATCGGCCATTTGCGTCATTGCAGGAAATGCATGATACGATTTTAAAGAACTGGAATGACCGTGTGACCAATGGGGATATGGTATATATTTTAGGTGATGTGAGCATGCGCGGCAAAAAGGAAGAACTGATTGCATTTGTGGCTCAGTTAAAAGGGCGTAAAGTGTTGATCAAGGGTAATCATGATGACGTTTCTGATTACCGTTATCAGCAGTTGTTTCATGAAATCTGCGATTATAAAGAAATGCATGACACGATTGGTAAGGAGCATTATAGTCTGGTTTTGAGCCATTATCCGATTTTCAGTTGGAGGAACATGGGACGAGGAAGAATTCTCCTGTATGGGCATACCCATGAGAGTGAGGAAGACAGGTTTTATCAGAAGTGTCTGTCCGAGATGAGGGCGAATGACTGCCGGCATGTCTATGAAGCGGAAGAATTAAGAGCCTATAATGTTGGATGTATGCGGGATTATATGAATTATACGCCGAGAACGTTGGAAGAAATTCTGAACTCAAGGCGTAAGGTGTAAAGAATGATTTATTTAAGCAGTTTTGCGCTGAGTGATAAAAAGGTGAAAAATCCGAATCTCTATCCTTATTCAGTTTTTCAAGATAAGGATTGTGATCCATTTGTGTTCGCACCTATCACGATTTTGTATGGAGATAACGGATGTGGAAAGTCAACATTGCTGAATATTATTGCACAGAAGATCAATGCAAAGGGCTATGAGACATATGCCTACGGACAGTATTATATACAAAATTATGTGGAAGAATGTCGCTTTGATACAGGCGAAGATGACACTGGAAGGAATCTATCCATTCCGGCAGGCAGTCTTTACATGAAAAGTGAAGATGTTTTATACGAGATTAAAAAGATCCAGCAGGAAGAGGCATTGGAGCAGGGATATGTCTATGAGCAGGTGCGGAGGAAAGGACTGCGCAAAGACGTGGCACAGGAAATGTTTCGCAGCACAAATGGAAGGTCATGGTCCACAATGCAGATTCTGAAATTTGCCCAGGAGAAATATTCAAATGGTGAAACAGCCATGCAGATGTTGACGGGCATTCTGGAGCCGGATAATCTGTATCTTCTTGACGAGCCTGAAGTTTCTCTGTCTCCGCAGAATCAGGTGAAATTAGCAGAGAAAATCAATCAATGTGCACGTTTCCTGGGCTGTCAGTTTATCATAGCCACTCATTCGCCTTTTATGCTTGGTACACTTCAGGCGAAAATCTATAATCTGGAATCAACAGAAGTAGAAGAGGCCAAGTGGTATGAATTGAAAAACGTTCGGTATTTTTATGAATTTTTTGATAAAAACAGAAAATATTTTGTGAGATGAACAAAGGGGGCGTATCATTGTGATACGCCCCTTTACTGTATCAAAAAGATTCAATAGATTTTACAATCCCTGCACATGTTCCACCAGTCTGGATACAAATCCAGCCGTAATATCATCCTTGTCCAGTTCATGATTAAATTCAACGATATCCATCGCTTGAACCGGCAGCCGTGTCAGCAGCTCATCCATCATCAGGAAGACGTCGTCTTCGTTGAAACCTTCCGGAACGGGAACGGAGACGCCAGGCATCAGTTTCGGATCCATGGAATCAATATCGAAGCTGACATGAACAGCCGGGCAGTGGCTGAGATAGTCAATACTTTCGTTCAGACAGTTCTGAAGACCGTGTTCCATAATATAATCCCATTTATAATAACGAATATGGTGTTCTTTGAGAATTTCTGCTTCCGGCGGATCAATGTCACGCAGGCCAAGCATAACAATGTTGCCTGATTTTAACTTGATGCTGTCATCCAGAAAATGTGTCAGGGAAAGTTCACCAAGTCCCAGGAGTGCAGCCACCGGCATTCCGTGAATATTGCCGGTAACCGTTGTCTTGTCAGTGTTGATATCCGGGTGCGCATCAATCCAGATCAGCCCGGTTTCGCCTTTGGTATAAACAGATGTAGCGGATACAGAACCCATGGCGGCACTGTGATCTCCGGCAATCATCAGAGGGCGATGCCCGGATGTTAGAATATGATAACCTTGCTTGGCAATGCCTTCGCAGGTAGCGCATACACTTTCTAGATTCTTCAGATTGGCGCGGAAAGGTCCTTTACACGTGATTTCTGGAACTTTATTCATTTGAAGATTTTTAAAATTTTCTGTTAAATAGTCGATACTTTTGATTAATCCCTTTGCACCGACACCGTAGTGGGTCGGACAGCCGTATAATTCAAACATGATTGCCTCCAATAAATCAATGTCTGTGATCGAATGAGATATCAGACATTTCTTAAGTTTACTGCACTATAACACGGGTCAACTGGTCTGTCAATTTAATGGAATAAAGCCTATAGGACATGAAATGCATAAAAAAATGTATAAATATGGGAATATACACTTACATTGGAAGTGAGTCAAACATCATCCTGAAACATAATATAGTATAACCCCATTTTTGGAGTTATGTCATGATTTTGAAAGCATTGTTTGAAAGGATTCCGGCAGTATTGTGTCAGGGCAGCTGGGATACTGATATAGCATCCATTGCAATGTGTTCGAAAGAGGTAACAAATAACAGCCTGTTCATCTGCATTAAGGGTATGGAGCAGGATGGCCATCAATATATTCAAGAAGCAGCAGAGAGAGGAGCAGCAGCATGCCTGGTTGAAGAGGTTTTCTGGAAGAAGTCGGCATCCGTGCATGGAAATCTGAAGCAGCCTGAGAAAAAGACATCCGCATATGGGGAACTGAAGCTGCCTGAGCAAATGACGATTGTATCTGTGCAAAATACGCGAGAAGCAGCAGCCTGGGCGGCAGCAGCTTTTTATCGTTATCCGTCAAAGAAATTAAAAGTGATCGGGATTACCGGCACAAAGGGAAAAACATCCACAACGTTTATGATCCGGGATATTCTGGAAGCCGCTGGGTATAAAACGGGCCTTCTGGGCACAATAGATTATGAGATTGGTGAAGAGAAAAAACGGGCGGAGCGGACAACACCGGAGGCGATTGATATTCAGCGTTATCTGAGAAAAATGGCAGACAGCGGATGCCGTTTTGCAGTGATGGAAGTCTCTTCTCAAGGATTAAAACTTCACCGCTCGGATGGCATTTTATTTGATGTGGGGGTTTTTACGAATCTTGGAAGAGATCATATCGGACCGAAAGAGCACAAAGATATGGCGGAATATGCGCATTATAAAAGTCTGCTGTTTCAAAAGTGCTGCTTTGGGATCGGCAACATAGATGATCCCTATTATAGGGAAATATTTAAAGATGCCTCATGTCAGGTTTGTACCTATAGCTGTAGGCAAAAAGCGGATGTTCAGGCTTCAGATATAATGTTAGTCAACCGTAACGGACAATTAGGTACATTTTTTAAAGTCAATGGGGAAGAATATGCAGTATCAGCACCGGGGGCGTTTTCTGTTTATAATGCAGTGGCGGCAATCACCGTATGCAGACACTATGGTATTGATCAGGAGATTATCCGAAAAGCACTGAAGACAATCCGTGTTCCCGGAAGGGTGGAAGTTATTGACAATGACAGGGGATATCTGCTTCTGATCGATTATGCCCATAATGCCATGAGTCTGAAAAATATACTGGAGACGATGCGCCGGTATCATCCGAGACAACTGTGGGTTCTTTTCGGATGCGGCGGAGGCAGATCAGCAGCAAGGCGCAGAGAGATGGGCCGTGTGGCAGGGAGATATGCAGACTTTACAGTGATTACATCGGATAATCCAAGATATGAGGAACCGGAGCGGATTATGCAGACAATTGAGGAGGGAATGAAGGAAACAAAGGGACAATATCAAATGATGGTTGATCGTAAAGAAGCCATGCGGTTTATGCTGGCACAGGGACGGCCGGGAGATATTTTGATCCTGGCGGGAAAGGGCCATGAACAGTATCAGGAGATCAAAGGAGACTATTTGCCGTTCAATGAAAGAAAAATTGCGCAGGAAATCCTGGCGGATCTTGACTAATACATCATTTTCGAAATAACGATGTATTTAGAAGGCTGCAGAAAAAGTTTTAATGGAGGAACAGAGAAAATGAAGGCATTGATTTTATGGGGGATCGGTATGTCGGGCGGAATCGCAGTGGCGGCGGGATTGTTTACCTTCCTTGTAATTACGGGAATTCCCCATCGGTTAATGACGATCACTCACACGACGGCCTATGGCGGATGGTATGAATGGATGTTTGTGCTGGGTGGTGCGCTTGGTAATGCAGTCTGGCTGACAGATACAGCAGTAAAAATACCGGCAGGGATGTTTCTGGCAGGTGCAGCAGGCCTTCTGGTCGGGATATTTATCGGGTGTCTGATCGGAGCGATTGCAGAGGTGCTGGATGCGTTGCCGGTGTTTTTCAAAAGAATCGGTATCCGTCAGGGCATCGGTGTCGTCATTTTCTGGATGGCCGTCGGCAAAACACTGGGGGCCTGGATGTGGTATTTCATATTGACCTAAATGCCAGTATAAAATAAAAGCAGGTATAGATTGAAGAATATGGAGGCGGGATACTGATTGATCAGAAGAAAGGTGTGAATGAAACAGATGGAAAGTGAAAAGCAGACAAAAAATGAAAAACAGGCTGCCAGGAAGAGGCGGGATAAACGATATAATGATTACGTGAAGCAGGTAACTCCGAAACATAACTTCCTTTTAAATATGCTGAAAGCATTTGTTAGTGGAGGCTTCATTTGCGTCATCGGGCAGATGTTTTCGGATTGGTACGGCAGTATGGGACTTATGAAGGATGAGGTGTCAGGATATACAACGCTGTCGTTAATATTGATCAGTGTGATCCTGACATGTCTGAACTGGGTGGGGCCCATCACAAAATTTGCCGGTGCGGGCTATCTGGTGCCGATTACAGGCTTTGCCAACGCCGTGGTCAGTCCGGCAATTGAGTTCAAGGCGGAGGGCTTTATTATGGGGATTGGGGCGAAAATGTTTGTGATTGCCGGTCCGGTTTTGGTATACGGTATTACAGCCTCGGTGATTTACGGTATTATCGTGTATGTGTTCGGGCTGTATTGATTATGTACGGCTGACTTACGCTGGAGAAAGGGAAATGGATGATTTTTAAAACTGCCTTGCGGCTCGGTCAGAGGCATTAGGGCTCAACTGTGCCGACGCCTGCGGTTATCTTACAGAGCTCTTATAGCACTGCACGTTATTGATTTACTTTACATCTTAACGATACGAGGAGGAAATCCTATGGGTAAAAGGATGGGACGGTATACTGTCGTCATGGAGCGCAAGCCGGCGATCCTGGGTTATGCGGCGATCTGCGGGAAGAAGGAGTCGGAGGGGCCTCTGGGCGCCGCCTTCGACCTAACCTATGAAGATACTACGCTGGGAGAAAAAAGCTGGGAAAAAGCGGAAAGCCGGCTGCAAAAGGAAGCGGTAAACTGTGCGATGAAGAAAGCGGGGGTGACGGCTGGTGCTGTGGACTACATTTTCGCGGGAGATCTGCTCAATCAATGCATCTCTTCCACCTTTGGACTTAGAAGCCTGGGAATCCCTTTTCTGGGACAATACGGCGCCTGTTCTACCATGGCGCAGACCCTGGCGATGTCCTCCTTCCTGGTGGATGGAGGAATGGCGAACCTTTGTGTTGCAGTCACATCCAGCCATTTCTGCTCGGCGGAGCGTCAGTTCCGCTTTCCCTTGGAATACGGAGGGCAAAGAACCCCTACCGCCCAATGGACGGTAACCGGCTCCGGCGCCGCGGTGGTAGGAAAGGGAGAGGGCGT
>OFMO01002196.1_pt1 | contig 10266 bp, 10 predicted proteins | sample 1541821 | NCBI WGS metagenome assembly OFMO01 (sample SAMN04209253, study PRJEB22552) | human gut metagenome | biome: gut; material: feces | host: Homo sapiens | place: USA: Oklahoma | reverse complement strand
CTGCTTCATAGAACATGTTATCAAGTATCTTCTCTGAATTGCATTCTGTCATTAACACTCTGCATTTTCTGCACAGCAGTAATGCAGTCTTGTAGTTTACATCCAGCTGAGAACGCATCTCCATTGCACTGACACCTTTGCTGGAAGTGAAGAAGATAAACAAGCACTGTGGAAAGCACAAGTCCACTCCGTATTTTCATCATCTAAAAGGAACAAGTCATCACAAAATCTGTATTGTAGCTGCGACTGATGAACACGATCAGATGCCTTTTTAAAATCGACGGTCTTGGAAGAGAAAGCTTTAAGATACTGAATCAGTACAAGACATCTGCAGGGATATCTGGACTGGGTCGTATTCAAGAAGAAACTGAAATATACACTGGGCATGAGAAAGTGGAAGCCTGAGACATATATGGAATCAATGATAGAACAGATACCATTCATATGCAGAGATATCGTTAAACTTCCACTTCCAATTGACCTTTACAGTGCTTATGGAGAGTATAACTATGGCATTTTTGCAAATATCAACTAATTCTTTAAAAAGAGCGTTAAATAAAAAAAATGCAGAGAAAAGATTTATTTTTTTGAATTTTCAATTAATATCACTAAGAATTTATTTGTCTTAACTTAATGACATTGACGGAACAACAGTCTTTTTTCATAGACACTATTGGCTGAATACTATGTTCTCCATACTGTTCTTATTCTCTTACTATTTCTTCAATTCCTTCTCAATTAATCTATTAATCATTCCATTAACAGATTCACCATTGTCCTTAGCCTTTTTGGCAATTTTTGCTTTCATTCCCTTAGGAACACGCACAAGAAAAGAATCCACTTTTTCTTGCTCATATTTCTTTGATGCTCTTTTTCTATAATCTTCAACCATAATAAAAATTTCTCCTCAAATTATAAACAACTATACTTGTATAGTTATGATATCACATCTAACTCAAAATACATGAAGTAAGGTTCATTGGATCCAAATTTAATTACAGTGAATTTGCTAATGCATTTAGTTTATATAATTACTATTGTTGTTTTTATATACCTATAAATAGATAATAAAATGCAAATTTTCATAAAAATTCATGCGAAGGCTTGATATGATATCATATATATATGATATCATATCATTGTAAAGAAAATAAAACACATGGCAGATATATAGAACGGGAATTCTACATATCCTGCATAGGTAGTATCAGTACCTACACAATGAACAAGTCACACCATGTATAAAAGATTATACATGCGACCGATCAAGTTATCAAATTTTATTTGCATAGCATCGTGTAGGAGCTAACCATCACGATGTTTTGTTTTCCAAACAAATAAATAAAGGAGAGCAAGTTATGCAGAAAAAATTATTCATGACAGCAAATGAAGTTGCTAATTGTATGTCTGTATCTGTTCCGATGGCGTACAAGATTATCAAACAATTAAACGAAGAACAAGAAGCTAGTGGTTATCTCACAATTGCTGGAAGAGTAAATGCAAAATACTTCGAAAGTAAGATTTTTGGTGGAATCTCTGATGAATCCAAAGAGGTGTCTCATGCCAGCTTATAAGGAAAAGAATAGCAATCTTTGGTATGTTCAATTTTCTTTAAAAGGATTGGATGGAAAGTTTCATGGTAAGACTAAGCGTGGATTCGCTACAAAACGCGAAGCTATTGCATGGGAAATGGAAGAAAAGAGAAAAGAACATGGTGCATTAGACATGATGTTCCCTTCTTTCTGTGAAATCTATCTAGATAAGATGAAACCACGTATTAAAGTCAGTACGTACGAAATGAAGAAAAACATCATCTATAAACACATTCTTCCTTATTTCCAAAATAAAGCTGTAAATAGTATTACTGTTCAAGACATCATGGCATGGCAAACAACTATTATGAAGAAGATTGATCCTAAGAGCGATAAAGGCTACACAAAATCATTCTTGAAGACGATTCACAACCAAATTAACGCCATCTTCAACTTTGCTTGTAAATATTACAATCTCGAAACAAATCCTGCCCATGTTGTAGGAAACATGGGTAACGATAGAGAAATTAGCATGAAGTTCTGGACACAAGAACAATATATGAAGTTTAGAGAATGTATGATGGAAGAACCAATGTTCTTCTATGCATTTGAATGCCTCTATTGGTTAGGAATCCGTGAAGGTGAAATGCTCGCATTACAGCCAACTGATTTCAACTTTGAAAAGAAAACTGTAAGTATCGATAAAACGTTCTATGTTCTTAAAGGCGAACATTACATTACAACACCGAAAACACATAAGAGTATTCGTAAAATTACCGTCCCAGACTTCTTATGTGATGAATTAAAAGACTATTTAAATCTCATGTATGAAGATTATGAAGGTGAAGGTAGAATGTTTCCTACTGAAAAAAGTACACTTACTAGAGCCTTTCAAAGAGGCACACAGAAAGCCGGTCTTCCTAGAATCAGAATTCATGATTTAAGACATTCTCATGTATCACTACTTATCCATTTAGGATATTCCGCAGTAAGTATTGCAGAAAGATTAGGTCATGAAAGCATTCATGTTACTTATCGTTACGCTCATATGTTCCCTACTGTTCAAGAAGATATGGCAAATAAACTAAATGCAGAAATGAGGAAAGAATCAAAATGAGTGCTAAGGTAACTGACAGAAAAGGAAGATGGCGTAATTTAACGATTGCGTTTCGTGTATCACCACAAGAAAACGAACAAATCAATGAATTTGTTCGTCTCTGTGGAATCTCTAAACAACAATACCTCATCAACAACATGTTAAAGAAAGATGTTATTGTTAAAGGCAATCCTAGAGTCTTTAAAACACTACAATCTGAAATGGCTAGAATTATTAAACAACTCTATCGCATTAGAGATAGTACAGAGCTATCTGAGGAACAATTAGAACACATTAAAGATATTACTGAATTGTATTTAAAGTTAATGAATAAAGATTCTAACAGGGATATGTAAGAATAACTTCCTGCATATCATGTTATTATCTTTGTATCAAGGAGACCTACTATGGCTAAAGTTGTTTATGGCCCAATACGAGCAAAGTTTAAATATTGTCCTGATGATTCCAAAGTTAAATATGTAGAAGGTAAATGCGGCATTCTAGAAATACTAGAATCCGAAAAGAAAAATCCAGGTAATCACTTCGCTTTATTCTATTTTTCTTCTGAAACAGTTGATCCATTTGAGAATGGAGTTAATTTTATGACAAATCTTTATGTTAAAACAAGCATTTGTACATTAGAGAAAAACAATAAAGAATATACATTCTATCGCGATAAAGGCGATGTTTATATTTTTGAAGAAATAGAAGGTGGAGTCATTGAGGATTTAAGGACAATAAATTAACAAAAGTGCCGATTCTGATGAATTGGCACTTTTACAGGGCAACAACCAGTAAAAATCTTATATACTTTTCAGCAATCAAAGCACATTCATGCATGTGTGTATGATTAATCCAGTTTTTACCATTGAAATAATAAATTACAAATGCTATAAAGAAGTCAAGGAGGTGGTCATTATGACAACTAAATTTAAGAAATTGAAATTGGGTGAAATAGAGCCTTCAGATGATACGATATATGACATTAGCAATTGTGATATAGATCGCTCTTTTTAAAGAATTAGTTGATAGTCCACAAAAACGGACAGAGAAAACAGAAGAAGTGAGTATGATTTACCTGTAAAGTTGAGGTGAATCATATATGATGCGTATTACACAAGATTTCTTGAATCATCTGTCTCCTGTTGAACTGTCTTTTATCCGTACTGGAATAGACAAGCTGTATAAAGAAAAAGTAACTCCTGATACTACAAACTATGAAAATATTGAATCACACGTACAGAGATGTCCTCACTGTGGATCTGTACACTTTGTAAAGAACGGCTTCAATCCAAAGCACAGACAGAAATACAGATGCAAGGACTGCCGTTCAGTATTCATGGCAACTACAGGTACCATGTTTACACATTCAAGAACAAGTTTTAATACATGGTCTACTTTTATAGCTGGTGAACTGAATGGACTTACACTTGAGCAGCAGACAGTTGCTACTGAACTGAGCATAGTTACATGCTTTAATATGCGTCACAAGCTGTACAAAGCTATTTCAGAAGTACAGGAAAATGCTGTTCTCAGTGGTGATGTTGAACTTGATCCTTCCTATACGAGCATCAATCTGAAAGGCACAGAGCCTGCGAACATGCCTAGAATGAGCAAGCATCGTGGAAAGCACAAGGCAACGCCATATTTTCATCATATACCAGGAACAAGTCATCATAAGATCTGCATTGTAGCTGCGATTGATGAGAATGATCAAATGCTGTTTAAAATCGGTGGTCTTGGAAGAGAAAGCTTTCAGATACTGAATCAGTACAGAAAGCATTTTTCAGACAGCACAAAGATTATCAGTGATGACAGTCACAGTATTCAGACGTTTGTATCTGAAAACGGATTTGAAAGTGATGTCATTCCATCAGGTGCATATGTGTCACCGAATGGAAATACAGTATCATCAGTAAATGAACTGCATGCACAGGCAAAGAATCTGATCAGACAGAAGCATGGAGTTAGTACAAGACATCTGCAGGGATATCTGGACTGGATCGTATTCAAGAAGAAGCTGAAATATACACTGGACATGAGAAAGTGGAAACCTGAAGCATATATGGAATCGATGCTGGAACAGATACCATTCATATGCAGAGATATCGTTAAACTGCCAATGCCGATTGATCTTTACAGTGCTTACGGTGAGTATCACTATGGTGTTTTTGCAAATATCAACTAAATCTTTAAAAAGAGCGATATAGATAAAAATTCATTCACACCAATTTGTCCAAATAAAAATTGTGAATGTGAATTAACAGATATTACTAGAGAAACTCAAAACGGTCCATCTCGATACCTTATGTCACCCAATCATATTGCAGGCTGCCCATATTCCACAGCTGGAAGTGGTGTTAAAACATTTAATTTAAGCTCCGAATCGTTTGTTGATACTCTATCTATGCTAAGTGATAAAAAGAAAAAAAACAATGAAACTATAGGAATCGAAAGTGGTGGAAATGGTGCAAAAAACAAGAAAAAGAAAACCGATGGGTATTCAGAAATCGAATACATTAACAAACCAAAACCATGTAGAGCGATGGATGATTTCGTTTTCTCATTATACGAAATGAAGGATTCCGATATTATTAATATTAAAGATACGGAAGGCAATTCATTAGAAATTTCAAAAAAAGATTTGATTATTTCAAAGAAAAATAATGCGAATTATGACGGCAAGGATTTAACAGGTCTAAAACTGATTATTGATGTTCGAAAGCAAAATGAATTTAAAATTCCTTTTGTTAAAGGTACATATTTCATGGTATTACAAACAAGTCTTGATGGTGAAACAACTATTGATGAAGATGGAAACAAGGAATTCCATTCTGATTATCAGCCAGTATTTATTAAGTTTGTATTCTCTAGTTGGGATTTAATGCAAGAGTTTAAAAAGTCATTTAATACCAGAAATGAAAAAGCTAAAAAGAAAGGAAAAACATACAAAGTTCCAGCTATCTATTGTGATCTTAAACCAATCGAGGCAGAAGATGTTAATGGTGTAAAAAGAACAATCTATGAAGCAAAGGTTTATGATAAATCAATTGCTTGGATTGACAAAAATTCTCTAGAACTACTCTAGAGAATTTTTATATGCTTTTCGTATTTTTTTAACAATATTGATTTCTTTACTGCCTACAGAATTCCTATTTTTTTCTTCTACTTCAAAGTTCTTAACCGATTTTCCAGTTTCTATCTGTAATGTATCATCCAATTCTTTATTCTTTACATTGATAGTATAATCACCTGGATTTAAAATCAAATCTGAACGATACGTATTATCCAACTCTAAATGCCCCTTCACTTCAATATCATCTAATCTTATTTGATTCAACGGATGATACTGGAACTTCTTCAATAATTCATATAGAAATTGTTCATCACCAAAGTCAGAACGTCTAAGATCTGTATTTTCCATCTTATGACCCATAATGTATTGAGACTCTGTAATAGTAAATCCTAAAGAGTAAAGATGTGTTGCTAGATTTCTACGAAGAAGATATGTAGTAGGTGATTTTTCACCAAGATCATATTCACTACCTTTGTCTTGATAATATGCAAATTCAACACCTGCCACTTCTTCTTTTGACATTCCTACTTTGTAGCGTAAAAAGTCTCTTCCTATTTCACCTAGTTCTTGTGAAGAGCACCGTCTTCCATATTCTTTTCCTTTACACGTTATAGGAAGGTCATAAGCACTGTTATAAGTGATATCTCCATAGACATACGGGAATGATAGGCTACTCTCTAGAAACTCAATTCTAGCTAACAGAAAGTCCTTTAAAACATTCACTAAAGGAATTCTTCTAAAAGCGTTATATGTCTTACCACCAGCTTTTAATGTATTTTTTCCAACCTCTGTAGATTTAGTAATCTGAATGTAATAACAATCTGGATAATCAAACATCTCAATAATATCTGAATAATTAGCACCACATACTTCATTCAATCGTAATGCAGTTAATAGTTGTGTAGCTAATGCAATATATTCACCTTGTTCTGTTCTAGGATCTTTAAAGAGTTCTTTAAATGCTTTCTTTTCTTCTTTAACACTCAAAGATTTTTTGATTCTTAGTTGAATAGATTCATTAGGAGTTTCATTTTCTTCTAAATGCCAGTCATTTGGTGTCAAATCAAATTCATGATTATCCGAATGAAATTCATGAAAAAAACACTTACAAGGATCATAGACTAAATGTCGAATTGTGCTTCTAATCGTACTGTCTTGATAGTTATTTTCTTCTTTGATTTTCAGTATTAAATCTTCTACATATTCAACTGTATAATCATCTATTCTTTTTCCGTATGAAATACACGGAAAGATATTATTGTTGTAATAATCGATATACGCATCCTTTGTTTCTGGTGCAAATCCACCATTGATTTTCTCAAAATATCTTTCAGCTGCACCAATATAATTAAATTCATTCTTTGGTGTATGTGGTAGAAATATAGGATTAAATGTTTTCATCTTCTACCACCTTTCACTAACTTATCTACCGTCAAATCAAAGCCATGTTCATTCTCGATGCGAATAGTTGTCTTTTCATCAAGTGTAAGTTTGATGTTCATTTCGGTCATTAAATCTTCATGCGATTCACTTGTATATCGTATCGGCTTTAGTTCACCCTCTGTATACATAGCAGGAACAGAAATAGACTTATGATAGATTTGTGCGTATCTATTCTGTTTGATTTGTAGAATGCTTTGAGAAGCGTCATTGCCATAATCACAATAGTTTCTAGCAAATGATGTTTCTGGCAATCTACCTAAAAGATAGTCTAATTCCCCTTTATCAAAATTAGCTTTATGAATACAATAATGCTCATAATTCGACCTAAAGATATCACCACCATAGTTCATGAAATCCGTTTCTATTGTACCCTTCTTAGAATCAGGAATATTTGTTGTTAGATCGTAATCCTTACGGTAGTTCTTTACAAATCCATTACAATACTTCGTTAATTCTCTAGGTGCAATACATCTTGTAACACAATTAGTAACAAGTTCATCTATGCCTTCAATGATAGAGAGTCCATTAATGTCGTTTAAATCATTTCTACCATTTCTACGCAGAATTTGTCTCTTTCTAGCTAATAGTACATTAGCCAACTCATCACAGCATGGGATTTTTCTATACATTTCTCTTCTAGTAAATCCACTATATTTACTGCCATCATTACATACTTGTCTTCTAACAATCAACTGATACTTCTTTTCATTAGAGTTGTAATCTTCTAAAGCAACGAAGTCTCCCCACTGCAGAGCGCAGACAATATTGCTTTCTAAACCTGTTAAAAGTTTGATGTAAGCTCCAAGATTCAATGAGTTACTCAAATCACTTGTTATCTTTTTATAGATACCTAAAATCTCTTTAGAAATTAAAAACTTAATTGTTAAATGTTCTCTACCTTGTGTGTAAGCTCTATCTTTTTGTCCACTTTCTAGCAATACTTCATCTGCTATGTTATTCACAGTAGCGTGATTTGTATCAATAGCATGATCAATTGCATGAGAAAGACTCCCCTTCACCAAATGCCAACTTCTTGTTTCAAATTGTTTTTGAATAACATCATTTATTAATTCAGAATAAAGATTATCGATTTCAAAAGATCCTAACTCAGTTGAGCAGAGTTGCTTCAAAACTTCCATCTGTCTAGCACCTAACATGTCTACCATTTCACTATAAATATAAACAAAAGTCTTTAAAGTTAATGGTTTATTCTTGTAGGCATTCTTATAAATAGCAGATAATTCATTCTGAATATCAATCTGATTTCCTTTAGATTTAAATATAGAATATGGGTATTCATTATCCAACCATTCAATGATTTCTTCTTCTGTAGATTGTCTGCTTCTCTTTAATGTTGTAGCAATCTTAACTTTAGAATCTGTATCTTTACTTCCATCTTTTAGAAACTTTGGCTCAACTGCGTATGCATCCACTCTAAAGCTATTGTTCTTTTCATCCCAAGAATGTGTGTAGTAAAAATAAATTTCTTCTGAAAATTTCAATTTCAGTGCTGCATTTCTATTATCTTTTGGATTCTTATATGCCTCTTTAAACTTCTTTTCAAATAAACCTCTAACCTTTTGCATGGATGCAAATAAATCGTCAGAATTGATTTTTATTGAATACTTTTTAGGTGAAACACTTTGATATTCGCCACCTGTTTCTTTTGTGTAATGAATGATATTCATTCCTTCTTCTGATGAATTCGCATTGCAAACTAACAACATTGTCCTCTTATTATTTTTGACACTTGCTAGTCCTGAAGAGAATAAATGTAGCTCTGCACATCCTAGATTTGCACCTTTGATTGATGAATTCAAAGAAAGATTTCCTTCAACATTTGAATCGTAATCGTAGTACATCAGGTCATTTAATTTAAAAGACTGCAGCGTTTCTTTAAGAGCGAGTGCTTTCAAACCTGCATCAAGAATGTGATTTCCAAACATGAAAGCCTTACAATCCATGTCTGAAAATTCATCAGCCAATGTTTCTAAATTCATCACAGAAGCAACTTTTAGATTCTGAATTCTGCTGCTTTCTGCGTAGTGCTCAAAGAAACTTTTAATAGTTTCATCGCTAAAAGCGCAAACCAAATTTAAAGAAGTCAAAGCTTCATCTCTTAACCATTTCTTCAAAAATAGTGGTGAAGGATCAATGAGAACTGCACAATTATTAAAGCTACTTTCTTCAATATTTGAATACAAAGAAGTAAATTCATAATACATAAAATGATTTTCAATAAGATATTCATATCCGTATTTCGAGTAAAAAGCACACAATAAGTTTAAAGAAAGAAGACGATCTTTGATCTTAAAAATGCTTTGCACTCCTTTAAGAATCTCAGCTAATTTATCTTTTTCAAGATTACTTTTCTGGATGTTATTCAGCAATTCAGCAGGATTATTTTCTAGACCGGAAATGATTTCCAATCCTTTTTCTTTATTAAAATTCTTATAAAGAAAGTCAGCAAAGTCATAGATTTTCTGATCTATAAGTTGCATTTCATAGTACAAAGGTTGTAAAGAAATCTCACAAAATGATTTGAAAAGTTCATTGAATCTCTCTTCTGAATAGTTATAAAGTTTCTTCTCTTGAACGACATTCTCATAATGATTTTGATAATATTCGTAAGGGATATTTCGTTCAGAATCCTTCTTATCTCTAGGACGTTGATACTCACAATTGAGCTTAACATCGTTCATTGCATAGACCGTTCTAGCCGCCAAAACTTTATCCTTAGAGAAGAAATCTTTATCTAAACTGTCATAGTCCAAGACAAGACCAGGTGCTTTAAAGCGAAGATATGTCAAAAGATCCATATCCTTTTCTGTATGGTTTTTCTTATGTTCTTGCACATAGACAGTAAAGCTAGCCAAAGATTTCTTATACTTCTCGCGTTGCTTTGCCTGCGCAATTTGATACTTGCTAGTTTGTTTTTCCATATATTATAATTTACACAGAAAGTTTCAATTTGGCAACTGCGTGAATGTATTTTTCTATATTTTTACTGTAATTAGTTGCCAAAATAAGTTCTATTCAGATGTTTTTTCGTCAAATTTTCGTCAAAAATAGAGTAGAGTGAAGTAAATTAAATAATTTACTTCGACCCTCTCATTGCA
>OFMO01002194.1_pt1 | contig 10268 bp, 7 predicted proteins | sample 1541821 | NCBI WGS metagenome assembly OFMO01 (sample SAMN04209253, study PRJEB22552) | human gut metagenome | biome: gut; material: feces | host: Homo sapiens | place: USA: Oklahoma | reverse complement strand
GCCGCCATTTCTGGAGTGGACCGTCACTGACTGAAAAATTGACGCTGACTGCGCCCAATCTGGATATTTATATCATCCCGGATGCAGCAGTTGAGCAGGATTACGGCTCTGGCAGAAGGCTGTTTGCCCATTCCATCGTCCCGTCGTTCCGTGATCTGCTGATTACGGCAGGGATTCTAGCCTGCATCACGGTGATTGGATTTTTGTTCCTGCAACTGGACTTTGCGCGCTACAATATCATTATGTTCTATATGTTGGGTGTTTTGCTCACGGCTCTTACAACATCCGGCTATTCCTGCGGCGTTTTGGGTTCGATCGCCAGCGTTGCGCTCTATAACTTCTTCCTGACGGAGCCAAGACTGACATTCCATGCCTATGATCCGGGGTATCAAATCACCTTTGTGCTGATGCTGACTTCTGCCATCGTCACCTGTACGCTGACGACCCGGTTGAAAGATCAGGCAAAAATGTCTGCACAGGCGGCGTTTCGGACGAAGGTGCTGTTTGATACCAGCCGGCTTTTGCAGAAAGCGACCAACGAAGACGAAATTTTATCCCTGACGGCAGCGCAGCTTACCAAACTGCTAAACCGGAACCTGATCGTGTATCCAGAGCAGGATGGTTCTCTTGGACAGGGGCAAATTTTTAACACAGTGGAAGAAAGCAGCCGACTCAGTTTTGATTCTGCGCCGGAACGCAGTGCCGCTGAGTGGTGCTTTGCAAATAAGAAACGTTCAGGTGCATCAACGGATTACTGCACCGATGCAAAAGGACTGTACTTTGCGATTCGTACAGGCAGCGGTGTGTTTGGTGTTATCGGCATCGACCTGTCGGAACGCTCCATGGATGCGTTTGAAAACAGCGTCCTGCTGTCGATCCTTGGTGAATGCGCATTGGCAGTGGAAAACCGTCGCATTGCGCTGGAAAAGGAGCAAGCCACTGTTCATGCACAGAATGAACAGCTCCGGGCAAATTTGCTGCGAACCATTTCCCATGATCTTCGGACGCCGCTGACCTCCATCTCAGGCAATGCAAGTAATCTGCTCTCCAATGCGGAAACGCTGGATGCAGAAACACGGACAAAGATCTGTACGGATATTTTTGATGATGCACAGTGGTTGATCGGTCTGGTGGAAAATTTGCTTTCTATCACCCGTATTGAGGATGGGCGGATGAATCTTCAAATCTCTCCGCAGCTCATGGATGAGGTGGTCGAAGAAACGCTGCGGCATATCAGCCGAAAAAGCAAGGAGCGTATCATCACAACGACTTATTCGGATGAAATTCTTCTTGCCGACATGGACGCACGGCTTATCATGCAGGTCATTATCAATCTGGTGGACAACGCCATCAAATACACGCAGAAAGGCTCCCGGATCAATATTTCTGCGTATGCAAAAAACAGTAATATCGTGGTAGATGTATCTGATGATGGCCCCGGTATCCCGGAGCAGAATAAAGCGCAGGTCTTTGAAATGTTCTTTACCGGGCAGAATCAGATTGCAGACAGCCACCGCAGTCTGGGGCTGGGACTTGCGCTCTGCCGGACGATCCTTGCAGCTCATAAAGGTACCCTGACTCTCCGGGATAACGAACCGCACGGCTGCATATTCTCTTTTGAACTTCCCAAAAGCGAGGTAAGTATTCATGAATAAACCAACGATTCTGGTTGTTGAGGACGATTCATCGGTACGGAGTCTGATCACAACCACCCTGAAAGCACACGGGTATAAATTCCTGACAGCGGCCAACGGAGAGATGGCTGTGATGATGGCGTCCAGCCATAACCCGGATATTATGCTGCTGGATCTCGGACTGCCGGATATTGATGGCGTTGAGGTGATCCGCCGCATCCGGGAGTGGTCGAATCTACCCATCATCGTTTTGAGTGCCCGCAGTGAGGATTCCGATAAGATCGAAGCACTGGATCAGGGCGCAGACGATTATCTGACGAAGCCTTTCTCAGTGGATGAGCTTCTGGCTCGCCTGCGCGTGACGCAAAGGCGGCTGAATTTGCAGGCATCCGGTGAGGTCAGCAGCTCAGTTTTTGTAAATGGCCCGCTGAAAATTGATTTTGCTGCCGGCTGTGTCTGGCTGAACGATGAAGAACTGCATTTGACCCCAATCGAATATAAGCTGCTTTGTGTCCTTGCGCACAATGTAGGAAAGGTTCTGACCCATACGGCGATTACGCAAAAAGTCTGGGGAAGCTCGCAAGAAAACGACATTGCATCCCTGCGTGTCTACATGGCATTTTTGCGCAAAAAGCTGGAATCAGGCGCACATTCTCTGCATCTGGTTCAGACCCATGTGGGGGTCGGCTACCGGATGCTGCGTGTTGAAGCGGATGATTCGCCAGAAGAATAGTCCGCAGGCAGATTCAGACAAAACAAAAACAGGGGGCATCCACCCGGACGCACTCTGCCAAAATCCACAGACGATAAGGTTGACAGGGCGTTCCCCATCGGGAACGCTCTGTTTTTCTTTGTTTGCATGATGAGCTTGTTCCGCCTGCGCAAACGCGGACTTGTCGGGGCAAGGCTCCTCCATCTTGCGGGTGCCAGCCCTCTTGACAAGAAAAAACACAAGGCTCTTTATGATAATAAAGCTATAAGAACATAGTAAAGGCAATTATTTGAAATTTTTGAAAAAACGAAAATCATTTTGATGATGTGGGACGTTTTAATAGACAGGAAGGGGGGTGAACCGTATCCAGACAGAATTATTGCTGCGGAAAGTGCAGAGCGGAGATACGGGTGCGCTGGACACTCTGATTGCAGCGTACTATCCACAAATTCTGAACTATTGCCGTTGGCATACAGCGGACGAACAGCAGGCGCAGGATGCAGCACAGGAAACCTTTTTGAAAGCGGTGCGCTGGCTGGATTCCTGTGGTGGATTTCAGGGGGCATTCCGTCCCTTTCTGTACAAAATCGCAAAAAACATTTGCATCGATCTGAACCGTACGATGGAGCGGACGGAGGTATCGCTGGAGAGCTTGCCGGGCGAACCCGCCTATCAGGAAAGCGGCTTTGCTGCGGCAGAGGAGGAAGCAAACCTGCGAGCGCTGACGGCCCAGCTGGAGCCGGAACAGCGGGAACTGGTATTGCTGCGGTTCGCACAACAGCTTAAATTGCGGGAGATCGCGCAGATCACAGGTCTGCCCCTGCGCACGGTGCAGTCCCGCCTGCGTGCCGCATTGAAAACCTTGAAAATGCAATGGGATAAGGAGGACTGGAGATGAATCGAGCCTTTGAAAAAGAACTGTCCAGAGCACTGGCGACAGAGCTTGACACAGCCGCACCGAAAACGCTGCTGCGCCGCTGCCGGGCGGAACATGTCGTAAAACAACGGAGTGATTGGCGTGATTTGCTGCACTGCCAGTTCAAATTGCTGGGCTGGAAGGTCTGGGCGCTGGAAGCAATGGCGGCACTGGCGTTGTACAGTGTGGGTCGGGAACTTGCCCTGTGGGAGAAGGCATGGACATTACGCAATGCACTGTTTGGTCTGAGCGCACTTGCCATGCTGACAGCCCTGCTCGGTCTGCCGTTTTTATATCGGGCAAATCAATATAAGATGCTTGAACTGGAACAAGCCACATATGCAGGAATCGGTCGTCCGCTGGTGATACGGTTTTTGCTGCTGCTGGCGGGGGAAACGATCCTGCTGGGAGTGCTGGTACTCAATGTGCGGGCAGCCGTGCCATGGAGCATCGGGCAACTGCTGGCGGTGCTGACCGTGCCATTTCTGACTGCAAACAATGAGCTGCTTCTGCTGCTGCGCTGGGTGCGCCCGGAATGGATGATGACCGGGGCTGTACCGCTGTTTGCAGGGCAGCTGTGTTTGCTGCGGTTCGTGCAATTATCGGAACTGCCGAAAGGTCTGCCACTGGCGGCGGGCGTGCTGGTGCTCTGTATGGTGTTGCAGTGCATCCGGCTTGCCGCACGGTCAGAATATATTACAGAAGGCTGAAAGGAGCAAGCCATGGAACTGAAAATTCAGAATATTACAAAGCGATACCGGGATAAAACGGCGGTGGATGATGTGTCCATCACGCTCACGCCGGGTGTGTGGGGACTGCTGGGGGCGAATGGTGCAGGCAAAACAACCTTAATGCGGATGCTGGCGGGCATTCTGCGGCCCAGCAGTGGCCGGATTTTGTGCGATGGGGTGGAGATTGGGACGCTTGGTGCGGCCTACCGGGAAAAGCTGGGGTATCTGCCGCAGGAATTCGGGTTTTACCCGGAATTCACGGTGCAGGACTATCTGGAATATATGGCGGCGCTCAAGGGTCTGCCGCGCACAGAGGCTGCCCGGCAGATCGACGCACTGCTGGAGCGGGTAAGCCTCACTGAGGTGCGCCGCAAAAAGATCATAAAACTTTCCGGCGGTATGAAGCGCCGGGTAGGCATCGCACAGGCACTGCTCAACGACCCGGAAATTTTAATTCTAGATGAGCCCACGGCAGGGCTGGACCCCGGAGAACGGGTGCGCTTCCGCAATCTGCTGTCGGAGTTTGCACAGGAACGGATCGTTCTTATTTCAACGCATATCGTTTCGGATGTGGAATACATTGCGGCCGAAAATGCTGTGATGAAGGCTGGCAAAATCATTGCGCAGGATACCACCGAAGGGCTGGTAAAGCAGATCGAAGCCAAGGTCTGGCAGGGGAATATCCCGATGGAACAGCTTGCCCGGTGGGAATACCGGCTGCGGGTAGTGAACCTACGCAACGAGCCGGACGGAACAGTAACATTGCGGTATCTGGCGGATGCACCGCAGCTGCCGGACAGCGTCCCGGCACAGCCCCGGCTGGAAGATCTGTATCTGTGGCTGTTCCCGGAGGAAATGGAGGAAGCAAAATGAGCCTGTATCGTTTGGAATTGAAACGTGTGTGCAAAACTCGTATGACAGCGATTCTGCTGGCCATTGCGCTGGTGCTGGCTGTGGTCATGGCATATCTGCCGGTGACCTTTATCGGCTGGACGGAACTGGATGCCAGCGGAAACGAAGTGCGTTACACGGGTCTGAAAGCAATCCGGAAACGGCAGGAGCAGCAGGTATCCGGTACCATCACGCCGGATGTCATGCAGGAAGCACTGGAAACCTATCAGCGGGTGTACCGGCAGTATGATGCAAGCTCCATCAACGATATCCCGGACGAGGTATTTTATAAAGAACTTGCCCGGTATCAGCCTCTTGTGAACAGCGCAAAGGAAGCCTTTGCCGACCCGAAAACCGGCATGGCACCGGGCGTGATGGGGCTGAGCGCAGAGGATATGCAGAACTTTTACAGCCAGCTCCCCAAACGGCTGGAATCGGTGATCTGGCTGGAACAAAGCGGAAAGCCCGGCTATGAGCAAGCGCAGGCCATCGCACAGAAAAAGTTCGATGCTGTGCAAAAACCGTTCATCTACTCATTTGGGGTCAGTTCAGACGCAATGGATTACCAGACCCTGTTGAGTTTGCTGCTCACCCTGCTGTGCGCAGTGATTGCAGCCCCGGTGTTTGCATCGGATGCACAGACCGGAGCGCAGGACATCCAACTGTGCACAAAAAACGGCGGTCTGCGGCTAGCAGCGGCAAAGCTGGTGGCGGCGTTCAGTATCACAGGGGCGGCGTATCTGCTCTGCGGCGTGGTGTGGATTCTGGTCACGAATGCTCTGTTTGGTTGGGAAAGTACCCAAACTTCCGTGCAATGGCTGTTTTCTGTGACCAGCCTGCTGCCGTATACCGTTGGCCAGATGGAGTGGGTCATGCTGGTGGCAAACTTTCTGATCTTCTTTGCGGAGGTGGCCTTTGTGCTGATGGCATCCGTATGGGCCAAGAACAACCTGACCGCTTTGTCTGTGGCGCTGATCAGTGTGGTGGCACCGCTGATCGTTTATATGGTCGTGCCGGGCTCCTTTGGAGAATGGCTGTCCACCCTGCTTCCGGCAGGGGGCATTGGGCTTTCCAACGCATTGATGTATAAAATGATCGGTTTTGATTTTCTCTATGCAGGCGGGCATGCCTTCTTTCAGGCCGATGTACTGCTGGCATCGGCACCGATCAAGATCGTTCTGCTCGTTGGACTGGCAGCATGGGGGTATCTGCGAAAGACCAGGGTGGCTTAAACGGAAACGCTGCCCCAAAAGGTCATCCGATGCATAGAAAACGGCATCGGATGACCTTTTGCGTCTGGAACTCCCTGTCAGGAATCAAAGTTGATGCACAGTGATGTGCAGGAGGACTGGACAATAAAAGAGCGTTGAGTCGTTGGACTTGATGCTCTTTTTTGTTTGTGTACCCCGAAAAATTGATGAACAAAAAGAAAAATTAAAAAAATTCTCTTGAAAGCTGTAACAAAAGGGTGGGAATTGCGTTAATTGGATAGAAACAGTTGATCAGAATGAAAAGCGGAGGTGAAGGCGTTTTATGAAAGTCAAAGAAAACCCATCTCTTATTTTGGCGTTCCATGGGATGCTTGGGCGGAAAAAGCAGACCAGTCTGTTGCTGATCCTGCTGACGATGGTTTTTTCGTTCCTGACAGCAGCCACGATTTATTCTGGCAGCTCTGCCCAGGCGTTGCAGGATACCCGATGCGAACTGTACGGCGAGTGGCAATACCTGAGATTATCGGATACGGACACGGATGCTGCACAGGTGCGGGAGAATCTGCCTGCGTCCGCAAAAGCCAGCACGGCAATTCAGAATGGGATCGTTCTTGGTGCAGACAATGGGCTGGCGGGCGGTATCGGAACCGTAGACAGCGCCTTTGCACAACTGGGGCGTATCGTGCCGATCAGCGGAAACTTTCCTGCACAACCGGATGAGATCGCTATGACGACAACGTTGTTGGATGCGTTGGGCTGTTCCTATGATCTGGGGCAGACGATCACGCTGAAGGTCGCAGACAATGATTATGACCCGTTATCCGGTTCCGGTAAGATCGTGGAACAGACCTATACCCTGTGTGGTGTTCTTCCGGCCTATGACGTCTATTGGAATCTTGGCAGCAACCTGACGGTCAGTGCAGTTGTCGTTGAGCCGCTTGCACTGGCGGGGCAAAAATTTCAGACCTTCTACGATTTGAATGCGGACACCGTAGGTACTGCATCGGATGACCCGGATTTCATTGCAAATGAATATGCCTATCCGCAGGAAGATACGGTATCTTCTTCGTTGACGTTCCTGCTGATGATCGCGATCCTGGTCAGCTTCTTTGCCGTTGCGCAGTATTTTGTGATCGTGCTTCATAAACGAGTGCAGACACTGCATACATTTCAAATCCTTGGCGCAAGAAAACAGGACTTACACCGGATGTGCCTGTGGGAAGCTCTTTTTGCAGGTCTTGCGGCAGTTTTCCTTGGTTTTGCTCTTGGGTGTGGTGCTGCCGCCATAGGGCTTGGACTGCAAAAACAGCTTTCGTTCTTTGCGGTTCCTTTTGCATCGCTGATCCTGCTTGCCGTACTATTTTTGGCTGCAGTGCTGTTGGGTGCATTCCTGCCGGCTGTTCTGACCCGCCCAAAGGCAGCACAGAAGAAGGAAAGCAAGGCCAAAAAGTTCCGTTTGGCGCAGCTTCCGCTTGCACCGCAGGTCGGGGTCGGCTGTGCGGTCTTGCTGATCGCAGTCAGCTGCCTTTATGTCGTATGGCGTGTCATGCTGCCGTATGATCTGGATGCGCCGTATGCTTGTCTGTCCATCAAGATGAACGGAAGAACGTCCGGGATGCCATTTTCTTTGAAAGGAGATCTTGCAGCATTGCCCGGTGTGGAAGATGTTTCGGCTGCGATCAACCTGACCGACATCTACAGTATTACTTCGGACAAGATCCAGGGCAGCCAGATGCTCTCCGATATCCGGGTCAAGGACAACGGATTTTATACGGGCGTTCCGAATCTCATGCATAATGCCTCGAATGGGACGCTGAATACGTTCGTTTGCGCCCTGCCGGATGATGAACTGGAACGCATTGCCGAGGATGCAGACGTTCCGGAAAACAGTATGGAGGCGCTGCTGTCCGGAGATTCTGTTCTGCTCCGGTGGGGAGATTGCTATTATGATCCCGCTGCGGATGAATATTATCAGGGCTTCCAACCGGATGGCAGTACGCCGGTTGAACCGGTCTTCTCGGCCGGTGATAAGCTGAGCATCCAATACCAGCGTTATACCGGGCAGGATGAAGCCGGGAAGGATGTTTATCAGACGTATGCCGCCGAGCTGCCCATTGCCGGCATTGTAAAATCTACGGCAGATTACACACTGCTGACAACAGATCGGATCCTCTACAATGGCATGGTCTTTGTCAGCACGGCTCTTTATCATAAAATGTTTGAAGGCGCAGGAAGCTACTTTATGGAAAAAGAAGGATACAGCAGCCTGAATGTAAAGCTGGCTGCCGACAATAACTTCTCGCTGCGGCGTTCCATTGCATCCATTGCCACACGCAGAAATGGGATTCTGAGCGCAGACAACTACGATCTGCTCAGCCAAAGCTATACGGAAGGAACGCAAAGTGCATTTCTGGTCGGAATTCTGGCGGTACTTGGTGTTCTTCTGGGCTGCGCTTTGCTGGTCGTCCTGAACCTTTCTGCCTATGAAGTCCAGCAGCAGCGGTTGTCCCTTCTCCTGACGCTGGGCGTTTCCCCGAAAAAACTGGTGTGTTCTTATGCAAAACGGGTGATTCCGGTGATCGTTGGAACTACGCTGATCGTCAATATCCTTGTATCTGTGGCAGTTTCACACATTGTCCCGATTCAAAGCATTCTGGATCTGATCCGAATCCATACAGACGGGCGTGTATTTGAATTTCACAGACCTGTGGGAAGTCAGATCCTGGTCAGCATTCTGCTGATGGGATTCTGGCTGGGCGCGGCTCTGCTGCCGGTTTTCTCCTTTATTCGGAAAAAAGCATCGAAGGGGGACATCTTATGAAAGACAAAATTCTGGAAGCTGTGCAAATTTCCAAAACCTATGGCGAGGGCGAAAGTGCTGTTCAGGCATTAAAAGCCAGCGACCTGACGATCTGGAAGGGGGAATTTGCGTCCATCATTGGTTCCAGTGGCAGCGGGAAATCCACTCTTCTGAAGATCCTGGGAGGACTGTTGCCGCCCACCACCGGAAACGTTCTGCTGGATGGGCAGGACATCTATGCGATGAATGCAGAGCAGCTTGCACAGGTGCGGCGGCAAAAAATTGGCTTTATTTTTCAGGACTTCCGGCTGTTCCCGGAGTATACGGTGCGGGACAACATTCTGATCCCATTTTATCTCGACCATCGGACACCGGACGAGCAGATGCTCCGTAAACTGACGGAAATTCTTGGAATCGCAGAGAAACTCGATTCTCGTCCTTCTCAGATTTCGGGTGGACAACAGCAGCGTGTGGCAATCGCCCGCGCACTGATCGGGAAACCGCGCATTGTCTTTGCGGACGAACCGACCGGAAATCTGGACACCAGAACGGGTGAGGACACCATGAAGCTCCTGACAGAATGTGCAGCAGAATTCGGACAGACCCTGATCGTTGTCACCCACAACCCGGAGATCGCGAAGAAAGCGCAGCAGATCATCCGAATCGAGGATGGGTGCATCCTAAAAGGACTTTAAAATCAAGACCCCGCGTGAAAACGCGGGGTCTTGATTTTCTGAACAGGAGATTTTTTATTGTGGCAGAACGCTTCTTTTTACAGGAGCAACGTCACGCTTTTACATCCCATTTCCGCAGCAGGCCCCATGCCAGCAAAAACATCGCTGCCAGCCAGAACGCACAGCTGAGAAAGAACATTCCATAGCTTCCGGCCAGTGCGTCCTCGCTTTTGTTGGCATTCATGCCCGCCTGCATCAGGGCGTAGGGCCAGAGCAGGGAAAAGCCTTTGGACCCGGCAAAAATGCCAAGGATGCCGCCCAGCAGCCCCAGGAAGATGGGCACGGCAAAGCTGCGGATGACCATGGCCAGCACCAGCTGGGCGGCAATGACGGCCAGCGCGCCCAGCAGTCCCCGCAGTAAAAACAGCGGTAAGGTGACCGGCGGCAGCCCGGGCAGGTGCGCAAAGACTTTGCCGCAGAACACGAACAGCGCAAACACAAAACCGTGGGTCAGCAGTGCCAGCTTTGTCACCACCACAAACTTTGCGGCAAACAGGTCCATCGGGCGCACGGGGCTTGCCATGATGAGGTTCCAGTTGTGCCCCAGATGTTCCAGCCGCCACAGGTAGGCGGCATAGGTGGCGACCATGGCAGGGAAGAAGAGCATGGAATAAAACAGGGTGTGCTGGGTCCACAGGC
>OFMO01002190.1_pt1 | contig 10270 bp, 6 predicted proteins | sample 1541821 | NCBI WGS metagenome assembly OFMO01 (sample SAMN04209253, study PRJEB22552) | human gut metagenome | biome: gut; material: feces | host: Homo sapiens | place: USA: Oklahoma | reverse complement strand
TCCCCGCCGGCGGTGTGGGCAAGAACCGCAAGTACGTTCAGGCTGTGGATGACGTGAGCTTTGCCATCCGCAAGGGCGAGACCCTGGGTCTGGTGGGCGAGTCCGGCTGTGGCAAGACCACCACCGGCCGCACCCTGCTGCGCCTGTACGAGCCCACCGGCGGTAAGATCTACTATGACGGCAACCTGCTGTTTGATAAGGAAAAGAATATCGCAGTGGATATGCTGCCCTACCGCCGCCGGATGCAGATCGTGTTCCAGGACCCCTACGCAAGCCTGGACCCCCGCATGACCATCGGTGACATCGTGGGTGAGGGCATCGACATCCATCACCTGGCTGAGAACGACAAGGATCGCCACGATAAGATCATCGCCCTGCTGGAGCGCGTGGGCCTGAACAGCGAGCACGCAAACCGCTACTGCCACGAGTTCTCCGGCGGCCAGCGTCAGCGCGTGGGCATTGCCCGTGCACTGGCTGTGAACCCCGAGTTCATCGTCTGCGACGAGCCGGTCTCCGCACTGGACGTGTCCATTCAGGCACAGGTCGTGAATATGTTCGAGGACCTGCAGCAGGAAATGGGCCTGACCTACCTGTTCATCGCCCATGACCTGAGCGTGGTCAAGCACATCTCCAACCGCATCGGCGTCATGTATCTGGGCAAGCTGGTGGAGCTGGCCGACAGCTACGAGCTGATCGCCCACAGCATCCACCCCTACACCCGGAGCCTGATCTCTGCCATCCCGGTGGCAGACCCCATCACGGCACGCCAGTCCAAGCGCATCGTGCTGCAGGGCGATGTGCCCAGCCCCCTGAACCCGCCGTCCGGCTGCCGCTTCCGCACCCGCTGCCCCTACGCAGACGAGCGGTGCGCCGCCGAGGTGCCGGAGTTCAAGGAGGTCACCTCCGGCCACTGGGCAGCCTGCCATCATCTGGACAAGGTGAAGTAAAAACACTTCATTCTCCTGAAAGATGAACACATCTCATCTTCCGGCTGAAATATTGTAACGAAATGGTTACAGACACCCGTTGGGGCTTGTAACCGGTGCGAGAACGCATTATACTATTCGTGTTCCTCCGGAGGACAGGCTGTTTTGGCAGACCGTGCTCCGGATCGAATATAGAGGAGGCTGGGCAAAAACCTGGCACACTCAATTTGATTTAAGGGAAGGATAATTATTATGAAACGCATTTCTCGTCGTAATTTCCTCAAGGTTGCTGGCGTGGGTGCCGCTGCTCTGGGTCTGGCAGCCTGTGGCGGCAGCAAGTCCGGTTCTACCGCAACCTCCGGCACTGCTTCCTCCGCTGCTGGTTCTTCTACCGGCAGTGTCAACACCGCTGGCTTTACCGTCCAGTACGGCCCCAACCCCGAGACTCTGGATCCCTCTTTGAACAGCGCTATTGATGCCTCCAACACCATCATCACCATCTTCGAGCCCCTGCTGATCATCAACGAGAACAACGAAGTTATTGGTGGTCAGGCTGAGAGCTGGACTACCAGTGAGGACGGCCTGACCTGGACCTTCACCATGCGTGACGGTCTGAAGTGGAGCGATGGCACCGACCTGACCGCTAAGGACTTTGAGTACACCTTCAAGCGTATGGTCAACCCCGACACCGCTGCTCCCTACGCAGAGACCTGCCTGGGCATGATCGATGGTTTTGACGCAGCACAGGCCGGTGATACCGATGCTCTGAACGTCAAGGCAAGCGACGATGGCAAGACCCTGACCATCGTGCTGTCCTACCCCTGCTCCTACTTCGACAAGATGGCTGCTTTCGCAGCTATGAGCCCTGTGCAGCAGGCTACCGTTGAGGCCAACGGTGATGCATGGTGCACCTCCGCTGAGACCTTCGTCTCCAACGGTCCCTACATGATCACCGAGTGGACTCCCTCCGAGCGTATCGTTCTGTCCAAGAACCCCAACTACGTTGGCGGCTGGGATAGCTCTAAGATCGTTTCCGACAGCATCACCCTGCTGCTGCTGGAGGACTCTTCCGCTTCCTACGCTGCTTACAACAGCGGCGAGGCTGTCCTGATCAAGGACGTGCCCACCGACGAGATCCCCGGCCTGACCAAGGCAGAGGACGGCGGCGACTTCTATGTTGACACCATTCTGGGCACCTACTACGTCAGCATGAACCTGCAGCACGATGCCTTCAAGGATGCCAAGGTCCGCAAGGCTCTGGCTCTGGCTATCGACCGCGACTACGTTGCCAACACCATCATGCAGGGCACCTACTCTGCTGCTTCCAACATTGTCGGCCCTGGCATCGTGGACGAGAACGGTTACTTCTACGACAACGCAAACGGCGGCTCTCCCTACATTGCTGATGACTACGAGGCAAATCTGGCCGAGGCTAAGAAGCTGCTGGAAGAGGCTGGCTACCCCAATGGCGAGGGCTACCCCACCATCGAGTACAGCACCAACGATTCCGGCTACAATGTGCCTCTGGCAGAGTACCTGCAGCAGGCTTGGGGTGATCTGGGCATTACCCTGACCATCAGCAAGATGGAGTGGTCTGCCTTCACCGCTGCTCGTCGTGCAGGCGAGTACGATGTTGCCCGTAACGGCTGGGTCATGGACTACAACGATCCTTCCAACATGATCGAGCTGTTCTGCACCGACAACGGCAACAACGATGGTAAGTACTCCAATGCTGACTTTGATGCTGCTGTTGAGGCTTCCAAGGTTGCTGATGTCGCCGAGCACTTTGCACAGCTGCACAAGGCTGAGGACATCCTGATGGAGGATATGGGCTGCATCCCCGTTGCTTACAACAACGACTTCTGGCTGCAGAGCTCTTCTCTGAAGGGCACTTGGCACAGCCCCTACGGCTACTGGTACCTCCAGTACGGCTACATCGAGGAGTGATTTCCTCCCTGTGCTGTGCAGCGTAAGCTGAACCGTAAACCCTAAGCACCAAGCACCCCGCTGACCGGAAACGGTTGGCGGGGTGCTTTTTTACTGTTATCCTGCAAAAAAGACGAGTGCTCGGTTTTGCCGATGCACTCGTCTTTTTATGTAAACCATGCTGAAATAACGATGCCTTGCTTACACGGCAGCCATGGCGGCCAGAACGCTCTGCCAGCTCTTGCTGCGTGCGGCAGGCACCGGGGCGGGGCGGGTGCGCCGTGTAGCAGGGACACTATGACCGGTTGCAGAGGATACCGTCAAGGCAGGGGAGGGGCAAAAGAACACAGCGGTGTCCTTTGCCAGCCACTGCGCAGCCAGTGCGGCGGCCTGCGGGTCAGACTGCAACGCGCGGCGCTCGTTTCCGGCCAGAAAATCAGCCAGCCAGTACAAAATTGCGGCCAGCGGCAGGCAGGGGGAAACGTCCTGACTCCAGTAACTCCAGCGTGCGCCGCGGCCGAGGTGGCTTTCGACTGTGATCTGTGCGCCGGTGCGGGCATTCTGCGGGATGACACCAACATAGTTCGTGCCGGCGCGCTGCCCCAGTTCCTCCACAAGGCGCTGGGTGCGGGCGGCATCCAGCCGATCCTCCCGGCAGTAGGCGCGGAAGTCGGTCTGGCTGAGCAGGCTGTCGGCACTGGACGGAAAACGTCCGGTCAGCTGCCCATCGGCATTGTGGCACAGCTGCCAGCCCTTGCGGAACAGCTGAAAATTCAGGCAGCGCCGCCCCATGGTGGAGTAGCACACAAGGGCGCTCTGCTCCCCGGGCAGCTGTTTTACTTCAAGATAGGCATCGTTGCCGCAGGTGTCCTGCAAACGGATGGTGAGCAGCAGCTGTGCACCGGCGTGCAGGGTGGACATGGCGTTGTGCATGGCGTCAAAATAACGGGAAGCGTCCATGATTGATCTCCTTCCTAAAAAGCAAACAGCGAAACGTTGTAAAAGTGCCAGCCGGGTGATCGGGCCGACAGGCTGTATAAAACTTCTCTGAACGTAGTATAGCATACTTTTGAGGAAAAAACAACTGCAAGTTTCTTCAAAACGACAAAATTTTGCAAAAACTTATGGCGTAGAGCAAACAGAAGTTCAAAGCATGGTTGTGCTTTATGATAATCGGTTGTGAAAAATGACCCCTGCGGGAGATGCCGGCTAAGGCAGGAGTTGCTCCCACAGGGGTCATTTTATATTTCTTCAATCGCCAAGCTCCCGGATCTCGTTCTGGATCAGCCGTCCGGCTGCGCGGGCAAGCTGATCCATGCCGCGGATGCGCGCCATATTTTTGCCGTAGATCTGCGTGGCGGCACCGGCGCTGCTGTCCTCGCCCATAAAAACGGCAGACACCCGCACCCCCTGCCGCTGCAAGGTGCGCACCTGCGCGGCGGTATCGGTAACACCGGCGGCGTCCTCGTAGGCGCAGCCCAGCGGGTTCTCTGCTGTGGGCGGAATGCGGCGGCTGTCGTTGGGGCTGGCATCGGTCAGCAGGATCATCAGGTGACGCGGGGCGGGGCCGGGGGCATACCGGATCAGATCGCCCGCAGCTCGCAGTGCCAGACCGTCCCGGTTCCAGCCTGAGGCGAAGTACCGGAAGATGTTCTGCCGGTTCTTGTCCGTAAAACTTTTCAATACCCGCAGTACCGTATAGCCCCGCAGGCTGCTAAAGGCGCTTACTCGCACCGGAATACCGCAGTTGGCCAAGCTTTCGGCCAGAATGACACCCTGCGCCGCGATCACCTCTTGACAGTGCAGGCGGGAGGCGGAGGCGTCCAGCAGCAGATCTACCGTAAAGGCAGGGCAGTTTTCCTCCTCCGGGCACAAAAACACCCGGCTATCGTTCAGGTAAGGGGCGCGCCACACCCGCCCAGCGCACAGGTTGCCGCTGCGTGCCACCCGCTGGTCGGGCTGCTGATGCACCAGAATACAGTTGCGGATCTGCTCGGTAAGGCGCAGCACCACGCTGCGGTGCTGCTCCTGATTTTTGGCGTAGTAGGCACGGTTGCGTTCGGCCTGCAATTCTGCCTGCTGTGCCAGCTGCCGCGCTTCCGGGGTGGGTGCCTGCGCCGGGCTGGGTACACCGGCGCTGAACCACAAGTGACAGCCCAAATGCACCCCAGTGCACAACTCCTGCTCAGTCTTGCGCAGCTGCTCCGGCGGGTAGAAGCAGCGCCCGAAGCAGCTTTCAATGTAGGCGCGGTCCTGCGCGGCGCGCTGCTTCAGGGTGATGTTTGCCCGGCGCTTGTCCACCGCCAGCCCGCTGCCAGTGGCATCCACCGCACCGGAATGCTCCACCGTCACCCGGTCGGTCTTGATCATCTGGGTGGGCATGGTTTTGGTAGCAAGCTTTGCCCAAAAGCCTTGCAGCCGCAGATGCAGCGCGGGTTTCTGGCGTACCTTGCCGTCAAACAGGGCGAATTTTGCAAACAGCGCCAGCAGGTCGTTTTTGAGCTGTGCTGGTTCCGGTACGGTCTCCGGTTCCAGCGCGGCGGCAAGGCTGCTCTCGTAAGGGGTCATGACCGGGGCGGTGTGTCCCAGCACCTTGCGCCAGCGCGCAGCCTGCATGGTGTACACCAGCTGGTTTTTCGCCATCCACTCCTGCCGCGAAAGCTTGTACTGGATGGCAAAAAAGTAGTCCGCGTGGGCAAACCGCAGCGCCTCCAGCACCGGGCGGCGGGGCAGCTCCAGCCGGTATGCGGCGTTTTCCAGATATAGCCACGCCATATCGTCCAGCATGGGCTGGCGCACATCGCCCTCCCAAGCGGAAAAAATGTCCCGGATCAGCGCATCACCGTAGTATTTATGCACCAGCCCTACGATGCAGTTCATGTAAAAATCAATGGTGCCGTCCGTGTTGCGGGCCAGAAACAGCGGCTCAAAGCCGTAGGCTCCGGCAGCGGCCCAGACCTGATTGGCCGCACGCCGCTCCTGCGCGGTGTAGCTTTGGGCGTCCATCAGGCAAACAGCTTTCCGGCATCCAACTTGGCCGGGATGCGTGCGGCGATCACGTCCCGAATCAGCCCCTGCTCGTAGGAGTCAAAGGCCTTGTTGGTGATGCCCATATCCAGCGCCGCCCCGGCCGGGATGCCCCTGCGGATCAGCCGCAGCGCGTCCAGCATACCGCGCAGATCCAGCGCTTTGGTGGAAATCTCGGCACTGTCGCACTTTTTCTGCAGGTCCAGAAACAGCAGTGCAAACTGGTGCACATATTTTGCGGTAAGATCCGGGAACTGCGCCCGCAGCAGCTTTTCCAGATTATCCTGCGTGATGGTGGGCATCTGCACCACCGCAAAGCGGGAGGTAAGCGCCTCGTTCAGCTCCCGGGTGCCCGCGTAGCCGTAGTTCATGGTGGCGATAAAGCGGGTCTCCTCGGCCAGCGGGATGCGGTCGTACCCGGGCACGTCGATGGCGCGGCGGAAGTCCAGCACTGCGTGCAACACCGCCAGCGCCTCGTTTTTGGCCATGTTGATCTCGTCCAGCACGCCGAAGCCGCCGCACTGTGCGCAGCGGTACACCGGCCCGGGACGGAACACTACCTGCCCGCCCGCAAAGGTATCCATGCCGATGAGGGAGGCGGCATCCATGTTTACATGAAAGGAGATGTCCCACGCGGGGCGGCCAAAGGCGGCGGCAAGGTTTTCTGCCAGCACGTTTTTGCCGGTGGCCTTGCCGCCGGCCAGCAGCAGGTTTTCGCCGCAGAGGATGGCCGCCAGCACCTGCTCCCACACCTCTTTGCCGTAGTAGGTAAAGGCAGGGGCGGGGATGCGCGGGCGCAGCGCCTCACTGAGCGGATGGGCGGCGCGGTATTCCTGCACCGCCGTAAGCAGGGCAGGGTCCACCCCTTCCTGCCGTAAGGTATCCAGAATATCCGACATTTGTACAAACACCTCGATCTTGTGACCGGGCGGGAATGAACTGCCCGGTTTCACGCTTATCATAGCACAATCGCGGCCATTTGTGTAGGGGCGTGCGGGGTAAAAACACAAAGAGGGGCAGCCCCAAATGGGACCGCCCCTCTTCACATGAAAAAGAAGAAACGCTTAGAGTATGCAGGAAAAACGCGCTTTATCAGGCGTTTTCCAGACCGGCCATCTGCTTGACAGCCTTCATGGCGAAGGTCAGGGTGCGGCCCATAGCCACACCGGCCATCAGGCAGGGGTAGTTGTTGGCAAAGAAGCTGCCGGACATATCGCCGGTGATGTACAGACCCTCCATGGGCTGGTTGTTGGTGTCCAGAGCCTGACCCTTTTCGTTGATGGCGATGCCCTGCTCAGTGGTCAGCAGGGAAGCACCCAGCCAGCAGCCGTAGAAGGGCGCGGTGCGGATGGCGCTCAGGCGGTAAGCGGGTTTGCCGAAGTCCTCGTCGTTCTGCTTATCGTACAGCTCGTTGTAGCGCTCCACGGTGGCAAGGAAGGTGTCCTTTGCCGCACCGGTAAAGCCCATCTTGTCGGCCAGCTCCTCGAGGGTATCGGCCTTGAAAAAGCAGCCCTCCTTCTCGCCGTTCTCGACCTGCTGAGCAAAGTAGTCCTCGCCGAGGTTGCGGGTCTGGGCAGAGCAGCCGATGGTGTGGAAGCGCTTTGCATCCTCGATGAAGTTTGCATCGCTGATCTGGGCGTAAACGCGGCCCGGCTGGTGGGCAGCGGCGTAGACGATATCGTTGTAGGGACTGCTCTCGTTGGCAAAGCGCTCGCCGTTGCGGTTCACCTTCAGGAAAGGCTGGGTGCCGGGGTTGAACTGGCGGATCTTGCCCGGGAAGGCCTTGCCACCAAAGGCGGAGTCGCTGTCCACATAACCGCCGTCCACACCGGGGGCAACGATGCCGCGGTCAAACAGCATGGGAGCGGCTTCCTTGTCCAGATTAGCGCCTGCCCACACTGCTGCACGGATGCCATAGCCCTTGTCGGCGGGGGAGTAGGAGCAGGCGGTGGTCACGCTGGTGCCCAGCGGGTCCAGCTGCTCCATCATGTAGGGGTTGCCGGGGAAGCCGCCGCAGGCCAGCAGCACGCCCTGATTGGCGTTGTAGCGGATGAAGTGGTCATCCTCGGTGCTCTGGGCGATGATGCCGGTAATGCGGCCATCGCTGTTCTTTTCCAGCTTGGCCAGACTGGTCTTGAAGTCCACGTCGTAGCCCAGCTCCTGGATGTACTGCAGCAGCAGCTCATTGCGAGCCAGACCGGACTCGCGCTCGCTGGCCATATAGTTATGCTCCTGCACAGGGTAGAGGTAGTCGGTGTTGTGCTCGGCATTCTCTGCAGGCCATGCAGCCTCGGTGCCGGAGGTGAAATCGCATACCCAGCCGTACTTATCTTCCAGAATGCTGCGCATGAAGTCGTGCATAGCGGCAGACTCGTTGATCCAGGTCTTGACAACGCGCTGGTCGCACTTGCCGGAGGCATAGCGGGAAATCTCGCTCAGCAGCTTTGCCTTATCGGTGGCGGGTTCGCCAGCCTCCTTAGCGGCAGCAGAATCAACAGCGCCGTACCAGTGACGGGTGTCCTGCACGTTGGCGTTCTGCTCGATAACACGGAAGTTCAGGCCGTTGGCAGCCGCATAGGCGGCAGCGAACATACCGCCGTTGCCAGCGCCCACGATCAGGATGTCGGTGTCCACGGTCTCGGTGATGGCGGCCTCGTCGATGTCAGGCTCTTTGCCCAGCCAGTCGTTCTCATCGCCGGTGGGCAGCTGCACGCTGGAGACCACGGCCTCGCCCTTAGCCTGTGCGTAGCAGCTCTTGGCAGCCTTCATCACGGCGTCGGAGGTGATGGTAGAGCCGGAAACGCCATCGATCTCGGCAGAACCAGCAGCCAGCAGCTGCTCGCGCAGCTCGTCGGCAGCGGCAGCGCCGAAGGAAGCGGTCTCGCCGGAGGTATCCACCACCACGTCGGTGACAGCGCTGTCGGAGAAGGTCATAGTGACCTTGACGGTGGAGGAAATACCCTCGGCAGTGCCCTCGTAGGTGCCGGGGATGTACTGACCGGCAGCACCGGAAGTGGAGGCAGAACCGGAAGCGGAATTGCAGGCAGCCAGAGCACCGGCGGTCACACCGCTCATGGCGGCGGCAGCGGCGATCTTGATAAAGCCCTTACGGGAAATCTTGTTCATAGGTACGCTCTCTTTCTTTTTGTTCTTCTTTGTGTTCCTTCTTATCGTGCAGCAAAGTAAAAGGCACTTTGCGGAATCCTTAACAATTGTAGCGTAGAAGGGCACTATTTACAATTCGAGTTTTGAATATTATAATTAAGGAAAACCTAATGTATTGCGGGAGGGAGAAAAGCATGAACGAGAGCGCACTGGAAGGCTTTGTAAAGATCGTGGAACTGAACAGCTTTTCTGCGGCGGCAGAGGCACTGTATCTTTCCCAGTCGGCACTTTCGCAGCAGATCCGCACGCTGGAAGGGCAGCTGCAGTTCGAGCTGTTCCAGCACGTGCCCCGCCGGGTGGTGCTGACCCCGGCGGGACAGGATTTTTACCCCAAGGCAAAGCAGCTGGTGGCTCTGTATCAGCAGGCGTTGCGCCACGCCCGCGCGGTGCAACAGCAGGAAAAACCGCCGGAACGGCATCTGGTGATTGCAGGCTGCCATGAGGCAATGCGGATGTTCGCATACGACTTGTTTTCCCTGACAAGTGACTTGTGCCTGCAGTATACCCCCATTCTGGGGTGGTGTGCCAACCGCAGCGAGGTCTGGCGCAGCCTGAAAAAAGGGGAGATGGATCTTTCCTTCCAGCTGGAAAGTGCAGAGTTCTACGCGCAGGGGCTTACCTTTGTGCCGCTGTTCTATATGCCAGAACTTTGCATCCCCATCCACCCGCCCGCTGATATGCCGGTGGGCAGACTGACCTTGGAACAGGCATTGCAATACCGCTGGCTGCCCATCAAGGAGATGTACCAGACTGTCTACGAAACAAGCCTGCTGCAGGAGGGAATGAACCGAGGGATGGAGTTTACGCCGGTGGGCGGTATCCGCAGTGCAGCCTACGGCGACCCGGCGCTCAAGATGGTCCCGGCGGTCTATTACCGCAGGCCGGACCTCAGTTTTGTGCGGGTAATGGACTGGGGCAGGGGACACCGCTTCGGCGTTGTGCTGGGGCAAAAGCGCGAGGATCCGGTAGTAATGGCCTATGTCCGCGCCTTGCAGCAACAGCTGCCGTCCCTCTCGGAAAAGCTGTTCGGCTTGAAGCTGGAACCGGTGGAGGAATCATAAAGAAAAGACGAAAAACCTCTCAAGCACTTTCGTGCCAGCTCTCCCGAAGGGAGAACTTGACCGACAGATGTAGAAAAGCTCCCCCCTCTCGGGGGGAGCTGGCATCGCGCAGCGATGACTGAGAGGGTAAAACAAAGAGCACCTATTGCCCTAAAAAGGCGACAG
>OFMO01002189.1_pt1 | contig 10283 bp, 11 predicted proteins | sample 1541821 | NCBI WGS metagenome assembly OFMO01 (sample SAMN04209253, study PRJEB22552) | human gut metagenome | biome: gut; material: feces | host: Homo sapiens | place: USA: Oklahoma | reverse complement strand
AAAATGCTTCAAATAACACAACATTGCGTCTGAACTGGAATGTATGTTTCGGACTTGGGGATGATGCTCCTTGGTTTTCAGCAGAAATTCCGGTACTGATGATTTCGACAGCGTATCCATTTCACCTGTTCGATGTACCTATGATCAAAACCTACATAAACAGTTATAGCGGAAATGAGATTTTTATAGATGCAACGATAGATAAGATTATGGGACGTTCTGCATTTACGGGAGTAAGTCCTGTGGATGCTTTATGTGGAAAAGATTATATATAAAACGAAAGAGTGTGGAAAAAATGGGAATAAAAGGAATTATTTTTGATCTTGACGGAGTACTGGTGTTTACAGATAAGTTTCATTATAGAGCATGGAAAGCAATCGCAGATGATATGGGAATTTATTTTGATGAGACCATAAATAACCGTCTTCGCGGTGTGAGCAGATCGGAGAGCCTGGAAATTATTCTGGAGAGATATGAAGGACCGGCTCTTTCCAAGGAGAAAAAAGCAGAACTGATGGAGAGTAAGAACAATACTTACAGAGAGCTTCTGGCATCCATGACACCGGCTGATGTGACGGAAGATGTAAGAAGAACTCTTGCGGAATTACATAACAGGGGGTATAAGCTGGCACTTGGCTCTTCCAGTAAGAACGCAAAATTTATCCTGGAAAAGGTTCAACTGTTGGATGCATTTGATGCGATCTCCGATGGAACGAATATTACCAAGTCCAAACCGGATCCGGAAGTATTTTTGAGAGCAGCAGAGTTCCTTGGAGAAAAGCCTGAGGATTGTTATGTGGTGGAAGATGCTTATGCTGGAATTGACGCAGCGAAGAGCGCGGGAATGCAGGCTGTGGGAATTGGGATTGCAGCTGGATATGCGGCTGCTGATGTGAAGATTCAGAGTTTTGGAGAGCTCCTGACACTGGGAGCCTGAAAATGAATGAGAAAACCTCCAATTTTGGAAATGCTGATGTTTCCATAATTGGAGGTTTTTTGCTAAACCGCGTTTCCCAGTTTTTGAAAAAAAGCTGGTTTTTCCCACTTTTCGTCTATGATATTTGCAGAACAGGTGAAAAAACAATTATTGTCTTTGATTGGTGAAATGGCTACCGTTCCATGGCTGTTTTCCAAAAATACTTCTTTTGGAAACTTGGGCATTTTTGTTTCATGAATTCAATGCTTCTTTTACTCTTGAGAAAAAATACAATGGCTATCAATTATTAGTTTGTGATGGCTCAGATTTAAACATCGCTTGCAATCCCGAAGACAAAGATACCTAATTTGACAAACTCCAAGGAAAAAAGTAAAATACTAATAACTATGCAGAAACATGCATACTACAGATTTTTTCAAAAAGAAATTATAATAAAAATACGAAGAAGCGAGGATGGACCGAAATGAATACATGGGAAGCAAACATTCGTAAAGTAGTACCTTATACACCCGGCGAGCAGCCCAATCAGCCGGACATGATCAAGCTGAACACAAACGAGAACCCATATCCCCCTGCACCAGGCGTGGAGAAAGCATTACACGGGATTCAGCCAGATACCCTCCGCCTTTATCCGGACCCTACAGCTGGCGACCTGGTACACGCAATTGCCTGTAACTATGGGCTGAAAGACGAACAGGTTTTTGTAGGTGTTGGCTCAGATGATGTACTTGCCATGAGCTTCCTCACCTTCTTTAACTCAGATAAACCGATCCTTTTTCCAGATATCACCTATTCTTTCTATGACGTATGGGCGGATCTTTTCAGAATCCCATATGAATGTAAAGCTCTTGATGAGAACTTCTGTATCCGCAAAGAAGATTACTTCGGAGAAAACGGCGGAATTATTTTTCCGAACCCCAATGCACCTACAGGCGTGGAGCTGCCCCTCGGTGACATCGAGGAGATTCTCTTACACAACCGGGACGTCATTGTGATCGTAGATGAAGCATATGTAGATTTTGGAGCGAAATCAGCACTGGAGCTTATAGAGAAATATGACAATCTCCTGGTAGTCCAGACCTTCTCCAAATCCCGTTCCATGGCTGGAATGCGTATTGGCTTTGCATGCGGCAATCCACAGCTGATCAGATTTCTGAACGATGTAAAATATTCCTTCAATTCCTACACTATGGATCGTACCACTCTTGTAACCGGTGTGGCAGCTATCCAGGACAAGGCATATTTTACAGAAACCTGTGAGAAGATCATTGCTACCAGAGAATGGGCGAAGAAAGAACTGGCTGCTCTTGGTTTCACATTCCCGGATTCTAAGACCAACTTTATCTTTGCTTCTCACAAAAGCTGTCCGGCCAAAGAAATTTTTGAGGCCCTTCGTCAGGAGCATATTTATGTAAGATACTTCCCGAAGCCGAGGATTGACAATCATTTGCGGATCACTGTAGGGACTCAGGAAGAAATGGAGAAATTAATACATTTTCTGGAAAAATATCTAAAAAATCATAAATAAGTGAAAAATATCTGTTTGAACGAAAATTCTGTTCTGGTGATTTTTTAAATACACTCTGGAGCCTGTGTGAAAAATACTTCGGAACAGGAAGCTCAGAACGACAGGAGTAAATATGAAATATAAGAAATTATTGAAAAAAGCAGCTGTAAGTCTGTTACTTGCCCAGTCCCTGATTTTTACAGGCTTGCCCATTCAGGCAGCAGATATTGCCGGGCAGGGTATGGTCTGGACAGAAAGTGCGGAAATGGAAAATGCAGGAGACACTGTATCCGCTGTGTCGTCTGATAAGATGGCTGCGGAAGAGTCTTATGTGCAGGATGATTTTTCAGCAGGTGATGATCTGTCAGGGAGCGAAAGCACTTTAGATGATGCCGGTCAGGCTGGCAATGGAAGTACGGAAAACGATGCCAGCTTCACAGGCATGACAGATGGAAATCCCTCCCAATCGGAAGACCTGTCAGACGGTTTCTCAGATGGTGGTACTGATGAACTTCAAGAACAAGATTCTGGCTTTGGCAGCATGAATCCGGATTCTGCCGAAGAAGAGAAAAGTGAAGACAATCTGACCGATGCGGAGATTGAGGCTCAGCTAGAGCCAATTCGTGAGCTGCAGCCTATAAGTTATGTAGACCCGCCATCTGGCAACGGGAATGGTGATACAGGAAGCGTAGGTGCTGCCAGAGCTGCGTCTTATCCTGCGAAATACGATCCCCGAAGCAGTATTTCCATCCCGGTAAGGAATCAAAAGCCTTCCAATATGTGCTGGGCATACACATTGGCTGCCAACCTGGAAATCTCATTTTTGCAGGCAGGAGCTGGACTGTTTGATCTGTCAGAAGAACATCTGGCATATTTCTTTGCCCACCGAATGAACGATCCCCTTGGAAATACAGCTAATGACAAAAACGAGATTCTCCATTCCTACAGAGATGGAGGAAATCAGACCCTGGCTGCCATTTTCCTGAGTACGTGGAGCGGTATGGCTTTGGAATCCCAGGTTCCTTATGAGACAAATGCAGATCATACTCTGGACTCTGACAAGGTGCCGTCCTCCCAAATGGCATACCAGACCACAGCATATCTGGAAAATGCGGCGTTTTCCTCTTATTCTGTAAATAACATTAAAAGTCTGATATCAGAATATGGATCTGTTTCCATGTCCTTTGGAATGTATGATACCTATTATAATCCGTATACGTATGCATACAGCTACCCGGGAAGTGCAGGCGTGAATCATGCAGTAACCCTGATTGGCTGGGATGACAATTATTCCAGGGAAAATTTCAATTCTGCCAGCAATGTTACTTCAAACGGGGCATGGATTGCCAGAAACAGCTGGGGAGATGACTGGGGAGAAGCCGGTTATTTTTATATTTCCTATGAGAATAAATGTAATTACAATATTGTAGCAGCAGAAGCCACCACCAGTCCGAAGTACCGGAACAACTATTTCTATGATGGTTCCAGTGCACTGAGCAAACTGAAGCTGTATCCTTCCGGCAGCAGTGGGATTTCCTCCATTGCCAATGTTTTTCAGGCAAAAGCCGGAAATGGGAACGGAGAAGCCCTTGGAGAAGTGGTCCTGGCTACTTACACTGACGGAGGAAGCTACAGCATTCAGATCTATACAAATCTGAAGGATAAGAGCAATCCGGTAAGCGGAACTCCGGCCTATGCCAATCCGGTTACTTTTTATCAGGAACATGCCGGTATTTCCACGGTGGAAGTGCCAGAGGTAAATCTGATGAATGGAACCCTTTATTCGGTAGTGCTCACCAATATCGGTTCCGACACAGTGGAATACTTGTGCGAGACTAACAGTGCTTATGACTGGGTGGAGTTTCAGGCTGGTCTGGAGACGGATCAGAGCTTCTGTTACCATGAGAAAAATGGATGGAGCGATTTTTCCAAAACAAGTCCAAGTGCCTGTGCAAGAATTAAAGCTCACACAAGAACCTTGAGCAGTGCAGTGAATGTAACCAGACCTGCTTCCTTTCAGGCTGCGGCCCACGCCTATAACCAGATCAGTCTGACCTGGAGTAAAGCAGCCGGAGTTTCCGGATATCAGATTTATAGAAAAATCTCCGACGGAGAGTATCAGAAGGTAGAGACAGCCTCCTGGTCAGATACTTCCTGGACAGATACGAAAGTTCAGCCGGGAATTACGTATACATACAAGATCCGTGCGTACAGTATGGTGAACGGTACTGCGAAATATTCCGATTATACTGCGGAAGCTGCTGCGAAGACCGTGCTTGCCACTCCGTCAGTGTCGGTGAAGGTTTCTTCCGGACTTTACAATACAGTAAACTGGAATAAGATTTCCGGTGCAGCTGGCTATGTGGTTTACAGGAAAACGGACGAAGCTTGCAAACATAAAGAAAGCAGCTACTACATCCTACAAAGATAAAAAGATAAAATCAGCTACCGTTTATGAGTATACAGTAAGAGCTTATTGTACTGTGGATAAGAAAACAGTGGCAAGCAGTTACAAGTCCAGTGGAACGTATAAATCAGCACCCTCCAGGCAGACCGTCTCATCGGTTTCCAATACGAAGAAAGGTCTGAAATTAAAGTGGAAGGCACAGAAGAAGTGTGATGGCTATTACATTTACAAAAAAACCGGAAGCGGAAAATATAAGCTGGCAGCTACTATTAAGAAGGGGAAAACTTCTACCTGGACAGACACGAAGGTAAAAAAAGGAAAGAAGTACCGTTATTATGTGCGTGCTTATGTAAAAGAGCCCAATGGTGTTGTAAAGGGAAAGTATAAAGCATCGGCGGCAGTTACAAGAAAGTAGGAAATCAATTACAGAGAAGAAACAGAATCTGCAGTAAAGCATTGTGAAATAGAAGACAGTTTATAGTAAAAACTATGATGGCTTTTATGTGACAGAATATTTAGATACTAGAGCGTGTTTGAAAAAGCATTCCCGCAATCTGTACGCCCCACTTTGCGGTATATTTTGCCCGAATTGTGACGCACATCTTGCAGAAAGCCTTTTTCAGACACGCTTTAAAAAACGGAAGCCCATTACATGAGCTTCCGTTTTAACATTTCTGGATTAGATGAATATTTAAGTGCAGTTTCTTTTGTGATCTGGCGGTTTCGATAAAGCTCCAGCAGGCTGTTATCCATGGATTTCATGTCTGCCTGGGAGGAAGAGGCAATCACACCATCAATCTGATAAATCTTGTTGTCGCGGATCATATTTCGGATGGCAGGGGTAAGCCTCATAATCTCAAAAACCGGAATATTGTGTCCATTCACATCCGGCACCAGCTGTTGGGAAATGACAGTCTGCAGAACCATGGAAAGCTGAATGGCAATCTGATGCTGCTGGCTGGGCTCGAAAACATCCATAATACGGCTGATGGTATTGGCGGCTCCGGTGGTATGAAGGCTGGAAAGAATCAGATGTCCGGTTTCAGCAGCAGTCATGGCAGTCTGGATAGTCTCGTGGTCACGCATTTCTCCAAGCAGGATCACATCCGGGCTCTGACGCAGGGTGGCACGCAGGGAAACCAGATAATTGGCAGTATCCGTACAGATCTCTCGCTGGCTGACAATGCATTTGTCATGTCTGTGCAGGTATTCCAAAGGGTCTTCCAGTGTGATGATATGTCCTTCACGGCTGTGATTGATCTTGTCGATGATACAAGCCATGGTGGTGGATTTTCCGCTTCCGGCAGGACCTGTGATCAGAACCATTCCCTTGGTAAGATCAGCTGCTTCCATAACAGCTGGAGGAATGTGCAGATCCTGCGGATCAGGAAGATTAAATGCAATAATACGGATGACAGCGGCAAGAGAACCACGCTGCCGGTATGTATTTACACGAAATCTTGAGAGACCAGGGATAGCCATGGAAAAGTCATCGTCACCGGTTTCCAGCATAGGTTCTATATTCCGGTCGTGAGCAAGCTTGTAAATGATCCGGATAAATTCATCTGTCTCCGGAGGCATGAGCCGTTCTTCAAAACCATCCAGCGTACAGAGCTTTCCGTCAATTTTTACGGAAAGGGGACGACCGGCAATAATAAATATATCAGAGGCTTTTTTCTGAGTGGCAAGCTCCAGAAAAGCCTTTACTTTTTCTTCCATAAAATTATTCTCCTTTGTAGACGGACTGGCTGTTGTCCGGATTCCAGTCTGCAGTTACAACCGTATTCCAGGAGAGGATCCCGGCGATATTGCTGCTGGTCATGTTCAATCCTGCATTAATGGTATCAGAGACAGCGTTATCAGAGGAAGCGTTATCAGAGGCAACGTTATCAGAGGCAGCGTTATCAGAGACAACGTTATCAGAAGCAGCGTTATCAGAAGCAGTGGAATCAGCTGTACAGTCAGTCCAGAATACAGCAATTTTCACAGCCAGACTCTGGGTGTCGGAAAATGCTTTCACATATTCAGCAGTATGTTCCTCTGAATTCCATTCTACATTCTCCTGTGAGTTCAGATAATCGGAGACGAGCTGGTAATATGCAGTCTCTGTTTTTGCTTGCTCCTGAAATCCTTCCAATGTCTGAACCAGCTCTGAATAAAAATCAGCTGCCTCACTGCAGGCATTATAATAGGCTGAGGTCTGCTCCAGAGAAAGGCTGCTGGAGCGCAGATCCTGCCTGGAAGTACCATAGCCCAGCAAGGACAGGATCACCAGCATAAGAACTCCAAAGATTAGAAAAAGGGAAGGAATTCCAGTTGCGGAAAAAAGATGATTCTTTTCTTTCATGAATTTGCTCCCTCCTTTGTGGAAAAAACTGGAAAGCGAACTGTCTGTGTATAAAGACTGGTTTCCTCATTTGCATTCTGGAGTTTTTCAAAAGTGACCTGAACTTCTTTGACCTTGTCAGAAGCAGAGCAGACAAGCCTCATTTTATAAACCGCGCTTTCTTCAGAAGTATTCTGCCAGTGCTTGTCAAAATAATAGCAAATACTGTCCTGATCTGCAACTCCATCTGGCATCAGTGCCAGAAAATTTTGGACAGTGCCGTCAGTTCCTTCCAGAATTTCACCGGTACTGGTGATAAGCTCCTGGATATGAGAGTCCTCCCGGGCATGTACCCTTGCCATGTAGGAAGCCGCAAACAGTCTTACGCAGACACCGCAGGTCAGTCCCAGAAAAAGAAGGACAAATATCATTTCCATAAGAAAAAGCCCGGATTTGGAATGGGTAGTGATTTTTTTCATAAAAACTTCCTTTCAGCACATCATTCAGAAGTGACCAGCCCCAAATTCAGGAGCCTGCGAATCAGGCAGGAACCCCTGGATGAAGCAGAAAACTGGAACAATGTCCATCTGTGTCCGTTAATGTGATTCTGTAAAAAGTGTTTTCTAAAGCGTCAATCTGGAAATCCTGAAGCTGTGCAAGGTTGGTCCCCATAGAAAGATCGGCCTGGGAATCCGATGCTGTAAAAAGCTCTTTTAAATGACTGCCATCAAAATAAATGTAAGTGCAGTAATCTTTCCCCTCAATAGCTTCCTGAAAGCAAAGAACCTGTGTTCCCTGAAGCTCTGTAAGGGAGGTCATTCCGGGAATATCGTGCTGACGAAACTTGGTAGTGATGTAAGAGGCTGCCGTATAAAGGTTGTTATTAGTGTCCAGGCTTTTTACAGAGGCCTGATAGTTCCCGGCACCAAAAAGCATCAGAAATAGAAGAAACAGCACATACATTGCAAAAAGCAGCAGGGCTGCCAGTGAATCAATGCTGTGGTTCTTCCGGGTAAATCTGGAATTCATCTGGCACCTCCTTTTCTGGCATTTACCGGAAGTACGCTGATCGATGGCAGAAGATTGGATCCGTTTGGAACATATTCTACCACAAATTTCTCAGAGTCATAGGTAATATGGTAATCCGAAAGCAATTCATCCAGGCTCTGAGGGTATCGGCCTGTGAGGGCGTAGGTGCGGATGGCACCTCCTTCAAGTGCCTGCGTTAAAGTAACCTGTTCTTTTTCCAGGGAATCAGTCTGTGTACGTGCAATTCCAAGATAGAAGATCAGGCAGAGGACTGCAGCGAACAGGATTGGAACAATAAAGCGGAAAATCCGCCTGACACGAATGAGTCTGGTTTCAAATATATCCATTTTCACTCTCCCTTACAGCTGTTATGCGATCATTTCAGATAACAGTCCCAGCAGCGGCATCATAACAGAAAGAAGGACCAGTCCTACAAGAATTGAAAGGACGATCACAATAGTAGGTTCCAAAATTGACACAATATGGGAAACAGAGTCTGTGGATTTCTCTTCATACTGCTCAGCCAGTTTTTCCATTACTTCGTCAGATGCACCAGCCTGAAAACCAAGGGAGATCAGACGAAGCTCCATAGCCTTAAAAAGTCCGGATTCCGTGATGGCTTCTGTAAATCCATATCCTTCAGCGAGCTGCTTCTGAATGGAAGCAAGCTTTTCCCTGGTCTCAGTCTGGGAGACAACAGCGCCTGCCAGTTCCACACAAAGCTCAGGGGAAAGTCCGCTTCGGATTCCCAGGGAAATACATTGGCAAAGACGACTGTAATCCAGATTTACCGGAATTTCCTTCATGCCTGGAAAACGGCAGACGATTTTGCGGATCAGTTCCTGCCCCTTTGGGTGAAGAACCAGGAAAAGGATAAAGCCGATCATCGCGGCCAGAAGAACAAGGAAGGCAGTAGAATAGCGGCTAAGTGTTTCGCCGATTCCAAGAAGGGCACCGGAGATTCCGCTCATTTCCAGTCCAAGCTGGCGGAAAACCTGGCGGAAAACCGGGAGAACCTTTACAAGAAGAATTACAATAACCGCAGTCATCATGCCCAGCATAACAAGGGGATAGGCGACTGCACTCTGGATCTGGTCTGTGATCTGAATCTCCTTCGCATAGAAAGCAGACAGACCCTTCATAACCTCATCCAGACAGCCGGTCTCTTCGCCGGTGCGTACATAGGCAGCAGCAGAAGCAGGAAAAGCACCGGATTGTTCCATGGCGTGCGCCAGAGAGCCGGATTCCTCCATGTCTTTATAAAGAAAGGTCAAAATTTCTTTGCCCCGTTCTGTCTGGCTGTCGTCATTTAAGATGGCAAGTCCCTCAATGGCGGACATTCCGGAACGTAATATGATGGAAAACTGTTCGCAGAATTGGAACAGCTCCCGATTGTTTAATTTGGTAATCATATAAAGTCCTCTCTGAAAAAACATCAGGCAGATCCTGAAAAAATCCGTGAACCTGCAAGGCGTTTTTCGTTGTGCTATCGGGTAAACTGCAGCGTATAATTTGCGCTGTCACCGATATAGGAATTGATAAGCTCTTCATCTTCACTGTTGGCGGTAAAGGTTGGATCCATGCGGTTCCATTTCTCCCCGTCATAGGTAATTGCCTGTTCCACCCACCCTTTTCCACGTATGTAAACATCGATCCAGGCATGCTTAATGTCACCTGCATATCCGATTTGAAGCTTACAGGGAATATCCCGGCTTCGTAGCATTGCCGTCATCAGGGCAGCATAATCAAAACAGATTCCCTTTCCGGTAGAGAGGGTTTCGTCTATATCAGGAAGATAGCCGGTCTCAACAGTGGCTGCTTTGTCCTCGTCGTAGGTGACGTGCTGGGTTACATATTGGAAAACGGTGTCAATGCTTTCCTGTTCCGTGGCATCCTCTGCCAGAAGAGAAAGAGCCAGCTTGCAGGCTTCTGAGTCCGGGGTAAAATTTACATACTGGTTCGGATACAAAAACGGGAGAAATTCATTCTCCAGGGAAACCTCCAGAGCCTGGGCAAAAAGTGCGGCATACTGGCTGCCATTTACCTGCTCGTAACAGGATATCTGGTAGGTGCCGCT
>OFMO01002171.1_pt1 | contig 10334 bp, 5 predicted proteins | sample 1541821 | NCBI WGS metagenome assembly OFMO01 (sample SAMN04209253, study PRJEB22552) | human gut metagenome | biome: gut; material: feces | host: Homo sapiens | place: USA: Oklahoma | reverse complement strand
ATGGCGGGGAGTGGCATCTGATACCGGAATGACATCGCACCGGGAGGGACGTTACGGGATTCCTTTCCGCAAAACGCGAGTTCTCCTTCTGCGCTTTGGCCGCAGGCCAACAGCAGCCGGTGCCACTTCCCGGAACGCCCTCTCCCGTGGAAAAGCAAATCCGGCGGGGCCGCAGCCCTGCCGGATTTGCAAAATCTAAAATAATTTTTCTGCTATTTATGCCCAGAGCAAAGCGGAGGGCATTCTAAATCGTTTGCCTTCCAGAGAACAGGCCACTTTCCTTAACGCCCATCCGTGAAAAAACAATCCCGGAAAATCCGCAGATTTTCCGGGATTGCATATCTTTAAAAATAATTTTCCGCTGATATTGCCAGAGCAAAGCGGAGGCAATTCCAAATCGTCCTGCTTACTCCGTGATCCGCCCTGCCGCGCTGGTCTCCAAGACCGGGTAACCGGTGCGGGTGCAGCGCACGGCGCAGCGGGCGCGGCCGCCGGTGGTGCAGGTGAACAGGGTCAGGTCCCAGGCGTCCTCGTCGCTGGCCGTGATCATCTTGTCGATATCCGTGGGCTGGATGGTCTCCACGTTGGACACCTCATAGCTCCAGCGCTGGCCGTCCATGTCGGTAAAGTACACCTCGCTGCCCAGGGCCAGCCACTTGATGGGGCTGAAATGCTTGGCGTAGTTGTGGGCGCAGACCACCATGTTGTCAGCGTAGGTGGAGCCGGAGTAGCGGCCCGGGGCCACCTTGAGGCCCGCATAGCTCCACTCGCTCATCACGGGCAGTTCCAGCCCGATGGACGGGACGGACAGGTAGCCGATGTAGCCCCAGCCGTCGATGTCGGTGACGGTCATCTCCTGCTCCGGGTCCAGCTCCGGCTGGACCACCGGCTCTTCGTCCTTCGTCTTGTCCTCAATGGTCTCGGTCAGGGTCTCTTCCAGCTTGCCCAGGGCGTCCTGCGAAGCCTTGTCGGCGCGGTTGGCGTCCCACTGGTTATAGCCCAGCAGCGCCAGCGCGCCCAGAATGAGCAGGATGCCCACGATCATGCAGGCGCGGCCGATCTTCTGCTTTGTGTTCATGCCAGCGTCTCCTTCCGGTCCAGCACCCAGCCGACGGCAAACAGCAGCACGCCGCTGCAGGCCATGAACGGGATGGGCCAGTTCAGCTGGCCGCTCTGGGGCAGTGCATTGCCGTCCGGGCGGCCCGGAGCCACCGGGTTGTCCGGGTTGCCGGGGTTCACCGGGTTATCCGGCGTACCGGGCGACACCGGGCGGTTGGGGTCGTTGGGGTCCACCGGCATGTCCGGGTTGTCCGGCTCATCCGGGGTGCCGGGCTGGGTGGGCTTGTCCGGTTCCGAGGGCTTTTCCGGTTCGGGCGGGGTCACCTCCTGCGTGGGCGCGCCCACCTTGGGGGTGGCGTCCACGGTGTAGAGCCAGCCGCTTTCGTCCGCCATGGGCAGCGACACCAGGAAGGAATTGATGGCCTCGTAGCCCTTGGAGTTCTCGGTCTGCACCACGAGGTACAGGCCCAGCGGCAGCGCGTCAAAGGAGACGATGCCCTGCTCGCTGATCTTATGGGTGGTGCCGGCGGCGCGGGCGGGCAGCTTGGCTTCCAGCCTGGAAGCCAGCGTGCTGTCCGTCAGGTCGCCCAGCGCGATACCGCAGCCCGTAAAGTCGGCGGTGTACACAAAGTGCAGGTCGCCGTTGGTGCGGGCCACGTCCGCCACCTTGTACACGGTGAGTGCGCCGCCCCGCAGGGGGACGTCGTTCTGGTGGTCGTACAGGGTCACGTCCATGCTGCCGGTGCGGCTCAGGTCGATGTTGGCGCTGGCCGCGGGGGCTGCCAGCGCGGGCAGTGCACAGCACACGGCCATGCACAGCGCCAGCAGAAGAGCGGCAAACCGGTTGTTTTTGTTTTGTTTCATGGCTGCTCACTCCTCCTCGTTCTGTTTCCGTTTGCGGACCAGCAGCAGGGCTGCTGCAGCGGCCAGTGCGCCGCCCAGCACCCCGAAGGGTGCCGTGCCCATGCCGCCGGTGGACGGCAGCTCGTAGCCGGTGTAGACGTAGTTCTGCACCGTGATATTGCCGGTCTGCACGCCGTTGTTGTCAATGTACACGTTCCAGTTGCCGGTGGTCGTTTCCTCCACCAGGTAGTGGTACGCATTGCCGTTCTTGTCCGTCAGGGGCAGCTTGTCCCCCGACTCGGACCAGGTCCACGCCGGTGCGGTCAGGTCGGCTTCGGCAAACAACGTTCTGTCCTTGTCATTGTCGGTGTACTGCCACACCTTGATGTGGATGCTGTCCACCGCCGGTTCCACCGGCTTTTTGGTATCCTGGTCCAGCCAGAGCTTGCTGACGGTCAGGTTGCTGTACACGTTGCTGTATTCGGCGGTCGTGGTGCCGGCATCGCTGCCCACCTGCACATTGCGGTTCAGGTCCACCGTCTCACCGTCCACAGTCAGGGTCGTGGTGCCATCGGCCTGGCCGGTCGCCTTTGCAAAGGCCTGCTGCTCGTTCTCCGCGCTGGCGTTCTTGCGGAACAGCAGGTAGTGCGGGGTGGCATCCAGCTGATAGTCCGTGGGTGCTTTGGTCTCCACGAGCTTATACAGCACGTCCGGTTTCAGGCAGCTTGCAGTCTCACTATTCAGCACAGCCAGACTGGCCTGACCGTTTTCGTCCGTGGTCAGGGTGCCCGTGCCGTTGCCGGTCCACGGGACGAACTGCCCGCTTACCGTATCGTACTGGTAAATGGTGAACTCCGCGCCCTCCAGCGACACGCCGGAGTAGCTGTCCTTCTTGCGCAGCACGAACTGTGCGGTGGTGGCCGTTGCATCCGCCTTGACCTGGTAGGTGATGCCGCTGTCGCTGGATTTGCTGCCGTTGCTCAGGGTCACGGTGTTGCTCACCTGGTAGCTGGCGGCAGCACTGCCATCCTTCACATTGCAGTCATACACAAGGATCAGGGCCGCCATATTGGGGATCTCCATATGGAGCCAGCCGTTCTTGTCCGCTTCCAGGATGCGGTACATGTTGCGCGGCACCTCTTTGCCGGTGGTCACGCCGACTGTTTCGTCGTAATCGTAAAAATACAACTTGACCGAGTTGACATCGCCGGTGGCGATGGCACCATTGGTGGTGCTGATGTTATCCCACAGCTCGATCTTCTCCGCTCTGGTCTGCCCGGCCGACAGATCATCACCGGCCGGGTTGATGACCACCTGATAGTGCAGCTTCCGGTCGTTGCCGGGGTCCTGCCAGCCGGTCTTTTTCACCTGCTCCACCTTGCGGGTCACGGTGGTGGTGGTGGTGTCGGTCTGCTCGCCCCAAGTGGCGGTGTTGGTGTAGGTCAGCTTGCCCACCGAGGGGTTCTTCCAGCTGGGATCGTCGCTCACGCTCACTTTGTACTGGATGCGGATGCGGTGTTCCTCCTGCCCCGACTTGTTGTAGTTGCTGATTTTAATGGTGAGCCGCCGGGTAGTTTCGTCATACTCTGCCGTCGCCCAGTCTACTTTTTTATCCTTGATCTTTACAAAGTCGCCCTCATCCAGCGCGATCTTGACATTATCCACCTTGAAGCCGACGTTTTCCGGCAGGGTGTCGGTAACCGTGATTTCGTCCCTATCGTCGGCGGAGGTCTGCAGCACCAGCTGGTAGTGGAGGTTGTTGCCGCTGAGGTCGTTCAGCTCGAAGCTGTTGCTGCCGGTCAGATAACCGGTCTCGTCGCCGCTGCTCTTTGCGGCCACGCCCTTTTCAAACTTCTTGTAGCTGCGGTAGGTATCGGTGTCCGAGGCATCGCCGCTCACGCCGTCGATATGGATGGTGTTCTTATAGGTCCACACCTCACCGGTGGGCACGTCGTCGCGCTCCTCATGGGTGGGGATGCCGGTCACCGAGATGCTGCGCACGGGGTTCTGGCCGTCCCCGGCTTTCACATGGATGCTGAAGCTGCGCACACGGGTGCGCGAGTCACCTGCGTTTACCTGTTCTGTGCCGTCTCTGTCGGCGTAGTAGGTCATCTCGATGGTGTTGCCCGCCACGTCAGCCTGCGCATAGGTCAGCTTCGTGTTGTCGAGCATGGTCAGGGTCAGATTGGCCTTGATGGCGTCATCCAGCTCTTTTGCAATGGCATAGTGGGTGTCCTTTTTTTCCTCGCCTTGGTCGTTCTCAGCGTCGTCCAGCACATCCCGCAGGGTAAACTCTGCCTCACCGGCCTTGTTGGTGGCCGAGAGGTTCCAGGTGGGCGTCTCGCCCCTGGTGGCAATGGATTTGCTCAGGCTCCAATCGCCCTTCCCGATGTTCACAGTATCCGAGGCCTCAAAGGTATGGTTGCTCTTGGTCAGGATCTGTGCCGTGTTGGTCACCGAGCCGCCGCCGATGGGGGTGGTGGTCTCAAAGGTGATCTTCAGCTCTGTTCCATCATAACCCGCCGGGATGGTATAGCCGTTTTTCTGGAATTCCTCTGCCGATATCGTATCGTTGCCTACCTTTACATCCCCTACGATTTTCACACTGTCTGGCAAGGCATCTGTGATCTTGCAGCCCTGCAGGAGATAGGACCCCAGGAAAGAATGGGGTACCTTTACAGTGATCGTCCACTGGATGCGGCCTGTTTTGGGGTCGTACTCGCCTTTCTTCTCAATGCGAGAGGTTTTACATGTGTACCATGCGTCAGCCGCATCTTTTACATTGCGCCCTGCCTCGGCTTTCGCCGTGTTGTTGATGATAGCGACGCCGTTGGGCATCTTGTCAAAGTCCGCATAGTCCCGCTGAACGTCGTAGTTCCAGATGTACTTCTCTCCGGCCTCCAATGCAGGCAGCGGAGCAAGGACCACCTGGGGGTTGCCGTTGCCGTCGGTTTTCAGTTCATGCGCAGGGACGTCAATCTCCGTTTTTGTGCCCGAAGCATCCACCTTGTAAAGTTTAAAGGAGTCTACCAGATATTTGCCGCCCTTCAGGTAGTCGCTACGGTTTTCGCCATTCCTATTCGTGTTCAGGGTATCCGTAAGGATCACCGGGTCTTTGGTGCCGTTGGTGGTCTCCACCGTCACCTCATAATTATTTACAAAGGTGCCGTCCTTACGGTTCGTAATCAGCGGAGACCCACTCCCTTTGCTGATCTTTATATCTGCCGTTTTCTTCTTGATGGTCAGGATGCAGTCGTCCTTGAATTTGATCTCCTTCTCGTCCTCAAAGTTGTCGGCGCTCGCCGTAACGGCGGCCTTGAAGGTACCGGTGAATGTCAGGCCGCCCTTCTCGTCGGTGCCGATGAACTTTTCGTCCGTAAAGGTCAGGGTCACTTTGCCGTCGGTGTCAACGGTAAAGCTGCCCACGACCTTTGCATTGCCGGCCTCGTCCTTGTCGGACTCATCCACGATGTTGCCCGTCGTCACATCCGGCATAGGCAGGCCTTCGGGCAGCTGGTAGGTCAGGGTATTGTGGTTGGGCGTCAGCACACCGGCATTCACGGTATACTTCAGGTTCACGCGGACGCGGGTGCCGCTGTCCACGGTCACGCTGCCCGCGCCGATAGATGTCCATGTTTTCCCGTCGGTCGTCTTTTCATAATTGACATCCGTGATCCAGGTCTTCAGATCATGGTCGTCCCCGGCAGCCAGCAGGGCGATGCCGTAGGGGTCGGCGTCACCCACCCATTCCACGGTAGCCCCAAAGCCATCCTCATCTTCCAGCAGCGCATAGCTGCCGTCCAGCTCCTCCTGGGAGCCTGCCGGGTCCTCCGGGGCCACAGCGGTGGTCTCGGCGGCATAGGCACCGGTCACCGAGATGACACTGGTCACGTCGGACATGGCAGTGGACACCTCGGCCACCTTGCCGTCCACGTTGCCGGAGATCACGGTCAGGGTCCCGGCGTCGGGGTCCACGGCGGACACGACGCCCACCGTCTCGGTGGTCACGGTGCGGGTGTCCACCTGCGGCTCGGGAGCCGTGAGCTGGGCGGCGGTGTCGGGGTCCTCGTCTAGGTCCAGCAGGGCGATGCCATAGGAGCTCTCGTCCACGGCCACCTGCTCGGTGGTGAGGGTGTTGTAGATGACGATATCGCCGGGCCTTGCGGTGGAGCCGTCGGCGTCGGTGAGCCACTGGGAGCCGCGCAGGTCACTGTGCAGGGCCATCACGCCCGCACGCTGGGGCACCACCGTCTGGGGCACACCCGCAAAGTGCAGGCAGTAGGACAGGAACATCACGTCCCAGGCGCCGTAGGGGTTGCCGTACCAGGCACCATAGCGGGAGTAGCCGCGCAGCACCTGCTGGTCCTCCACATCCAGCTTGAAGTTCTTGTCGCTCTGCTGGTAGTCCAGCTGGGACTTTGCCACGGTGAGCAGGTCCTCGGCCCAGTTGCCGTTCAGGGCCACGTTGGCCGCGGCCTGCCATTCCTCGGCAGTCTCCACGTCGGCCTGGGTATCGGCCAGGCACTCCACGGTGTGGTGGTGCTCCGGGATGGTGCACACCAGCTCCTCGGTGTAGCAGGCGTCGGTGTGATGATGCAGCACCGGCTCGTCCGGGGTGGTCTCGGCCGGCTCAGGGGGCAGGTCCACCACGGGGCGGCTGGCAGGCATTTCCTGATAGGCGGGGTTGGGTTCTTCCACCAGTTCGCCTTCGTCCAGGCCGCACACCAGCTCATACTCGGTGGTGTAGCAGCTGTCGTCGTGGATATGCTCGAACTCGCCGCAGATGAGCGCACCGTACTCGTCAAAGCAGTCGTCGGTGTGCTCGTGCTCTTCCTGACAGCAGGTCAGCACCCGGTGCTCCTCGTAGCAGGCATCGGTGTGCTCATGGGGCACCCAGATGGTCTCCGGCTCGGTCTGCACCGGCTCTTCCGGCTCTTCCGGATCGGCCGCGCTGTAGGCGGACACCGGATCGGCGCTGCTGTCCGAAGAGGTGACGGGCGTTTCCGGCTCGCCCTCCTCGTAACCGCAGGTGAGCACTTTTTCGTAGCAGGCCGCCGTGTGCTGGTGCTCCTCGTAGCCGCAGTGGTAGTCGGCAGTCATGGAGATGCCCACCCCATGGAGCTGCCAGTTGACGAACAGGGTGGTGAGCAGGGCCAGCACCAGCATCATGGCCACATAGCGCCGGGCCTGTACATGCTGCCTGCGGAACCGCTCGATCAACCCGTTGATGATATCCTTCATAGTAAACACGTCCTCTTGGTTCGCTCTGTGCCCTGGCAGCCGCACACCGCTGCAGGCCCACAGAAGGGTCCGTTTATCGTTTGTGCAACAAAAGCGTCACAAAATTTGTTCGATACATTGTCATTATACCATTTTAAGGCATTCATTTCAACTCAGGGGCGTGCCTTTCCGGCAAAAGAATGCACACGATGCGCACCATGCAAGGGGTCAGGGGCAGCCACAGCACCGTGCAGCCCAGATTGAACAGGGTGTGGGCGTTGGCGATCTGCCGGGCCAGCACGGCGCTCTCCGGCCCGTGGGGCGAGACCAGCCGCACCAGCGCGGTGAACTGGGGCAGCAGCAGCCAGCACACCGCCGCCCCGGACAGGTTGAACAGGGCGTGGGCCGCCGCCAGACGCTTGGCGTCCCGGCTCTGCCCCACCGATGCCAGCACCGCCGTGACGGTGGTGCCGATGTTGTCCCCCAACAGCACCGGGATGGCTCCCGCAAGGCCCAGCAGGCACCCGCCGTCCGGCCCGGGGCGGGCGGCCGCCTGCTGCAGCACCGCAATGGTGGCGGAGCTGCTCTGCACGGCAAGGGTCATGCCCAGCCCTGCCAGCAGGCCCAGACCGGGGCGGTGCCGCACCTGGGCCATCCACTGCCGGAACACCGGCCCCGCTGCCAACGGCTCCATGGCCTCGGCCATGACCGCGATGCCCTCAAACAGCAGGCCGAACGCAAACAGCGCCTGCCCGGCTGCGTGCAGACGCCCGCGCCCCGCGAACCAGAGCAGCAGCCCCGCCACCAGCAGCAGATACCGGGCATCCTCCAGCCGGAAGGCCAGCAATTGCGCGGTGACCGTGGTGCCGATGTTGGCTCCGAACACCACCGGCACGGCCCGCTGCAGGGTCAGCAGCCCGGCCCCCACAAGGCCCAGCACCAGCACCGTGACCGCCGAGCTGCTCTGCACCACCGCCGTGACCGCCGCCCCCGTGAGCACCCCGGCCAGCGGGTAGGCCGTGAGCCGGGCAAGGGCCTGCCGCAGGGTGTCCCCCGCCGCCTGCTGCAAAGCGTCCGTGAGGGTGTCCATACTGTATAAGAAAAGTGCCGCCCCGCCGAACAATTGCAGGATCATCCACAAACGCTGTTCCATGCCCGATGCCCCCTTTGCTTTATGTGTATGCGGGACACAAACGTTTGTGAACTTTTGTGAAACAATCCCTGCAGGGGGTTGCAATCCGGCCTGCAAAAGCCTATTATTATCAAGCGTTAACAGTTAACAGATGTTAAGCAATTTTTGAGAGGAGGGATCGCGTGTCTGAGGAATCCACGTTGAGTTTCCGTGGGCTTTGCCGCTACATCCACCGGCTGAGCAAAGCATCCAAGGCCGGCATGAAGGCCGCTCTGGCCGACTGCCCCAAGTGCCACTTCCCCATGCTGGAAGGGCTGCTTGGCTGCATTCGTCTCCATGGACAGGACGGTGCCGTTTATATCTCCGACCTTGTTCAGGAGCTTCATCAACCGCTTCCTGCCATTTCCCGCACGGTGCGGCAGATGGAGCAGGACGGCCTTGTGGAACGCTTTGCCGACCCTGCCGACCGCCGCAAGACGCTGGTGCGTTTCACGCCCAAGGGATACGAGGCCTGCCGACAGTGCGAGGCTGCTCTTGGGGACTACTTTTCCAGTGTCATGGCCCGGCTGGAGCCGGAACAGCTGGCCCAGATGGAAGCGCTGCGCGGCGCGCTGATGGAAGCCATTCTTGCGGAAAACGCTGCGCGTACCACCAAACCGAAGGGAGAACCAAACCATGACAAAGATCTTTAAGCAGCTGGCCCGTCACTGGGCCGTCTGCCTCGTGGTGTTCGCACTGCTGTTCGTGCAGGCGTACTGCGATCTGTCGCTGCCGGACTACACCAGCAAGATCGTGGACACCGGCATCCAGCAGGGCGGCATCGAAAGCCCCCTGCCTGCCACCGTGCGCCAGAGCACGCTGGATGCCCTCTCGCTGCTGATGCGCGAGGAGGACGCCGCTGCCTTCCAGAACGCCTACACCGCCGACGGCGATGTGCTGCGCCTGCGCACCGACCTGACCGCCGACGAGCGCACTGCGCTGGAAGATGCTGTGACCACGCCGGACATCGTGCTGTATCTGGCGGCCGCCCAGGCAGCCAACACCCCCGCCGGGCAGACCGGCATGGGCATGACCGGCCTTGCGGACCTGCAGGCCTCCGGTGCCGACCGCAATACCGACACGGAAACCGAGACTGTGACCCCCACGGCGGAGGACCTGGACACCGTGTGCGGCCAGTTTGCCGCCATGAGCCAGATGCCCGGCTTCAGCCGCGACGCCGTGCAGCAGCAGCTGACCGGTGCCATCGGCCAGCTGGACGACACCGTAGTGGAGAACCTGAAGAGCCAGGCTCTGCTGCTGGTGGGGCTGGAATACGAGGCCCAGGGCATTGCCCACGATGTGCAGATGCACTATTTATATAAGGTAGGCGGCCAGATGCTGGCGCTGACCCTGCTGATGGTGGCCGTGTCCATCGCGGTGGGCTTTCTGGCCTCCCGGGTGTCCGCCGCCATCGGCCGCGACCTGCGCCGCGAGACCTTCTCCAGCGTCATCCACTTCTCCCATGCGGAGATCGAGAACTTCTCCACCGCGTCCCTCATCACCCGCACCACCAACGACATCCAGCAGGTGCAGTTCGTCTGCGTCATGCTGCTGCGCATGGTGGCCTATGCGCCCATTCTGGGCATTGGCGGCGTGCTGCATGTGCTAAACAGCAGCACCGGCCTTTCCTGGATCATCGTGCTGGATGTGGCCGTTCTGCTGTTGCTCATCCTCTTCCTGATGAGTGTGGCCATGCCCAAGTTCAAGATCATGCAGAAGCTGGTGGACCGGTTGAACCTCGTCAGCCGCGAGATTCTGACCGGCATCATGCCGGTGCGTGCCTTCAGCCGTGAAAAGTTTGAGGAGGAGCGCTTCGACAAGGCCAACAAAGACCTGATGAGCACCCAGCTGTTCACCAACCGTGCCATGGTTGCCATGATGCCCTTTATGACCCTCATCATGAACGGCACCAGCCTGCTGATCGTCTGGTTCGGCGGCAAGGCCATGGACAACGGCACCATGCAGGTGGGCGAGATGATCGCATTCATCACCTACACCATGCAGATCGTCATGTCCTTCCTGATGCTGGCCATGGTGGCCG
>OFMO01002167.1_pt1 | contig 10343 bp, 10 predicted proteins | sample 1541821 | NCBI WGS metagenome assembly OFMO01 (sample SAMN04209253, study PRJEB22552) | human gut metagenome | biome: gut; material: feces | host: Homo sapiens | place: USA: Oklahoma | reverse complement strand
CCTGCTCCACCGGCGGCAGGCTGCGCAGCGGCCGCAACAGGCGCGTCACACGCGCTTCGATTGCCTGCCGGTGCTCCCGGATGCGCTTTTTCTCAAACCGGTATTCCGGCCAGAACTCCACGAACGCCGCCTCCGGCACCGCGCGGCACGAAAAGCCCACGGCGTAAAAGATCTCCGGATGATCCAGCCGGAGCTGGAAAAAGAGCGTGCCGAGCGTTTCCATCTGCAGACGCGGGATGCGCGCCGACGGCGCAAGCGCCTGCAGGCAGGTCAGCATGCCGTGATAGGCCGCGCGTTCCTGTGGCGGGAGCTGCTGGTAATAATATTGTGGGTGCAGCTGCATGGTTCACTGCGCTCCTTTCGTCAGATCTTCCCGCGGGCTGACCTGAAACCGTTTTTTGTACGCCCGCGAGAAGGCGGAATAGTCATGATAGCCGCACTGAAAGCAGGCATCCGTCGTGCGCATCCCCTGCGCGATGAGGTCGCGCGCCACACGCAGGCGTTTGTCCGTGAGGTAGCCGTGGATGGTGAAGCCAGTCTCGGCGCGGAACATGCGCATCATATAGTACTTACTAAGATAAAACGTATCCGCCAGCGCGTCGATGCTGACGTCCTCGGTCAGGTGCGTGTTGAGATATTCGAGAATGGCCGCCGTTTTCTCATTGCAGTGCTCGGACGGGGCATAGTTCACCTCGTCATCGTTCAGCCCGCGGCCGAGCATGACCAGCAGCTGCAGCATCTGCGCCCGCGCGAGCAGGTCATGCCCGTAGGCCGTGCTTTGTTCTTCCGCCTCGAGTGCATCCAGTGTGCGCAGCAGCGCCGCGCGCCGCCCGACCTCCGGCCGCAAGACAAAGCTCTGCCCATCCGCGGGCAGACGGAAACAGGCATCCAGGCTGGAGTCGGCCGTGGACTGCTTACGGAGAAACTCCGGTGATATGTAGAGGATCACGCGTTCGTAACGCTGACTCGGGTCGATCTGTGCCTTGTGGATCGCCCCCTGCCGCACAAGCACCACGTCATACGGCCGCAGCGCGTGCGTGCGTCCCTCGACGATGTAGTTCCCGCGCCCGGCCAAAAAGAACACCAGCTTGTGAAATTCGTGATAGTGGAACGCCGTGTCCTCCGCCAGCGCGCTGCTCAGGTGGAACAGGCGGAAATCTTCATGCAGGTATCCCCTGCGCTCATAATCGGTCTGCTGCATGGCTCGCCTCCGAATAAAGCATCTTTTGCAATGTATGATAGCATTTTTGTACAATTATTGCAACAGAGAATTGTATATACTGTCACCAAAGCGCTACTACTACGGCGCAAACTACGCACTGGGAGTGTTGCATTTATGTCCAAGGCAAACGGTTCCAAGTCTTTCCTCAAGACTTACGGATTCCTGATCTTCATGATCTCCGGCATCGTGGCCGGCTGTCTGGTGGGCGCGTTCGCCCCGACCTTCGGCGGCAAGATCAAATTCCTGGGCACGCTGTTCATCAACATGATGTTCTGCGTGGTCGTGCCGATGGTGTTCTGCTCCATCGCCTCCGCCATCGCCAATATGAAGAGCGTCAAACGCGCCGGCAAGATCATGGGTGTGACCATCGCAACGTTCCTGGTCACTGCGGCCATCGCCGGTGTCCTGATGTACATCGTCTGCCGCATCTTCCCGCTCGTGGATGGGCACTACACCATCACGGAGGGCGAGATCGGCGATACGCTGGGCTTCGGCGACATGATCGTCAACTTCTTTACCAAGCCTGACTTCATGGAGCTGCTGAGCCGCAAGGCCATCCTGCCTCTGATCGTCGCGGCGGTGCTGTTCGGCTTCGGCGTCCAGATGAACGGCGGCCCCGAGACGAAGACCGCGCAGCTGCTCGAGGATATCACGGGCTGCATCATGAAGACCGTAAAGCTCATCACCTACTACGCCCCCATCGGCTTCTTCGGCTTCTTTGCCGATCTGGTCGCCACCTACGGCCCGGAGCTCGTCGCGGACTACAGCCGCACGCTCATCATCTACTACGTCATGAGCTTCGTGTACATGTTCGTCTTCTTCCCGATCTACGCTCAGTTCGGCGGCGGCAAGGGCGGCGCAAAGATCATGTTCTCCAAGCTGTTCCGCCCGGCAGCGATGTCGTTCGGTACCTGCTCATCTGTTGCGACCATCCCGACGAACATGGAAGTCGCGGAGGAGACCGGCATCAGCAAGGACGTCACGGACATCGTGCTGCCCATGGGCGCCACCATGCACATGGACGGCTCTGCCATGAGTGCCATCATCAAGGTCGCGTTCCTGTTCGGCGTGTTCGGACTGGACTTCACGACGGAAAAGGCCATTCTGGCCATCATCGTGGCAGTGTTCTCCTCCGTTGCCATGTCCGGTATCCCTGGCGGCGGCGGCACCGGCGAGCTGGTGGTCTGCACCATTTTCTTCCCTGACCAGCTGGCTGTTGCCTATCCGATCGCGCTGGCGATCGGCAACCTCGTCGATCCTCCGGCGACCATGGTCAACTCCGCCGGCGACTATGTCGTGTCCTTCATCGTCTCCCGCTATGTGGACGGCAAGGATTGGCTGCAGAAGGTCTTTGCAAAGAAGAAAGAGAACGAGGCAATCGAGCAGTAATCTGCCGATGTATCAAATTCCTTCCACCCGGAAACACTACGGTGTACCGGATGGGAGGAATTTTTTATGCTTGGAAAAGTCGAGATCTGCGGTGTCAACACGGCCGAGCTGAAGGTCCTGAGCAGTGACGCCTGCCGGGCACTGCTCATCCGCGCAAAGCATGGCGACACTGACGCACGCGAGCAGCTCATTGCCGGCAACCTCCGGCTGGTGCTGTCCGTGATCCAGAAATTCATCGGCCGCGGTGAAAACGTAGACGACCTGTTTCAGGTCGGCTGCATCGGTCTGATCAAGGCCATCGATAATTTTGACGCCGAAAACCACAACGTGCGTTTTTCCACCTACGGCGTGCCCATGATTTCCGGGGAAATCCGGCGCTACCTGCGCGACAACAGCCCCATCCGCGTCAGCCGCTCCACACGCGACACCGCTTACAAAGTTCTGCAGGCAAAAGAGCGCCTGACCGCCGCCTCCGGCCGCGAGCCGACGCTCGACGAGATCGCAAAGGAGCTGGACATCCCGCGTCGGGACGTCGTATTCGCGCTCGACGCCATCAGTGACCCGATCTCGCTCTATGAGCCGATCTACACCGACAGCGGCGAGAGCATCTGCGTGATGGATCAGGTCGGCGACACGAAAAACACGGACGAGCAGTGGCTGGAGCATCTGGCGCTCTCGAACGCCATCTCCGACCTCAACGAACGCGAGAAAAAGATCCTCTCCCTGCGCTTTTACGCCGGTAAGACTCAGATGGAGGTCGCCGGTGAGATTGGCATCAGTCAGGCTCAGGTATCCCGGCTGGAGAAAAACGCGCTCAGCAAGATCCGCAAGAACATCTTCCCCTCATAAGCTGCCGCCAGGCGCCATAGACTGGTACCAAAATGCTGCGGAGGGGTTACCATGAAATGCTGTTTATCCGATCTGCGATATAAAGAAGTCATCGACATGACCACCGGACAGCGGCTCGGCTATGTCTGCGACGCGGAGATCGACCTGGAAGAGGGCAAGATCGTGTCGCTGATCGTGCCGGGGCAAAAAAAGCTCGGCGGTCTGCTCAGCGGCGATGATGACTACATTCTGCCGTGGGAATCCATCTCCAGGTTGGGCGAGGATATCATTCTCGCAGAGGTCGCGGCGCAGCAGCCGCGCCGCCGGCGGGAAAAGCGGCAGAATTATCTCGGATGAGATGAAAAAACGCCAAAAATACGGGCAATTCCTCTTGCATTGCCCGTATTTCTCTGGTATAATACCAGAGCATTACGCACGGGGACCGATGTGCGACCATGTGGTTTCGGCCTGGTCGGGCACAGGTGACGCCCCCGGAGGTAGCAACTAATTAAAGGAGGAAACAAAAAACTATGGCAGTCGTATCTATGAAACAGCTTCTCGAGGCCGGTGTCCACTTCGGCCACCAGACCCGCAGATGGAACCCGAAAATGGCGGAGTACATCTACTGTGAGCGCAATGGCATCTACATCATTGACCTGCAGAAGACCGTCAAAAAGCTCGAGGAGGCTTACAGCTTCGTGCGCACCCTCGCGGAGAATGGCCAGACCATCCTCTTCGTCGGCACCAAGAAGCAGGCTGCGGACGCCGTGAAGGAAGAGGCTTCCCGCGTCGGTATGTACTATGTCAATGCCCGCTGGCTCGGCGGCATGCTCACCAACTTCAAGACCATGCGCACCCGTATCGACCGTCTGGCACAGCTCAAGAAGATGCAGGAAGACGGTACCTTCGATATGCTCCCGAAGAAGGAAGTCATGAAGCTGCTCGGCGAGATGGAGAAGCTCGAGAAGTACCTCGGCGGCGTCAAGGAAATGAAGAAGCTCCCCGGCGCGCTGTTCGTCGTTGACCCCCGCAAGGAGCACAATGCCATCGCGGAGGCCCGCAAGCTGCACATCCCGATCGTCGCCATCGTCGACACCAACTGCGACCCGGACGAGATCGACTACGTCATCCCCGCGAACGATGACGCGATCCGCGCCATCCGCCTGATCGCTTCCACCATGGCCAACGCCGTGCAGGAAGGCCGTCAGGGCGTCGACGCTGAGGAAGCCGCTTCCGAGGAAGAGGCCCAGAAGGTCGAAGAGTAATTGAAAACTGCAAGGGCGGGCCGTGTACCCGCCCTTCTGATAAAACAATAAAGGAGAAAGAATTATGGCATTTTCTGCTGCTGATGTGAAAAATCTGCGTGAAATGACCGGCGTCGGCATGATGGACTGCAAAAAGGCCCTCACCGCTGCTGACGGCGATATTGATAAGGCTGTGGAATGGCTCCGTGAGAAGGGCCTCGCCGCCGCTCAGAAGAAGGCCGGCCGCATCGCCGCCGAGGGCATGGCTTACGCCGCCGTCGTCGATGGCATCGGCGTGATCGTCGAGGTCAATGCGGAGTCCGACTTCGTGGCCAAGAACGATCTGTTCGTCGATTACGTCAAAGGCGTCGCCGCTGTCGTCGCCAAGGAGAACCCGGCCGATCTCGACGCGCTGTACGCCTGCGCTTACGGCAACGGCAAGACCGTGCTCGAGGAGCAGAACGATAAGGTCCTCGTCATCGGCGAGAACATCAAGGTTCGCCGCTTCGCGCGCTACGACACCGGCCTGAACGTCCCCTATGTCCACATGGGCGGCCGCATCGCCGTGCTTGTCAACCTCGAGACCGAGTCCACCGACGCTGCTGTCGTCGAGCTGGGCAAGGACATCGCCATGCAGATCGCCGCTCTGAACCCGACCTACAAGGATAAGAGCGACGTTTCCGAAGAGTTCATCGAGAAGGAAAAAGAGATCCGCCTGGCGCAGGCCAAGGAAGATCCGAAGAATGCCAAGAAGCCCGACGCCATCATTGAGAAGATCGTCATGGGCGGCATCGGCAAGTACTTCAAGGAGATCTGCCTGCTGCAGCAGCCGTTCGTCAAGGATGACAAGGTCTCCGTCGAGGAGCATATCGCCGCCGTCGCCAAGCAGGTCGGTGCCTCCATCAAGCTCGTGGGCTACACCCGCTTTGAGAAGGGCGAAGGCATTGAGAAGCGTCAGGACGACCTCGCCGAGGAAGTCGCGAAGCTCATCAAGTAAATTTCACTTCCATTCTGCATCCCGCGGCTCCGAACCGGGCCGCGGGATATTTCTGCCTGCGTCGTCCTTTTTATGGTAGATTAGCGGTAAAAACCGCCGTTTTTCGGGAGTAGAGTGGCTCTACGGCCGTGTAGAGCCGCATTTTTTCCGGTAGAGACCGTAAAATCGGAACGTAGACAGGGAAAAATGACAGTAGCTTGTATTTATGCGCCAGCGGGTGTACGGATATAGAGCGCACACCGTGCAGCACTTTGAGCAAGCAAAGGAGCACTCTCATGATCCAGATCTTCACAGACACGTCGGCAAACCTGCCGGCTGCTTACATTCAGAAATATTCCCTGCGTGTTATCCCTCTGCACTATTCCATTAACGGCGTGCAGGCGGAGCAGGATCCCACAATCGATTTTGACGGCAAGACTTACTATGACGCCATGCGCAGCGGTGCGCCCGTGTCCACTGCCATGATTAACCTCGCCGCATTTCTGGAGCCGCTGTATGCGGCACTGGCCGCCGGAGACGACGTGATCTACATCGGCATGTCCGGCGGCATCAGCGGCACGGCACACGCTGCCGCCATGGCCGTGCAGGAGCTGCAGGAGGAGTTCCCGGAGCGGAAGATTGCCGCCATTGACACCTATGCCGCCTCGCTCGGCGAGGGGCTGCTGGTGCTCGAGGCTGCGCGTATGCTCGAAAACGGCGCACCCTTCTCGCTCATCGTGGAGCAGATTTCCCAACGCCGCCGCACTATGTGCCAGTACTTCACGGTTGATGACCTCGCCTATCTCGAGCGCGGCGGCCGCGTGAGCAAGGCTGCCGCCATTGTCGGCACCGTGCTCAAGATCAAGCCGCTGCTGCGCGGCGATGATGAGGGCAAGATCGTCCAGTGCGGCAAGACGCGCGGCCGCAAGCAGTCGCTCACCGCGCTGGCCGACTTCTACGAGAAGCTGGCCGCCGACAAGACCGAGGAGATCGGTATCGCGCACGCGGACGATGAAGCCGGTGCACAGTTCCTGCTCGACGCACTGCGCCAGCGCGGCTTCACGGGCGAGTGCCTGACCGTGTGCTATGAGCCCGTCACCGGCTCGCACGTCGGACCCGGCACCGTGGCACTGTTTTTCCAGGGCTTGCACAGATAAAGAAAAACCGGAGGACATGTCCTCCGGTTTTTTATCCCTCTTTCCGGTCGATCTGCCGGACCATTTTCTCGAACTTCGCGCGCGGGCCCATGACCTCGCGCCCGCAGCCGAGGCAGCGGAGCTTGAAGTCCGCGCCGATGCGCAGCACCTCCCAGCGTTTCTCGCCGCAGGGGTGCTGTTTTTTCATCGTCAGAATATCGCCGACCTGAATGTCCATCGCTCACTCCCCCTTGATACGCTGCCAATAGGCGCGCGCAGCCTGTTCGGTCTTGTTATCACCGTACTCATAATAATGTTTTCCCTTCAGCTCGTCGGGCAGGTACTGCTGCTGCACCCAATGGCCCGGGTAGCTGTGCGGATACTTGTAGCCCTGCTCACGCTCAAAGCCCGTGCCGTCGGCGTGGACGTTCTGCAGCTCACGTGGGATGGGCCCCGCCTTCCCTGCCCGGACGTCAGCGATTGCCGCATCGATAGACATGACGACGGAGTTGGACTTCGGTGCAGTGGCCAGCAGCAGCACTGCCTCCGCCAGCGGCAGCCGTGCCTCCGGCAGGCCGAGCTGCAATGCGCTGTCCACGCAGGATTTCACAATCATTGCTGCCTGCGGATAGGCAAGGCCGATGTCCTCGCTCGCCGAGCACAGGATGCGCCGGCAGGCGCCGATCAGATCTCCGGCCTCGAGCAGGCGCGCCAGATAGTGCAGCGCCGCATCCGGATCCGAGCCGCGCAGCGACTTCATGAGCGCGGACACGACGTCATAGTGGTCGTCACCCGCGCGGTCATAGTGCATGGCGCTGCGCTGCGTGATGTTCTCGGCATCGGCGCGCAGGAGACGAATGGTATCTCCCTCTCTCGGCGCCGCAGAAAAGAGCAGCTCGACCGCATTGAGCGCCTTGCGCACATCGCCGCCGCAGACGGACGCGATATACCCCGCCGTACCGGGTTCGATGTCCGCCGTGACATTTTCCCGCGCACTGAGAATGGACACCGCGCGCAGCACGGCCTTTTCCACCTCAGCGGCCGGCACCTGCTTGAATTCAAACACCGTGCTGCGGCTGAGCACCGCGTTATAGACGTAGAAATACGGGTTTTCCGTCGTGGAAGCGATGACCGTGATGCGGCCGTCCTCCATGAACTCCAGCAGCGACTGCTGCTGCTTTTTGTTGAAATACTGGATCTCATCGAGATACAGCAGCACGCCGCCGGGCGTGAGCATGGTGTCGAGCTCGGCAATGATATTGCGGATGTCCGAAATGCTCGCGGTCGTGGCGTTCAGGCGGCGCAGAGTGCGGTTCGTGCTGGCCGCGATGATGCTTGCGACCGTGGTCTTGCCGGTGCCGGACGGGCCGTAAAACACCATGTTCGGGATCTCCCCGGACTCCACGATGCGGCGGAGCATCCCGTTCGGGCCCAGAATATGCTTTTGCCCGACGACATCGTCGAGCGTTGTCGGCCGGATCTCATCCGCCAATGGTCTGTACATAACGCGCCTCCTGTAATGCAATGGCGATATTATACCGCATTTTGCACGCCTTGGCAACTCGCCGCACTTGGCAGACGGCGCAAAATGTGCTACACTGCCGGAGAGGTGAACAATATGCGCACACCGGAACAAGTGCAGGAGATCCTCCGCTGTCTGGCACAGGCCTACCCTGCGGACTGCTCCCTGCAATATCAGAAAGATTATGAACTGCTGTTTGCCGTGCGGCTGGCCGCGCAGTGCACAGATGAGCGTGTCAACCAGGTCACGCCGGTGCTGTATGCACGCTTCCCGACGCTCGAGGCGTTTGCCGCCGCCGAACCGGAGGACGTAGAGCCCTATGTCCATTCCTGCGGCTTTTACCGGGCGAAGGCACGGGACATCGTCCTGTGTGCGCGCAGACTCGTCGCGGAATACGGCGGCCGCGTGCCGGACACGATGGAGGCCCTCACTTCCCTGCCCGGCGTCGGGCGCAAAACGGCCAATCTCATCCTTGGCGACGTGTACCGCAAGCCCGCCGTGGTCGTGGACACGCACTGCATCCGGCTCTCGAACCGGATGGGCCTCGTAGACGGGCTGAAAGACCCTGTCAAGATCGAGACCGCACTGCGCAAGATCCTGCCGCCGGAGGAGTCATCCGACTTCTGCCACCGGCTGGTGCTGTTCGGCCGCGAGGTGTGCACGGCGCGCAAGCCGATGTGTGACCAGTGCTGCGTGCGCCACGTGTGCCAGATGGCAGAGGAGGCGGACGCATGAAGCCCATCGCCCGCATCCGCAGCGACTTTGCCACGAAGTTCGGCGTCCCGCGCCAGAGCGGTGTGGTCGGCAGCCTGCAGGCAGAGATCGTTTTCGAGCCGGAGTTTCGCAGCCGTGATGCCGTGCGCGGGCTGGAAGCGTTCTCGCACATCTGGCTCATCTGGGAGTTTTCCGAAAATGTGCGCGCCGGCTGGTCGCCGACTGTGCGGCCGCCGCGCCTGGGCGGTAATGTGCGCATGGGGGTGTTCGCCACGCGCTCGCCGTTCCGGCCAAACCCGATCGGTTTGTCATGCGTGCGTCTGGAACGGATCGAGTTTTCGGACGCGCGCGGGCCGGTGCTCCACGTCGCCGGAGCAGACCTGATGGACGGCACGCCGATCTATGATATCAAGCCCTACATTCCCTACGCCGACTGCCATCCGGAGGCGACGGAAGGCTTCACCGGGCAGGTGGAAATGCAGGCGCTGACGGTGGAGATCCCACCGGAGCTGCTGTCCCGCTTCCCGGCTGAGAAGCGCGACGCGCTCATCGGCGTGCTCGCACAAGATCCGCGCCCGCGGTATCAGACAGACGCCAGCCGCGTCTATGGGCTGGAATTTGGCGGCTATGAGGTGAAATTCAGCGTGAATGGACAGAAAATGACCGTCACGGACATTACAGAAAAAGACTCGTGAAATCACGAGTCTTTTTCATATTTCAACTGATACAGGTCGGTGCGCCGCGCGCGCAGGACCGGGATCTGCGCACGGACGGCGTCCGTCTCGGAAAGGTCAATGTCACAGATCAGCAGCTCGGGCGCTGCCTCCGCCTGCGCCTGCACGCGCCCCCACGGGTCGCACACGAGCGAGTGCGCATAGGAAACATAGCCCGCCGTCTCGTCCCGCGCCGGAGCGCAGCCCGCGACAAAGCACTGGTTATCCAGCGCCCGCGCGCGAAACAGCAGCTCCCAGTGCGCCGGTCCGGTCGTCATATTGAACGCCGCCGGCACCACGATCAGCTGCGCGCCCTCGAGTGCCAAAATGCGAAAGAGCTCAGCAAAGCGCACGTCAAAACAGATCGCCACGCCGAGTTTGCCAAACGGTGTGTCCACGAGTGTGTATTGCTGTCCGGGCGAGAGCGTGTCAGACTCGAAAAATCGCTGGCCGCCCGTCACGTCGATGTCAAACAGATGCACCTTACGGTGCTTCGCCCGCTGCGCCCCCTGCGGATCAAACACATAGCAGGTGTTGTAGATCGCATCCCCGTCGCGCTCCGGTACGGAGCCCGCGACCAGCCAGATATCATATTCCCG
>OFMO01002165.1_pt1 | contig 10351 bp, 6 predicted proteins | sample 1541821 | NCBI WGS metagenome assembly OFMO01 (sample SAMN04209253, study PRJEB22552) | human gut metagenome | biome: gut; material: feces | host: Homo sapiens | place: USA: Oklahoma | reverse complement strand
CCCGATCCGCGCGGTTCTGATCGAAAATTAGAAAATGCCTTGTATCAATCTGAAAATGCAATGTGAAATATAACAGAAAGAAAAAGTGTTCCCTCGTGGGACACTTTTTTTGATATGTCCAAAACGAGGGGATTTTGGGTTGCATTTTCCAAATATGAAGAATATAATGAGAAAAAGCCAGGATGTGGTATTTAAAACCAGATCCATTCCGGGCGAAAAATATTAAATTATTTACAAAGGAGATCGTGAACAATGGATGCAAAAATGAAAGTAGAAAGAGCCGCTGCAGGCGCTGCGATCGATGGTGTTTTAAAATATGTGAATCACGGAGACGACAGAACAAAAGCGCTGTTGAATCTGACGGATTTTGTACAGAAATTTACCGGAAATATGTTTGCGGAGAAAACCTTCGACAACATCCGCACCATGCTGCAGAATCCGGACAACAAATGGGTACAGTATGTCAACCGCGGACTGGACGAGCTGGATCCGCAGGTGATCAAAATGACTGCTTTGAACCTGGGATTCCAGGCAGCTTTCGTCGGAACGAAACAGATCCGTATGAACCGTGAAAAATACAACTGCAACATCCCATGGACGATGCTGATGGACCCGACAAGTGCCTGTAACCTGCACTGCACCGGATGCTGGGCAGCAGAATACGGCCACAAGCTGAATCTTTCCTATGAGAAACTTTCTGATATCATAAGCCAGGGAAAAAAGCTGGGAACCTACTTCTACATGTTCACCGGCGGCGAACCGCTTGTGCGCAAAAAAGACATCCTGCGTCTGGCAGAAGAGCATCATGACTGTGAATTCCACTGCTTCACCAATGGAACCCTGATCGACGAGGAGTTCTGTGAGGCGGTTCAGAAGCTCGGCAATATCTCCTTCTCCCTGTCACTGGAAGGCTTTGAGGAAGTAAATGACGGCCGCCGTGGTGCAGGTATTTTCGACAAAGTTCTTGCAGCCATGGATCTGATGAAAAAACATGGTCTCTTGTTTGGAACCTCCATCTGTTATACAAGAGCCAATCTCGAGACCGTGACAAGTGATGAATTCTTGGATCTGCTGATCGAACATGGCTGCCGCTACAGCTGGTATTTCCACTTTATGCCGGTTGGTATGGATGCAGCACCGGAGCTGATGCCGACGGTTGAGCAGAGAAAATATATCTATCACAGACTGCGTGAGATCCGTTCCGATAAGAGCGACAAACAGATCTTTGTTATGGACTTCCAGAACGACGGTGAGTTCGTCGGAGGCTGTATCGCAGGAGGAAGAAACTACTGCCATATCAATGCAAACGGCGATGTGGAGCCGTGTGTTTTCATCCATTACTCCGGCGCCAACATCAACGAAGTTTCCCTGATCGAAGCACTGCAGCAGCCGCTGTTCCAGGCATACCGCGATGGACAGCCGTTCAACCGCAACCACCTGCGTCCATGTCCGATGCTTGAAAACCCGGAACTGCTGCGTGAGATGGTCGAGAAAACCGGCGCGAAGTCAACCGACCTGCAGTCCCCGGAGAGCGCAGAGCATCTGTGCGGAAAATGCGACCTGTATGCAGCAGAGTGGAAAAAAGCCGCAGACGAGCTGTGGGCAGAGAATCCGCATCACAAACAGAGATATGAGAACTATAAGAAAGAGAACCTGGATGAGGAGGCAAAAGCTTCCACAGAGGAAATTCTTTCCGGAATCCGCGGATAATGCGATGCATGAACGGAATCAATGACAGAAATAAGACGCCGGGAAACGGGATAAAGCCTGTTTTCCGGTGTCTTTATGTTTCAATCCAATTCAATCTATAGCAAGACCCGAAAATAATGCAAAAAAGGCAGTGCTGCAGAGCGCAAATTGCAAGGAACAGATTTGAAGGCGTACCGGGGTACGACGAAAATCTGTGACGCAGTAATTCACGCTCTGCGGTGCTGAATTTTTTGCATTATTTTCGGGGATTGCTATAAGTCCGACAGGTCTTGCAGAAAAAAGGCAGATCCCGTATACTGGTAGAAGCAAAAAGATATTTTAACGACAGAGAGGATTAAAAAATAGAAGATGAACGATTCATTTTTACAGGAACAGGGCGTAAGCGGGGCGTTAATTGAGAGCGTGCGGAGATTCCGCGAGAGCTATCCGGTGGCGGAGGGCTTAGAGAACCGCATGAGCACGCCGGAAATCCCGTTTTTTGGAAAAGAGATTCTGGAGATGGCGATTGCCGCGCTTCTGCAGGGCGAAAATCTGCTGCTGACCGGCGAAAAGGCAACGGGAAAAAACGTGCTGGCGGAGACACTGGCGTACGTTTTCGGAAGACCGACGTACAACGTTTCCTTCCATGTAAATACGGGAAGTGCCGAGCTGATCGGAACCGATACGTTCCAGAACCAGGAGGTCACACTCCGGAAGGGCAGCATTTACCGCTGTGCCGAGGAAGGCGGCTTTGGTATTCTCGATGAGATCAACATGGCGAAAAACGATGCGGTCAGTGTTCTTCACGCGGCGCTCGACTACCGCCGTATCATCGATGTGCCGGGCTACGATAAAATTCCGCTTCACCCGGCGGCGCGGATGATCGGAACGATGAATTACGGCTATGCGGGAACGAGGGAGCTGAATGAAGCGCTGGTGTCCCGCTTTCTGGTGATTGACATGCCGCCGCTTACAGAAGAGACACTGTTTTATCTGATGCAGTCAAAATTCCCGGATCTGAAACCGGCGGCACGCGATGCGCTGGCCGGTCTTTACCTCGATCTGCAGAAAAAGGCAAAACAGGCGGAAATCACCACGCGCGCGCTCGACCTCCGCGGCCTGTTCGGAGCGATCGGCACGATGCGTCAGGGGCTGTCCCCGTATCTTGCGGTGCAGATCGGCATTGTCAATAAATGCTTTGACCTGTTTGAAAAAGAGATCGTGCGGGATGTCGTGCGCACGCGGATTCCGGAAGAGTGGACGCCGCAGGATGTTTTTTAGAGGAAATACGTATGGTGACAGAGGAAACATTAAAAACGCATGAGATGGAGCTGGAAAGCCGGATCCGCAATCTCGTCTGGACTGTCAGCGGCGACTACACGCTGAAGCTGAACCCGGACGTGGAGCGGTATGCGAAAGAGCCGGATACGGTGCTGTACGATACGATCCGCCAGGGTGCCTTTTCGTGTTACTTTGATCGGGAAGCCTACAGCCTGTATCTGGTGAAGAAGGTTTACAGCGGCGCAGCGGAGGGAGAACTGATGATGCTCGCCCAGCTGGTGACGGAGGAGGCCGTATCGAAGCGGCTCGAAAGCGAGCGCCCCGGTGTCAAGGGCTTTCGAAGGAGAGCAGCGGAGGAAATACTGGACCACTCTTTTGAAACTCTATCCAGAAATGAGACAGGCCGCCTGAAACTGGAGTATCTGCGCGGAAGAAGAGAAGAGGACGAGGGGAAAAGCCCTTCATACTCGGGAAAAACGCGGGAGTGGATGGAGCTGCTGAAGCACGCATCCGAAACAGCGGATACAATGGAACTAATTCGGGTGACGGACGAGCTGTACAATAAGGTCGTCGATCCCGCATTTGTGAAAAAGCACGGTGATCTTGCCTCGGTTCTTGCGGTAACGATCGAGGAGCTCACCGAGTATTCCTGGAAGGATTTCCTTTCGGAAGAGCTGTATGAGGACGGGCTCGAGACATATCTGGAGCGAGTTTCGCTTGATATGACAAATTTCACATCAAAAGAGGCGGAAGAGAAGAAAGAAAAAACAGCGGGAAGCGATACCAAAAAGGTTGTTGTCGTCGATGAGAAAGCGCTGGCACGGATGTATCAGTACATTCAGCGCAATTACGGAAAAACGTGGCTCTCGGAAAGTGAGGAGAAAAGCCGGAATTACCAGCTCTGCCGCGGCATCCACAGCGACTGCAGCCTCTATTACACGGAGGGTGTGCTGAAAAATCCGGTCGGAAAGTATTATCAGCTCTCCTACGCGCAGAAGCAGAAGGATAAAAACCTTCATGCCTATTACGACCAGCACCGCGCGGTGCGGCAGAACATTTCGCTGCTGTATCAGGAACTGAAAAAAGCGATGCTGCTGCAGGAGGATCAGTCGTTTGCGGATGCAGACCACGGAATTTTACAGCCTGCGCGGATGTGGAAGGTGGGACGAAGCCAGAATGCGGATCTGTTCCGGCTGGAGCAGCGGCGGAATTCGCTGGATTTTGTCGTGGATATTCTCGTGGATGCGAGCGGTTCTCAGCGGCCGCGCCAGGAGAATGTGACACTGCAGACGTACATTCTGGCGGAGACCTTAAGCCGCCTGCACATCCCGTTCCGCGTGATGAGCTTCTGTACGTTCTGGGATTACACGATCCTGCACCGGATGCGCGATTACGACGATCCGCGGGAGAAGAACAGCAATATTTTTGAGTATATTACATCATCAAACAATCGCGACGGGCTTGCTGTCAAGGCTGCGGGGATAGATCTTTTAAAACGCCAGGAGGACCGGAAGCTGCTGATCCTCTTAAGCGACGGAAAGCCGTACGATGTGCTGGTGAACCGGCCGAATGCGAGAAATCCAAAGCCGTACCGGGATGATTATGCGCTGCACGACACGGCAACCGAGGTGCGGCGCCTCAGGCAGCAGGGCGTTTCGGTGCTCGGAGTGTTCGTAGGTGAGGAGACGGAACTTGTGGCGGAGCAGAAGATTTTCGGCAAGGATTTCGCGTATGCGCGCGATATCCGCAACTTTTCCCATATGGTGGGAAGCTATTTAAGAAGAAAAATCGAAGAATAAACGAGCGGAATGCTCCGGGCGGAAAGTGAAAAACTTTTATCCGGAGCATTTTTTTCAAATTTTTTACGCAAACAGGTTGACATTTCCCACAAAACCTCCTAGAATGTTCTATAGCGAACTGTTTAATATGAAACAGTCATCTATAGAACAGTTGCTTATAGAACAGTCCTTATTCAAACAGTTTTATAACGAACAGATGGGGACGGCAGCAAAGGGGAAAGGAGGAAAAAAGCAGAGTGTGCTGTAAAAAAAGAAAAATCGGCCACGAACTGCGGACGCTGGACAATATGATGTCACGGAACCTGATGGCAGCCGCCAGAGAGCGGGGGGTCGATGAACTGACCGCCATGCACGGATGGATTTTAGGGTATCTGTGCCGGAACGAAGACAAAGATATTTTCCAGAAGGATATCGAGGCGGAGTTTAAGATCTGTCGGTCCACCGTGACGAATATTTTAAAGCTCATGGAGAAAAAGGGCTACATCCGACGGGAGTCCGTTCCCTATGATGCACGTCTGAAGAAACTGGTGCTGACCGATACCGGAAGAGAGCTTCACGAGAAGACGAAAGATATGATCGATATTCTGGAAGAACAGACAATTGAAGGAATTGCAAAAGAAGATCTCGATACCTTCTACCGTGTCATCGACCAGCTCAAAAGCAATGTAAAAAATATGTTAGGAGAGACATCATGTTAAAAACACTTGGAGCACAGGTAAAAGAGTTTAAAAAAGCCTCCATTGCCACTCCGCTTTTCATGATTCTGGAAGTTATCATGGAGATGATCATTCCTCTTATGATGGCATCCATTATCGATGATGGTGTAGAAAAAGGCGATCTCCATCACATCTACGTGGTGGGAGCGTTCATGGTGGCAGCAGCAGCCATCGGTCTGTTTGCCGGTATCATGGGCGGAAAATATGGAGCAAAAGCGTCTGCCGGATTTGCAAGAAATCTGCGTCAGGCCATGTTTGAAAACATTCAGGAATATTCATTTTCGAATATCGACAAATTCAGCACCGCAGGTCTTGTCACCCGCCTGACGACAGACGTCACCAACCTGCAGAATGCCTATCAGATGATTCTTCGTATGTGCATGCGTGCACCGTCGAGCATGATTATCGCGATGATTATGTCGTTTTATATCAATGCACGTCTTGCAAGCGTTTATCTGGTAGCCATTCTTATCCTCGGAACGTGTCTGTTTTTGATCATGCGTTCCGCGATGAAATATTTCGATCAGGCATTTCCGAAGTACGATGAGCTGAATGCGAGCGTACAGGAAAACGTATCCGCCATCCGCGTAGTAAAAGCGTATGTGCGTGAGGATCATGAAACAAGTAAGTTCCACAAAGCAGCAGAGAACATCTACAAAATTTTCTGTAAAGCAGAGGAAAACCTTTCCTTCAACGCGCCGCTGATGCAGCTTACCGTTTACAGCTGTATTCTTCTGATCAGCTGGCTCGGTGCGAAGATGATCGTCGGAAGCAGCCTGACAACAGGAGAGCTGATGAGCCTTCTGACCTACTGCATGAACATTTTGATGAGCCTCATGATGCTTTCGATGGTATTCGTTATGATCACGATGAGCCTTGCGAGTGCGCGCCGTATTACCGAGGTTCTGAATGAGAAGAGCGATCTCGACAATCCGGAGAATCCGGACTTTGATATTCCGGACGGAAGCATTACCTTCGATCACGTCTACTTCAACTACAAAAAGGGAGCAGGCGAGCCGGTTCTTTCGGATATCAACCTTTCGATCAAATCCGGTGAGACCATCGGTATCATCGGCGGAACCGGAAGTGCGAAGACGAGTCTTGTCAACCTGATCAGCCGTCTGTACGATGTCACGGAAGGCTCCATCAAAGTCGGCGGAAAGGATGTCCGTTCCTACGATATGGAAACTCTGCGAAATGAAGTAGCCGTTGTTTTACAGAAAAATGTGCTGTTTTCCGGTACCATTCTCGACAATCTTCGCTGGGGTGATAAAAATGCTTCGGAAGAAGAGTGCAAGCGTGTCTGCCGTCTTGCCTGCGCTGATGAATTTATCGACCGGATGCCGGAGGGCTACAACACCTACATCGAGCAGGGCGGATCCAACGTATCCGGCGGCCAGAAACAGCGCCTCTGTATCGCACGAGCGCTGCTGAAAAAACCAAAGGTGCTGATTCTGGATGACAGTACAAGTGCTGTCGATACCGCAACCGATGCAAAAATCCGGAAGGCATTCCTGACCGAGATTCCTGAAACGACAAAGCTGATCATTGCACAGCGTATTTCCAGTGTGCAGGACGCAGACCGTATCATTGTCATGGAGAACGGAAAAGTAAATGGTTTTGGAAGCCATGAGGAATTACTGAAAACCAATGAAATTTACCGGGAAGTATATGAGTCTCAGACCGGTGGCGGCGGAGACTTTGACGAAAAGAGAGGTGAGTAAGGAATGGCAGAGAGAGTACAGCAGGTAAAGGGGCCGGGCGCAAGACCTCCAAGAGGGGTGAAACCGCAGGTCAAGAATCCGATGAAGATCTTTACCAGAATTATGAAATATGCATTAAAGGATTATACCGTACATTGCATCGCTGTTGTCATTGCGATTTTTGTCAACGTCCTGGCAAACGTACAGGGAACGATGTTTATGAAAACGCTGATTGACGGCTATATCACGCCGATGCTGACCCAGCCGGATCCGGATTTTGGCCCGCTGCTCCACGCAATTTTGCGGGTGGCCGGATTTTACGGGATCGGTATTGTGGCTGCGTTCATTCAGAACCGTACCATGATTTATGTGTCCCAGGGAACCCTGCGGAATCTGAGAAATGATCTGTTCGGCAATATGGAAAAGCTGCCAATCAAATATTTTGATACGCATGCGCACGGCGATATTATGTCGATTTATACAAATGATATTGATACTCTGCGCCAGATGATCAGTCAGAGTATCCCGCAGATCATCAACAGTGCAATCACGATTGTCAGTGTCTTTGTCAGTATGCTGATTCTGAACATCCCGCTGACGATTACAACGCTGGTTATGGTATCTATCATGCTGGGAGTGACAAAAAAGGTGGCCGGATTTTCCGGAAATTTCTTTGTAAAACAGCAGAGGGATCTTGGTAAAGTCAACGGCTTTATCGAAGAGATGATGGATGGCCAGAAGGTTGTCAAGGTATTCTGTCATGAAGAGGAGAATATCGAAAAATTCAAAGAAATTAATAACAATCTGTATGAGAGTGCTTACAATGCCAATGCGTTTGCGAATGTCATCGGACCGATCAATGCACAGCTTGGAAATATGAGCTATGTTGTCTGTGCGATTGTCGGCGGTGCACTTGCCCTTGGCAATGTCGGTGGCTTTACGCTCGGTGGTCTGGCAAGCTTTCTGACCTTCAACAAGAGTTTTAACATGCCGATCAACCAGGTCAGCCAGCAGTTGAACGCAATCGTTATGGCACTTGCAGGAGCCGAACGTATTTTCCGCCTGATGGATGAAGAGCCGGAGCTGGACGAGGGGTATGTAACGCTTGTCAATGCGAAGGAAGAAAACGGAAAACTCACCGAGACGAAAGAGCGTACCGGAAAATGGGCATGGAAGCATACGCACCAGGCAGATGGATCTGTGGATTACCGCGAGCTGCAGGGCCGTGTGGTATTCGAACATGTTGATTTCGGCTATAACCCGGATAAAATCGTTCTGCACGATGTATCACTGTTTGCGGAGCCGGGTCAGAAGATCGCGTTTGTCGGTTCCACCGGAGCCGGAAAAACAACCATTACCAATCTGATCAACCGTTTTTATGATATTCAGAAAGGTAAGATCCGTTACGATGAGATCAATATTGGAAAGATCAAAAAAGACGATCTGAGAAGATCGCTTGGCATTGTTTTGCAGGATACACATCTGTTTACGGGAACGGTAAGAGAAAATATTGCCTTCGGAAAGCTCGATGCGACGGAGGATGAGGTTGTAGCAGCAGCAAAACTGGCGAATGCGCACGGGTTCATTATGCGTCTGCCGCAGGGCTATGACACAATGCTGACCGGAGACGGTGCGAATCTGTCCCAGGGTCAGCGGCAGCTTCTTGCGATCGCGCGTGCAGCCATTGCGGATCCGCCGGTACTGATTCTCGATGAGGCGACAAGCTCCATTGATACCCGTACCGAGCGCATTGTTCAGGATGGTATGGATAAGCTGATGAGCGGAAGAACAACCTTTGTTATCGCACATCGTCTGTCTACCGTACGAAACGCCGATTGTATCATGGTTCTTGAGCAGGGACAAATTATTGAGCGCGGTACCCATGATCAGCTGATGGAACAGAAAGGAAAATATTATCAGTTGTATACCGGAAATCAGGTTTCTGCATAGCAGAAAAAACGGAAAAAGTAAGTCCCGCACGACAGAAAATAAAAATCTGTCTGTGCGGGATTTTTTTGTGAAGCAGCGGCTGGTTTTATGTGCGAGTAGCGAAGCGGATTGCGAATATCCGATTCGAAACGATGATTGCGAGTGATACAGTAAGTTCCCACAGGTTTTTGGGTCTTGAAAAAGACAGCGGGATTTTATAAAATAGAAGAAGCGTTTGAATATATGCAAAGGAGAAAAACTATGGAATACCTGAATACAGCGCAGGAGCTGCTCGATTTTATCATGCGGTGCAAAAGCCCGTTTCATGTGGTAAAAGAAGCCGGTGATCTGCTGAACGAAAATGGATATACAAAACTGGAGGAGACAAAAGAATGGAGTCTCGTTCCGGGCGGAAAATATTATGTGACGAGAAATGAATCCTCGGTGATTGCGTTCCAGATCCCGGAGAGCGCATTTTCCAGCTACCAGATCATCGCAAGCCACAGCGACTGTCCGACGTTTAAAGTAAAGGGAGAGGACCCATTCGTGACGGATGGTCATTATACCCGCCTGAACGTGGAGGGCTACGGCGGAATGATCCGTTCCCCATGGTTTGACCGTCCGCTTTCCCTGGCGGGCCGCATGGTGGTACGTGACGGAAACAGCGTGAAATCCGTGCTGGTTGATGCCGGACGAGATCTGGTGACGATCCCGAATTTGCCGATTCATCTGAACCGCGACATCAACAACGGAATCAAATACAGTGTGCAGACCGACATGCTCCCGATTCTCGGTGATGAGACAGCGAAAGATCATTTCTATGAGCTGTTTCTGCCGGATACGGCAAAAGAGGACATCCTCTCGATGGAACTTTATCTGTACAACCGCGTGGAGGGCTCTATCTGGGGCGCCAGCAAAGAATTTCTGTCCAGCGGCCGCCTCGACGATCTGCAGAGCGCATTCGGTTCCTTAAAAGGATTCCTTGCCGCAAAAGCGACAGGTCAGGTTAATGTCTGCGCAATCTTTGACAACGAGGAAGTCGGAAGCCTTACCAAACAGGGCGCAGATTCGTCGTTCCTGACTGAGACCCTGCAGCACATCAACGCAGCGTGCGGAAAAGATACGATCGCTTACCACAGAGATCTTGCGGGAAGCTTTATGGTTTCTGCCGATAATGCACATGCGTTCCATCCGGCGCATGCGGAGAAATACGATCCGAAGAGCCGCGTCTACA
>OFMO01002164.1_pt1 | contig 10354 bp, 10 predicted proteins | sample 1541821 | NCBI WGS metagenome assembly OFMO01 (sample SAMN04209253, study PRJEB22552) | human gut metagenome | biome: gut; material: feces | host: Homo sapiens | place: USA: Oklahoma | reverse complement strand
CGCCCCCGCCACGCCCCAGCGGAAGAGGGCGATGAAGACATAGTCCAGGAGCATGTTGGTCACGCCTGCGCCGATGGCCAGGCCCAACCCCATCTTGGGCCGCTCGGCCACCACAAGGAAGCTCTGGCAGCTGGTTTGTAGCAGGAAGATGGGGGCGCCCGCCAGCATGATCGTCCCGTAGGCGATGCAGTCGCGCATCAAAGCCTCGTTGGCGCCCAGGACGCCCAGCAGGGGCTTCTGGAACAGCAGACAGGCCCCGGACAGGATCGCGCCGCCCACCACGACCGTGATGATCAGGTTTGTAAAATATTCTTTGGCCAGCTGGTCCTTCCCCAGGCCACGGGCCTTGGCGACCTCTGCGCTGCCGCCCGCACCCAACATGAAGCCAAAGGCCCCCACGATCATCACCAGCGGATAGACGATGTTTACCGCCGCCAGCGCCTGGTCCCCCACCAGGTTCGAGACGAACAGCCCATCCACCACGGAGTAGATGGACGTGACCAGCATCATCACGATGGACGGCAGGGTAAAGCGGAAGAGCCGGGAAAGGTCAAACCGGTCAGAGAGTTGGATCGTCATCTTCGGTCTCTTTGCGGACGGCCAGGGCCTCCACTTCCTCCTTAAAGTAGTTTGTGGTCCGGCGGATGAGGGTGGTCAGCGCCTCCCGCTGCTCCTGCGTGAGCCGCAGAAAGGCCCGCTCCTCCGCCTCCATGATGGGCGCCACCTTGGTTTGGATATAGTCTTTCCCCGCCGGGGTCAGGACCACCAGCTTGCCCCGCCGGTCCTGCGGGTCAGGCTCCAGCGTCACCAGATCCCGTTTTTTCAGCCACTCCACGGCCGAGTGCCCCGTCTGCTTGGAGATGGACCACTCGCTGTACAGCCGGCCGGGATTCTTCCGGTCCCCCTGCTCGGCGATGGTGTAGAGCAGATACAGCACGCTGTCCGGCAGGCCCAGCGACAGGGCGATCTGGTGGTACAGGCTCTCCTCTTCCTTGCATTGCTGCAAATACGCTCGATACTCGTTTCTCATAGGGATCCCTCCTACGTCCAGTTTCGTTGTATGATTTCATACGGAAAGAGCGAACGTTATTATAGTCCCCCCTCAGACCATTGTCAAGCCCCATCTTGACAATTAGAGTTAGCCTATGCTATACTTCTATGAGTTAGCGGAAGCTAATCTGTAATTCTCGTATATTCTCTCCCAAGAGGGACCATACTGCAACCAACGAACAAGGAGGTTTTTCACCATGTCTATGATCAACAAAGAGATCGGCGAGTTCACCGTCCAAGCCTATCACCAGGGCGCCTTCAAGCCCGTCAGCAAGGCAGATGTGCTGGGCAAGTGGGCCGTGTTCTTCTTCTATCCCGCCGACTTCACCTTCGTCTGCCCCACGGAACTGGAGGACCTGGCCAATAAATACGCCGACTTCCAGGCCATCGGCTGTGAGGTCTACTCCGTCTCCTGCGACACCCACTTCGTCCACAAGGCCTGGCATGACTCCTCCGAGCGTATCCAGAAGCTCCAGTACCCCATGCTGGCCGACCCCACCCATGCCCTGGCCAAGGATTTCGAGGTCTACATCGAGGCCGAGGGCGTGGCCGAGCGCGGGACCTTCGTGGTGAATCCCGAAGGGAAGATCGTGGCCTATGAGGTCAACGCCGGCAACGTGGGCCGCAATGCCGACGAGCTGCTTCGGAAGGTCCAGGCCTGCCAGTTCGTCCATGAGCACGGCGACGAGGTCTGCCCCGCCAAGTGGCAGCCCGGTGCCGAGACCCTCAAGCCCAGCCTGGACCTGGTGGGGATGCTGTAATGGACCCCAAACAGCTGTATGACGTGGTCATCATCGGCGGCGGCCCCGCCGGGCTCACCGCCGGGCTCTATCTGGCCCGCGCCAAATATCGGGTGCTGATCGTGGAAAAAGCCGCCTTCGGCGGCCAGATCACCATCACCGACCAGGTGGTGAATTACCCCGGCGTCCTCCACACCAGCGGCAGGGAGCTGACCGAAACCATGCGCCAGCAGGCCCAGTCCTTCGGGGCAGAGTTCCTGCTGGCCGAGGTCACCGGGCTTTCTCTGGACGACACGGTCAAGACCGTCAAGACCGACCGGGGTGATCTCTCCTGCTTCGGTGTCCTCTGGGCCACCGGGGCCCACCCCCGCATGGTGGGCTTTCCCGGCGAGGAAGCATTTCGGGGCCGGGGCGTGGCCTACTGCGCCACCTGTGACGGAGAATTTTTCACCGGTCGGGATGTCTTCGTGGTGGGCGGCGGCTTTGCCGCGGCGGAGGAAGCCGTCTTCCTCACCAAATACGCCCGCCACGTGACCATCCTCATCCGGGGCAAGGATTTTTCCTGTGCCCCCACCGCCGCCGACATGGCCCGGAGCCACCCCAAGATCACCGTCCTCACCCACACCCAAGTCCAGGCCGTGGAGGGGGACAGCGCCCTGCGCCTGCTGCGCTATCAGAACACGGAGACCGGCCAGGTCACCGAATATCAGCCTCCCGAAGGGGAGACGTTTGGTCTCTTCGTCTTTGCCGGGTACCAGCCCGCCACGGAGCTGCTGCAAGGGCTGGCCAAGCTGGACCCCCAGGGCTACGTCCTTACGGACAAGAGCCAGCAGACCTCCGTCCCCGGTCTCTACGCCGCCGGAGACGTCTGTCAGAAGCCCCTGCGCCAGGTTGTCACCGCCGTGGGCGACGGCGCTCTGGCCGCCACGGAGCTGGAAAAATACGCTGCCGCCTGCCAGCAGGCCACGGGCCTGCGCCCCGCTGCTCCAGCGTCTACCCCCGCATCGGACATCCCCGCCGCGCAGCCCTCCGCACCCGCAGGGCAAAGCGCTTCCGGCGGTCTCTTCCCCCCGGAGATGCTGGCCCAGCTCCACACCGTCTTCGGCCGCATGGCCTCCCCCCTGGTGCTGGAGCTGACCCTGAACAACGCCCCCGTCTCCCAGGAGCTGGCAGGCTACATGGAGGCCCTGTGTGCCCTCACCGACAAGCTCACCCTGACCAAAACCGGCACCGATCCCGACGCCCCCTGTGTCCGGGTCTGCCGGGCCGACGGGAGCTGGACGGGGCTGTCCTTCCACGGCGTCCCCGGCGGGCATGAGTTCACGTCCTTCGTCCTGGGTGTGTACAACGCCGCCGGACCCGGTCAAGCCTTGGATGCCCAGACCGAGGCCGCACTCCAGGCCATCGACCGGCCCACAGAGCTGCAAGTCTTGGTCTCTTTATCCTGCACCATGTGCCCGGAGCTGGTCACCGCCGCCCAGCGCATGGCCGCCGCCAACCCCCACATCACCGCCCAGGCCTATGACCTAAACCACTTCCCCGCCCTGCGGGACAAGTACCACGTGATGAGCGTCCCCTGCCTGGTGGTGGACCAGGGCAAGCAGGTAACGTTTGGCAAGAAAAACATCCAGCAGCTGCTGGACCTTTTGTCCTGATACTCCCCCTCTATATTGCCATCCTTTTGAAAGGACACCACCCCCTGCCGCAGAAATACGGCAGGGGCAGTGTCCTATCAAACGGTTCAATCAAGTGTTCAAAACATCCCAGGGATCAGCCGGGCCAAGATCAGGCCCACACCAAACGAAGCCACGTTGGCCGCCAGCGCATACTTCCAGGGATGGCAGACCGCCGCCGGGTCCTTTTTCCACCGGGGCAGGAGCCTGGCGTACACCGCGCCCTCCACCAGGAAAATGAGGACCTCCAGCACCAGCAGGCCCGGCCAGTACCACCGGCTGGACACCAGGGGGAAGAGGTGGGTGATGGCCTGGTTCAGGCCCACTTGGGTGATGAGGTTCATACAGATGATAGTGAGAATTTGCGCCTTGGTGCGGAAACAGAACATGACTGCCAAGACCAGCTCGATCACTAAGGTCAAACTCAGCCGCTCAACAAAGGCGATGTTGTTCTCCGCAGTATCCTGCTCGTGTTCTATCACCAGTGTGTCCCCTTGCTCCGAAAGGGACACGGTATAGCGGGCACTGAATTCTTTTCGCTCGGTCACAGGCCCCACGGCAAAGGTCCCGCTGTCCGGGAAATAGGCCAGGACCTTGAAGGTATCCGGCGGGTAATAGCTCCAGCAGAACATCTGTCCGCCCGTGACCTCACCGTAACACCCCAGGAAGAAAAAGTCCTCTGCGTCCTGATAGTCGTTGAAGGCCGTCCAAATGGCCTCGTCTGCCTCCGGGTCGCCGTAGGAATCTTTGGATGCTGCAAAGCTTTCCTGCTTCGACCAAGGCCCGGTCGTTTCCGTCTGGGAGAGCAGGGTCAGGTAGCAAGCATCCTCTCCAAACCCCTCCGGCGTCACCGTGATCGAGGGCTTCGGCCCCGTGTCCGCCGCCGCCCACAGGGGCAGCAGACACACCAGGAGCAAGGCCAGGATGCTTCCGCAGAACAAGCGACGTTTCATGCGCATAGACCTCCGTTTTTTCCCATCATACCACAGCCCCTTGCTCTCCGGCAAGAAAAAAAGCCTTGACAGAGGTCCCGCAACGTGCTATACTCCCACCAAAGAAACCGAGGAACGGGAAAAGTAGTCAGGCTCCCCCCTCTTTCAGCGAGCCGCGGCCGGTGCAAGCGCGGCAGAGTGACCCCTGACGAATGGTCCCGGGAGGGCAGACCCAACAAGACAGATTGTCTTTAGTAGGCGAGACGGGCGTGACGCGCCGTTACCAAGCGTCGGCACTTGATAGAGTGCGCTGAGTGGGCGCGTGGAAACAGCGACGCGCCAAGCCGGGTGGCACCGCAGAAGCACAAGCTTCTGTCCCTGCAAATGACTGCATGGGACAGGAGCGTTTTTTGTTTTTTCTTCTGTCCCGGAACCATAGAAAGGAGCCGAACCAACATGGCTGCAAACAAAGAGATCCCCTACAAGATTTATCTGGAAGAGAACGAGATGCCCCAGGCATGGTACAACGTCCGGGCCGACATGAAGAACAAGCCCGCCCCTCTGCTCAACCCCGGCACCGGCCAGCCCATGACCGCCCAGGAACTGGAGGGCGTATTCTGCAAGGAGCTGGTCGAGCAGGAGCTGGACAACGACAACGCCTACATCCCCATCCCCGAAGAGATCCGGAGCTTCTATAAAATGTACCGTCCCTCCCCCCTGGTCCGGGCCTACTGCCTGGAGGAAAAGCTCCAGACCCCGGCCAAGATCTACTACAAGTTCGAGGGCAACAACACCTCCGGCTCCCACAAGCTCAACTCCGCCATCGCCCAGGCCTACTATGCCAAGAAGCAGGGCCTGAAGGGCGTGACCACCGAGACCGGCGCCGGCCAGTGGGGCACGGCCCTCTCCATGGCCTGCGCCTATCTGGGCCTGGACTGCCAGGTCTACATGGTCAAGGTCAGCTACGAGCAGAAGCCCTTCCGCCGGGAAGTGATGCGGACCTACGGCGCGTCCGTCACCCCCTCCCCCTCCGACACCACCGCCGTGGGCCGGAAGATCCTGTCCGAGCATCCCGGCACCTCCGGCTCCCTGGGCTGCGCCATCTCCGAGGCCGTGGAGGCCGCCACCAGCCAGGAGGGCTATCGCTACGTCCTCGGCTCCGTGCTGAACCAGGTCCTCCTGCACCAGAGCGTCATCGGTCTGGAGACCAAGATTGCCCTGGACAAGTACGGCATCCAGCCCGACATCGTCATCGGCTGCGCCGGCGGCGGCTCCAACCTGGGCGGCCTCATCTCCCCCTTCGTCGGCGAGATGCTGCGCGGCGAGGCCGACTACCGCATCATCGCCGTGGAGCCTGCCTCCTGCCCCAGCCTGACCCGCGGCAAGTTCGCCTATGACTTCTGCGACACCGGCATGGTCTGCCCCCTGGCCAAGATGTACACGCTCGGCTCCGGCTTTATCCCCTCCGCCAACCACGCCGGCGGCCTGCGCTACCACGGCATGAGCCCCGTGGTCAGCCAGCTCTACCACGACGGCCTGCTCGAGGCCACCAGCGTGGAGCAGACCAAGGTCTTCGAGGCCGCCACCTACTTCGCCCGCGTCGAGGGCATCCTCCCCGCCCCCGAATCCAGCCATGCCATCCGCGTGGCCATCGACGAGGCCGTGAAGTGCCGCGAGACCGGCGAGGAAAAGACCATCGTCTTCGGTCTGACCGGCACCGGCTACTTCGACATGATGGCCTATGAGAAGTTCAACGACGGCACCATGAGCGACTACATCCCCACCGACGAGGACCTGGCCAAGGGCTTCGCCGGCCTGCCCAAGCTCGACTGAGCTTCTCCCCAAAAACCAACAAAAAGCTCCAGGCCCTTCCCCGGTGTTCCCCGGCGGGAGGGCCTGGTTTTTCAGCGTTTTTCTGCCCGTCTCTTCCTTGACAGCCCCTTCCCTGCCTGTTATGATGGAGAATACCAAGAGATGACAGAGAAAGAAGGTGAATCCTTTGGAAGAAAAAGACATCCAGATCCTGAAAGAGATGTTCCGCGAGTCTGAAGCCCGCATGGAAAACAAAATGGAAGCCCGCATGGTCGAGATGTTCCACGAGTCCGAAGCCCGCATGGAAGCCATGATGGACAGAAAAATCGATGCACTCCGAACCGAAAACAATGAAAAGTTTGAATCCATCGATCAGAAATTCGATGCCATCGACAAACGCTTTGAATCCATCGATCAAAAATTTGATGCCATCGACAAGCGCTTTGAAGCCATGGACAAGAAGATCGAGGACACCGCCGCCCAGGTCCAGCGCAACACCGCCATCCTCATGGACGCCGAGTTCTCCCGCCGCTTCGACCTGATCGAAGAGCAGCTCCAGCTCCTCATGGAAAAAATGACGGCCCCCGCCCGCGTGGACAAGCTGGAGGACGATATGACCGTGGTCAAGGCCAGCATCCGCAATCTCTCCGGCCGGGTCCAGACCTTGGAAGAGGCCCGACATCTGCAATAGATCCCCTGCTTTCTCTTGATGATACATACCAGCACAAACGCTCCCGCCGCAGTTTAAAGACACGGCAGGAGCGTTTTTTCGTGTTTGAAATTTGTTCAGGAGGGGATCACAAAGGTCAGGACCCCCATGGTGTCATCCCGGCTGTACCACAGGGAATCCGGCACCACCGTCCCCACCCCCGCAGCCTGGGCCGCCTGGCGGAAGATGCTGTGGAGCTGCCCACGCGCAAAAAGCTGGGCGCAGGCCGTCGAATAGGCCTCGTCGCTGTACCGCACGGAACACTGCCCCTCCCCCGCCGCGATGGCCCGCTGGATCGCCGAGGTCAGCGCACCGGCGTGATAGGAGGTAAAGTACAGTCCGCTACGATAGAAATAGTTCGCATCATTGGAGACGCACTCCGGCACCGGGATGCTCCCGTCGATGGTGTGCGTCCGCAGCAGGTCCGCCGTGGTCAGGCCGAAATAGGCGTAGGCCGGGCCTTGGCTCTCCTCTCCCCCGGCAAAGACCGGGTCGCCCCAGGTGGGGTCCACCCAGCAGGGGGTGCCGTCCAGCCAGACCAAGTTCCAAGCATGGGGCTGTCCCTTGGCCTGGCCCGTGATGTAGGCCGCCTGGATCCCCAGCTGGTTCAGGACATACTGCATCGTCTTGGCGTAACAGCCGCACAGCCCCGCGCCGCCCACCATGATGTTCACGATGGAGTTGCTGCCCACGTCCTGATAGTCCGCGTGGTCGATGAGATACGTATAGACCCCCAGCGCCTGGGCATACTGCGAGGCCGAGGTGTCGATGGTGGCCAGGCAGTCCGCCGTCCACTGGTCGATCTTCGCCTGGGTCTCCGCCCGCTGGGCCGCATCCATGGCGTAGGTGGGACGGTAGACCGCCTCCATGGCCCGCTCCCCCAGCAGGGTCGTCTCGATCTGCCCGGTGCCGGAGAACCAGAACAGCTCCGGGTAATCCCGGTCAATGGCATCAATGGCCTTCTGGATCATGTCGTTGTCGGGGTACAGCCCGTCGATGGTCTCCGCCTGGTCTTTCAGGCCCGCCAGAAGCTGATCGTAGAGATACTGCTCCTGCCCGGTGAGGGTCGTCTTGGTGTAGCGAAAGCCGTCCTGAAGGCCGGTGTACTCCGCCGACGGCGCCGGGACAGCCCCGCCGTTGGTGAGCCGCTCCAGCGACAGCTCACAGCCGGACAAGCCCACCGTCACCGCCAACAGCAGCGCCGCGAGCGCGGCCAGGGTGCGCCGCTTCACGGCTCACCCCTTCCGGGCCAGCACCCGGCGGACCGCCTGGACGATGGCCTTGGCGTTCAGGCCGTAGGCGTCCATCAGTGCTTCCGGGGCGCCGCTCTCGCCAAAGGTATCCCGCACGGCCACGGCCTCCATGGGCACCGGGCTGTGCTGGACCAGGGTCTCCGACACGGCCCCGAACAGGCCCCCGGCCAGCTGGTGCTCCTCCGCCGTGACCACGGCCCCGCAGGTCTTCGCCGCGTCGAGCACGGCCTCCTCGTCCAGGGGCTTGATCGTGTGCAGGTCATAGACCAGCAGCTCGATCCCCTCCTGGGCCAGCTCCTCGGCGGCGACCAAGGCCTCGTAGACCATGGCCCCGCAGGCAAAGACGGCGCAGGCTGTCCCCTCCCGGACCAGGCGGGCCTTACCCAGCGTAAAGGGGGTGTTCTCGTCGGTGATGACCGGCGTAGCCTCCCGCCCGAAGCGGAAGTAGACCGGCCCGTCCACATCCGCTGCGGCCAAAACCGCCTTGCGGACTTCCTCGCTGTCGCAGGGGGCGACCACCGTCATCCGGGGCAGCACGCGGGCCAGGGCGATGTCCTCCAATGCCTGATGGGTCGCCCCGTCCGGCCCCACGGAAATGCCCGCGTGGGCCCCGCCGAAGCGGACCTTCAAGTGATTATAGCAAACCGTCGTCCGGATCTGGTCAAAGGCACGTCCGGAGAGAAAAACGCCATACGTGGACACATAGGGCGTCATGCCCCCCAGCGCCAGCCCGGCGGCAGTGCCGACCAAGTCCTGCTCACTGATGCCCAGATTATAAAAGTGCTCCGGCTGCTGGTCCCGCACCCAGTTGGTCCGGGTGGAAGCTGCCACGTCCGCATCCAGCACCACAATGTCCTCCCGCTGGGCGCACAACTCCAGCAGGCCCTGTCCATACCCATCTCTCGGCGGGAGACGCTTTCCGTTCTTCCAGTCCATGTCAGTTCCCTCCTCTGTCCAGCTCAGCCAGGGCCGCAGCCAATTCCTGTGCGTTGGGGGCCTTGCCATGCCAGCCGGCCTGCCCCTCCATGAAGGAGATGCCCTTGCCCTTCACCGTGTGGGCGATGAGGGCCGTGGGCCGGCCCTTCGTGGCGTTCGCTTCCGCAAAGGCCGCCTGCAACGCCGCCAGGTCGTGGCCGTCCACGCTGATCACATGCCAGCCAAAGGCCCGGAATTTCTCGTCCAGCGGCTCCACGTTCATGACGTCCTTGGTCAGGCCGTCCAGCTGCACGCCGTTGTCGTCCACGATGGCGCAGACGTTGTCCAGCCCAAAGTGCGCCGCCGTCATCGCCGCCTCCCAGACCTGGCCCTCCTGGACCTCGCCGTCGCCCATGAGGCAATAGGTGCGATAGTCCTTCCCCAGCCGCTTGGCCGCCAGCGCCAGGCCGTTGGCCACGGAAAGCCCCTGACCCAGGGACCCGGAAGAGCAATCTAACCCCGCCAGCTTTTCCATGTGGGGGTGCCCCTGCAAGGGGGAGCCCATCTGCCGCAGGGTGGGCAGCAGGGCTGGGTCAAAGAACCCCCGCCGGGCCAAAACGCTGTACAGCACCGGCGCGGCGTGGCCCTTCGAGAGGATCATCCGGTCCCGGTCCGCCCACTGGGGCTTGGCCGGATCCAGCTTCATCTGGTCAAAATATAAGCTCACCAAGATCTCCACCGCAGAGAGGGACCCGCCGGGGTGCCCGGACCCCGCCGCGTGGGTCATCTCCAAAATATCCCGCCGTACCTGCGTACACAGGGCGGGCAGATCATACGACATAGTAAAACCTCCCGTTGTTTTTTCGCGTGTTCTTATTCAAAAAGGTATCATAGGGCGGGAAACTTGTCAATCCAAATGCCCCTTTGGACGCAAAAAACCGGCTTCGTCTCTTACATTACGAAGCCGGTTCCTGGGTCTCTTGCTGTTCTGTCTCGGTGGTCACGCTGGTGCCGCTGACGGCATCCGGGGCCACGGCCTGCTTGATGTTGGGCCAGAAAGGCGCGATGCACAGGAGGATCAGCAGGACCACCGCGATGATGATGTTTCGTTTGTTCTTGTTCATGCCTTGTCCTGTTCCAGGCTGGCCACGGCGGCCTTGGCGGCGGCCTGCTCGGCCTCCTTCTTGCTGCGGCCCTGGCCGGCCCCGATGGTCTTGCCGTTGAGCTGGACCTCCATGCAGAAGGTCTTGGCGTGGTCCGGGCCGCTCTC
>OFMO01002156.1_pt1 | contig 10411 bp, 5 predicted proteins | sample 1541821 | NCBI WGS metagenome assembly OFMO01 (sample SAMN04209253, study PRJEB22552) | human gut metagenome | biome: gut; material: feces | host: Homo sapiens | place: USA: Oklahoma | reverse complement strand
GCGTACTGGTCGGCGTTGAGCGTCGTCGCGCTGACGACACTGGAATAATGCTGAGACTTGAACCAATCATTGCCGATCTTCGTGCAGCCATACACACGGAAGCTGTACTCCGTCGACGGGTTCAGGCCCGTGACCACAATGCTTGTCTGCGCAATAACGTCCACCTTTTCCCACGTGGTGCCGCCGTCGCGGCTGATCTCCACACGGTAGTTTTCCGCACCCAGCGCGGGGCTCCAGCTGACGGTCAGGCGCTTCTGGCCGACATCCGTCACCGAAACGCCGGTGACAACAGGCGGTACGATCTTATACTGGGCGGACACGGTGCCATAATAATCGCCCATACCGCGGATCGTCACAGTACCATAGCCGACCTTCGTATTGTTGGAATAGGAAACATAGCCGTCAACACCCGCATCGCTGGTCTTGACCGTCAGCGCCTGTCCCTCATAGGTGACCTTCACATAGCACGGCGTGCTGCCGCCGTTGTAAACGGCGTCATATGCCTTGACTTCCGCCTTGGAGATATCCCTGCCTACGAAGCCGCACTTCGTGCAGACATGGTTATCATCCCACTTGTGGCCCTCCGGCCAGAGAGATGCACTGTGATGAACGGCACCGCAGGTCTTGCAGGTGGTCTCCAGCCAACCATACTTCGTGCAGGTACGGGTGTCGACCGTCTCGGTCACGTGGGCGATGCCGTCATCGCCGAAGTGGTACATCTTCTCGCCGATCTGCTGCCAGCCGGTGACATAGTCGCCAGCCAGGAAGTACATCTGCTCTTTGGTGCCCTCAACGGTCATCCAGCCGGTGTACTGCGCATCCTTGACGTCGATCAGCTTGCCGCAGACCGCACAGGCAGACTTGCCATTCTGGTAGGTCGTCAGCTGGTGGCCCTTCGAGCAGCGGGACTGCAGCGTCGTGGAATCGACCACACGGCCGTCCTTGCTGTCGTAAGCGGTGATCGTCATTTCCTTGCCGTTGGCCGTGACGTACATGATCAGGCCATCGTAAGCCTGCTCCTTGTAGGCAAACGAGAAATCGGAGGTCATCGCATAGTTGAGGTTTTTGGATTTCTCGCCCAGGTCGCCGCAAATGAAGTAGGTCACGCCGTTTTCTGTGACGGGTTCGCCGTCCTTGGCCATGATGCGTGCATAGGAGTGGTCATGACCGGAGAAGACCACGTCGATACCGGCAGCCTCTGCCGCAGCCGGGATCTGCTCATGGAACTTCTCGCTGCCGCCATTGACGTTCGTGTAATACGGCGGCTGGTGGATGGACAGGACCTTCCACATGCAGGTGCTCTGCGCCGCGTCCTGCTTGAGCCATTTGCAGGCCGCGCTCAGGTCGGCGCCATTGTTGATGACGGCGACATAGACATCGCCGTACTCCATGGAGTAGTAGTCCTTGCTCGGAAGCTGGAGGATGCTGCTGGCGGTCCTTCCGCTGAAATCGCCATAGTACTCATGGTTGCCGAGCGTGTGGATGAAGTCCACGTTCGGGAACGTGTGGTTAAACGCCTCCTGCATCTCGGCCCACATGGCATAGTTGGTGCCGTTGTCGACATAGTCGCCCGTCTGGAGGCCGAAATCGATCTGCTTGTCCTTGACGAGAGCACCGAGCGCGTCGAGAATCGCGATGCTTGCCTTGTCCTCTTCGCTGTCCGGATTGCCGGTCATCTGCGTGTCGCCCATGACGACGAAGGACGTGGTGTCCTGCGCAGCAGCGCTCGTGCGGAAACCGTGGGTCTCCGACCAGGTGCTACCGTCGCCGACCTGGAACTCATAGTCCGTGCCGGCCGTCAGGTCCGTAAGCTGAATGGTGTTGACATAGGCAGCCTGTCCGGAGGTGGAGAAACCTGTGAGCGTGCAGTTGCCCTCCGCCGTCTGCCAGTCCTCCGCGCCCTTGACGCGGTACTGGACGACCGCTTTACCGGCCGTTCCGATGCCGGACAGCCAGCTGATGTTCTGGCTCGTGCTGCTGCTCTTGGATGCGTTGAGATTGATGCCGGTATAGCTCGTGCCGGCAGCGTCCGCCAGAACGGTGACCTTCGTCGCCTCGCCAACGCCCTTTGTGCCGATGGCCGTGAGCGTGCAGACCGTGCCGGCTTCCTTGGCCTTCATGGCGTCGGTCTGAAGCAGGCCGTTGGCATCGGTCTTGCCGATCTCGTTGCCGTCGAGATACACGGTCACACCGGCGGCGGGACTGCCGTCCTTTTCATAGACTGCGATCACGCTGGACATGCCGACCGCCTGCGGGCCGGGCTGAATGCTGTAGTACGCCGACAGCGGCAGACGCACCGCCGCCTGGGCCGCCGTGTAGGTCTTGCTGTTCGCTGCGGTGAGCGCGATGTTGGACACCGTGTATGTGAACTGGTTGACCGCTGTGTTCAAGCCGGCGTCGATCTGGAAGGTCAGCGCGGCCAGCTCGCCCTCGACCGGGGCCGCCGACTCAAGGTGCAGCGTCAGCATGGCCTTCTTAAAGCCGGTCTTGGTGTACGTCAGTTTGCCGGTCACACCGTTGGCATAGGTCACCGTCGGCTGGCCGATGTCATCGTTGAGGTTGAGCATCGTGATGTCCGCAGACCGGATCTTGCCGTCCGCCGTAACCGTCAGCGTATAGTCGCTGCCGAGCGGGACAAAGTTCGAGCCGCTGACACTGACCGTGGCCGTGTCCTGCATATCGCCGGCAACGACAAAGGCCATGGTCTTTTCGACCGTGTTGCCGAACTGGTCGGACACGGAGACCGTCATGGTGTGCTTGCCGTTCTGGAGCGTCAGACGGACGGTCGCATTCGTATCGGAATTGTCCGACTGGATCGTCTCACCGTCGATCTTGACGGTCGTCGCCTTTGCATCGATGTCGGAGCGGTTCTGACCGTCCACATCGTCATACGAGGCGACCGCTTCAATCGAGTTGGCGTTGATGACGGTGGCACCGTCGCTCGTGAGTGTCTGGCCGTTGACCGTCATGTCGTGGATGACCGGGTTGTCCAGGTCATCGAGGTTCGTGCCATAGACGGCGCGGTAGTTATCAAAGTAGATAGTGCCGTTGCGCAGGCCGCCGTTGGGGTCGTCCCTTGCTATAAACTTCGACGGCTGATACGACAACCAGAATACACCCTGACCGGGGATGATGCTCAGCGGATGTTCGGCATTCTGGTAATCCAGAACGTGATCTTTGTTGTTTACGAGATCGGCCGAGCAGTACATCCAACCGACCCAGTCGATTTCACTGGATTCAGTACCATCGGCGTTCTTGTGCGACAGGAGGAGGTTTTTTAATGCATAGTCGCTGCCATCCCAGACATACAAATCAGCGCTGATTGCATAACGCGGTGTTCCCTCCGGCGCATAAATCCAGACGCCGAGCTCCGTGGGAGAGCCCTCGAGTTTGATCTGATTGCCACTGTAGCGAACGTAGTAGTTGGCGTTGCTGCTATTATCAAAAGAGGCGTAGTCATAGTCCAGCTCCATGGCGTAGTCGCCGAAGCGCACCTGACCGCCCTCTGCTGCAGTCGTGATTTTCAGATCACCGCAGCAGTAATCCTTCAGAGAGGCATTCGGCCACAGGTAATAGCTATAGCCGTTGGCGCGGAAAATGTCCGAAGCCGGAACGCTGCTGTCCCAGTTGCCCGTGAAGCGGTAAGGCGCTTCGAGCACCGCCGTCGTCGGATTGTCGGAATACGTGCCGCTGGTCGTGACCGTGATCTGGGACACGTTGCCAATATAGCCGCCATCGGGATTCGTGCCGTTATCCACGTAAAGGGATTTGCCCCAGTGGTAGTGCGCGCAGGTCTGGCGCTGGCCGTTGATGGGCTCAAAGTCCATGAGCGTCACCGGCACCTTGCCGATCTCCACGCTGACCTCCGCAGACTTGGAGCGGTCGTTTGCGTAAGTAACCGTGACAGCCGCGTTCATCGTGCTGCTGCCGGTGCCGGCCACGAACGTGTTGCCGTCCATGTGGCCGACATCCTTATCCGACACGCCATCCGTTTTGGACTTGATCGTCCAATCGAAGTCACCGGCCTTGTAGACGATATCCATACCTTTGCACTTGGCCACGAGACCGAGATCCGACGTGGCACCAAAGTCCAGCGAGACCGATGAACTGCCAAAGTACAGATCCGTAACGTCCGCAATCTTCGCGGTCGTCGTACCCTTGACGACACCGTCCACAAGCAGACGCGCCGTCACATCGCCCTTATAGTTCTTCGCGGGCGTGAACAGACCGTTGGCGTCGATCGTGCCGCTCTTGGCGTCCGCGACCGTCCAGGTCACATTCTCCGGGAGCTCGGCATGGCCGCCGTTGGCGTCCACACCGATGGCCGAGAACTGGATCTGGCTGTTGGGCGTGTAGATCGTATTGTTCGGGGAGAGGGAGGCATGATCGAACACGCCGTCGTTCTCCGCCGTGGAGACCAGCAGCAGGGCGCTGGCAACCGTGCGCTCTACACCGTCGGACGGGCGGTTGCGGATGGTCAGGTCGCTGGTGCCCTCGCGCTTGGTGGCGCAGGTGGCAGAGCCGCCGCCGTCGAGGTAGATCGCATTCACCACATCCTGCGCATACAGGAACGAAACCACCTCATCGATCGTCATGCCGACCGAGTACGGGCGCTGGCGGCCGTCGGCCATAAAGGTCACGACCGTGCCGTCCGCCTTGATGCCGATGCAGTTGCGCGGCATGAGGTCCGGATTCCCGTCGTAGCAGGGCTGTCCATCCTTGATCAGATAAAACGGGCCGGAAATCGCTTCCAGAACGTCGGAGCAATCCACACCGGCATCACGGATGGCATAGGAACCGTCCTTCAAAACCGCAAAGTACGGCTCGTTGGCAATGCCGTTATTCTTCTGAATGAGGTTGCCCTCCATGATGAGGTAACCGAGCGGCTGCAGCGTCTGCATGTTGTAGTAGTCGCCGTTCATGGCCATGATGACGTTGCCGCCGGTGGCCTTGACGTAGTTGGCAGCCTGCTGCGTGGTTCTTTCCATGCTCCAGGCCAGGTTAGCCGCCTTGTCCTTGCGGGACGCGGGCGTGCTGCCTTCAGTATAATAACCGTTATACGAAGCCTTGAATGTTGCCTTCGCACCCGGTGCGATCGTCGTCATAAAGCCGGCGATCTGTGCATTGCCTTCCTTGGTATTCAGAAAGACATCAGATTCCGTCACGCCGTCAACCAGCGTGTAATCCGTCTGGCTCACAACGATTTTGTTGCCGGCGGGCTTGACGGGGTCTACAGTGTTCGCAGCCAGCGCCTGCGGGGCAATGAGTGTCAGCGTCATCAGGACGGCCAGCACAAAAGCCCAGGCTCTGTTCGCGAATCGGGTCGCTTTCACGACTCACATCAACTCCTTTTCTGTGTTTTTCTCTCTAAATTTGTCAGTTCAATATGTTAAAAAAAGAAGAGATGAGGTTTTCCCATCTCTTCTTTGTGCTTTAGGGACCTATGATTTGTCTATTAGCAACCGAAGTTCTGATAGAAAAACATTGAATTGAGCACAGATTGTTTACTCAACTTCCGCAAACGCGTTGTACAGGAACTCAACAGCCTCCGCGCGGATGCAGGCGTTGTCCGGGCTGAACGTGGTACCATCGTTGGTGCCGACAGTCAGGCCGTTGGCCCATGCCCACTGCACTTCGTTGTAGTACCAGGCGCTGGCCGGAACGTCAACGAACGGCATATCAGCGGTTGCACCGTCCGACAGCAGACGGGCGATGAAGCTGATCATCTCAGCACGGGTGCAGACCTGGTCCGGGCTGAACGTGCTGCCGTCATTCGTGCCGGCAACGATACCTGCCTCGTAGGCCCACAGGAGAGAATCCTCGTACCAGTAATCGTCGCTACCAGACTCCGGAACGTCGGTGAACGGAACGGACTTGATGGTCGCAGCCGGCTTGCCGACAGCGTTCCACAGGAACTCGATCATCTGGGCGCGGGTGCAGGCGGTGTAGGGCTCAAAAGTCGTCGGGGTCGTGCCAACGGTCACACCGTTCTTGACAGCCCACATCACGGAATTGTAGAACCAATCGCCCTCGTTCACGTCAATGAACTTCAGTTCGGGCTCAGACGGCTGGCTCGGCTGAGACGGCTGAGACGGCTGGCTCGGCTGAGAAGGCTGAGACGGCTGGCTCGGCTGAGAGGGCTGAGACGGCTGGCTCGGCTGAGACGGCTGAGACGGCTGGCTCGGCTGAGACGGCTGAGACGGCTGGCTCGGCTGAGAGGGCTGAGACGGCAGGATCGGCGCGGTCGGGTCATCCGGGGTGGACGGCGCGGTCGCACCCGACGGTGCCGACGGCATCGACGGGGTAGACGGCACAACGGCCGCCAGAGCAGTCGTGGCGAGCAGGCAAACTGCCACCAGAAGCGTCAGCACGATTGTCAGGGTTCTTTTCTTGGACATACTTTCTTCCTCCATAAAAATTTTTTGGTTGCAAATTCTTGCCTTCGACAACACGATTGCCGCATTTTGAAACTAGGTAGAATTTAACATGCTCATCGTATCACAACGTATAGTATTTTGCAACCCTATTTTGGACAAAAAACGAAGTTTCCCGCGGTTAACTCTACCCGCAAGGGTAAGTAGAAACAAAACCGCGGCTGCAAAATGTAAATTACGGAAAGCATGCACATTTTCCCTGTCGATTTGGTTTGACACACGCTCGCACATACTTTTATAATTAGATCACCCTGAAGTGCCGGCGGCGGATGCCGTTTTGATGCCGAAACAATGTAATTTTGACCCGAAGGAGGCGGTAGCATGATCCAGATCCTGATCGTGGACGACGAGAAACCGATCTGCGACCTGATCCAGATGAGCCTGACCCGCGCCGGCTATCACTGCATGTGCGTGTACGACGGGCTGGCCGCAGCGGATATTCTGGAGCGGAATGTATTTGACCTCATTTTGCTCGACGTGATGCTGCCGAACGCCGACGGCTTCGAGCTCATGGAATATATCCGCCCGCTGGGCATCCCGGTCATTTTCCTGACTGCGCGCGGCTCGGTCGACGACCGGGTGCGCGGCCTGCGCATGGGCGCGGAGGACTATATCGTCAAACCTTTCGAGGTCGTGGAGCTGCTCGCGCGCGTGGACGTCGTGCTGCGGCGCTACAACAAGACCGATGCCGTGATCGAGATCGGCGGGCTGCGCATCGATACGCGCGCCATGCAGGTCTGGCGCGGTGCAGAGGAGATCAGCCTGACGCACAAGGAATACGACCTGCTGCTGTTTTTCGCGCGCAACCCCGGCACTGCACTCTACCGCGAGACGATCTACGAGCACGTCTGGGGCGGCGAGTACAGCTACGGCAGCAAGACCGTGGATCTGCACATCCAGCGGCTGCGCAAAAAGGTTGGCTGGGAAAACCGACTGCTGGCCGTGAACAAGGTCGGCTACCGGCTGGAGGTATGAGCGCATGAAGTTTCGCGCAAAGCTCACGATCGCCATGGTGCTGCTGCTGTCGCTGACCTACGGCATCGGCGGCAGCCTCATGATCGCGCAGTCGTTTTCCGCGTCGATCGACCGCGAGCGCGACGCCGCCGTGCAGACCTACCGCATGGTCGTGGACGTGCTGGATCTGCTCGGCGACAACGCCTCGCCCGGCACGGCGGCCAACACCGTCGCGCTCGTGCTGCACAAGCTCGGCAGCGGCGGGTCGAGCACGGCAGCGCGCATCCGATTCGGCGCACAGATGACCACAACGGGCGACACCGCGCTGCTCGACGCCGCGCCGGAGCCGTCCGACGGCGGCGACGGGCTCACGCGCATCGTGCGCACCGGCAACGGCCGGCACTACCTCATGCTCGGCGCCACGGCCGACGGCACGACCGTCCAGCTCGCGTTCGACGTGACGGAGACCTATACCGTGCGCCAGACGCAGCAGCGCGCGTACCACACGACGTTCGTGATCCTCATCGCCATCGGCGCGGCCGTGTCGTGGGTCACGTCCTATCTGCTGACGCGCCCGCTCGGCACACTTTCCCGCGCGTCGCGGGAGCTGGCGCGCGGCAACCTCAGCTACCGGGCGCCGGTGCGCTCGCGCGACGAGGTGGGGCAGCTGGCATCCGACTTCAACCGTATGGCCGGGCAGCTCGAGCAGAACGTCAACCGCATTCAGGAGAGCATGGCGCTGCAGGAGCGGTTCATGGCCGACTTCTCGCACGAGATGAAAACACCGATGACCTCCATCATCGGCTATGCTGACCTGCTGCGCAGTCAGGTGCTCACGCCCGACGAACAGATGGACGCGGCAAACTATATCTTCTCCGAGGGCAAGCGGCTCGAAGCGCTGGGGCTGAAGCTGCTGGACATGCTCTCGCTCGACCAGTCGAAACTCCAGCTCGTACCCGCGAGCCCGGCCGACCTGGTGGCGGGACTTCTGGAGCACCTCAAGCGCGTGTACGCCCAGAAGGGCATCGCCCTGCAGTACCGCACGGCGGAGGGCATGTGCTTTCTGGAGCCGGACCTATTTAAAACCCTGCTCGTCAACCTCATGGACAACGCCCGCAAGGCGCTCGACAACGGCGGCTACATCTATGTCTGGCAGGAGATGCTGCCCGACGGCTGCCGCGTGCGCGTGCTCGATAACGGCCGCGGCATCCCGCCGGAGGCGCTCACGCACCTGACGGAGGCGTTTTACCGCGTGGACAAGTCGCGCTCGCGCGCACAGGGCGGCGCGGGCCTCGGCCTGTCGCTGTGCAATGAGATCGTGCAGCTGCACGGCGGCACGATGCAGTTTGAGAGCCGCGTCGGCAACGGCACGGTCGTGACCGTGGAGCTGAAAGGAGGCCGCATATGAGACCGTGGATGCGCACTGCGCTGGCAGTCGCGCTCGTGCTGGCGATCGCGGCGGGCGGATTTTTCCTGCCAAACCTTGTGGCCGCGCGGCTCGACCGCGCGGATCAGGACACGGCGTTTTCCCTCAGCACCGGCGACGAGCAGGGTCCGGCCACCGTTCTGCGCCGGAAACTGACCGACGGCATGCAGAACCTGTTTTACGGCGCCGAAGATCCCGTCGAGCTCGACGAGAGCGCCGCGGCGCACACGCTGGCCGAGATAACGCAGTACGCGCAGGACCTTCTGTGCGCGCTGGAAAAGGACAGTGCGCTGTTCGGCGGCGGCTTTTCCGTGGAGGAGGGCGCGACCGTCCAGTACGCGAGCTACGGCAGCGGCTTCGTCCTCTGGGGCATCGCGCTGAGCAATCCGCGCGGCGATACGGCGTCCTTCCTGCTTGACGATGCGACCGGCTGCGTGCTGGCGCTCAGTTATACGTTTTCGGACAGCTATGCCTTCCAGATCCGGCAGAACGACCTGTGGGATTACCTGCTGTGCGTGTTTGAAAACCGCGTCGGCGCCACGGTCGCGGCCGCGCTCGGCGTGCCGTACGACGAGGTGCAGATCCCGATGCCGGAAGCGGCGAAAAAAATGCTCGGTCTGCGCGCAAGCGGTGGAAGCACCGTTCCCCTGCAGCTGCTCAACGCCGGAAACGAGGGCAGTTACAACGACGGCATGGACAGCAGCATCACCGACTACCTGCAGTTTTATGACCCGGACGCCGACACGGCCTTTTCCCTGCCGGCATGGCGCGTGGAAAATACTTTGTATTTCAACGCACAATGATGCCGTTTCGATGCCAAAGCGTTGCCGGACGGATCACAGTCTCCGCTAAGATGGGGTCATACCCGCTTCGCGGAGACTTTTTTCGTCAGGAGATGTCCATCATGCAGATACAGGATCAGCCTCACATCGGCGTGCTCGGCGCAGACCCGGCCGCCATCACACAGTTCCTGCGCCGCGTGCAGGCGCTGGGCGGAGAACACGCCGTCCTGCTGCCGCTGAGCCCGGCGGCCGTGCCGGACTGCGAACCGTATCTGTGCGGAGCGTCCACACAGCCGCCCCTGCCGAAGCTGCGCGCAGCGGCGGAGGTGCTGGCCGCCTCCGGCTGCACGGTCATCGCCGTGCCGGACAGCGCGGGCATTTTCTGCGAGCAGCTTACGGCAGCGGCCGGCGTCCCGGTGCTGAGCACGGCGGGCGCGGTGCTGCCGCAGCTGGTCGGCGCGCTCCGGCAGCGTGCGAGCGTGCTGTGTACGCCCGGCGTGCGCGCCGCCAATGTCTACGGCCTCGCCGCGCGGCGCTATGGGCTGCACTGCAGCTATCCCGACGCGCCCGTGCAGGCGCTGCTCGGCTGTGTGCAGCCGGAGAAAGCGTGCAGCGAGCAGGTGCTGCGCTCGATCATCGAGCTGGAGCTTGCCCGCGGCAATGACTGCGTCGTGCTTGACAGTGCACAGCTGTGCGCCGCGTTTGCGCACTTCGGGCTCGCCGCACGCTATCCGCAGGCGATTGATGGCGTGGAGCTGCTGGCACAGGTCACGCTGCTGCGGAGTGCTGCGGCGGCCGGCGTCCGCCGCGCATAA
>OFMO01002141.1_pt1 | contig 10476 bp, 10 predicted proteins | sample 1541821 | NCBI WGS metagenome assembly OFMO01 (sample SAMN04209253, study PRJEB22552) | human gut metagenome | biome: gut; material: feces | host: Homo sapiens | place: USA: Oklahoma | reverse complement strand
CTTTACACTTGGTCATATGGTTTCCTCCTTCCTCGAAAAATTTAATAGCCAATCCCTTTTACGGAATGGGCTATGTATAAAAATGAACATGAAAAAAGCCGACTGACTCATATTGAACCAATCGGCTATGTATTCTCAATTCGATAGCATTTGAGTTATATTAACATTTTTCCTTTTCAACCTACCATTTACGCCTTCTATAATCAATTTTGTATTATAAACCGCCAAAAATAATTGCTTACATTCTTTTTGACTAACATTCTTTTTACTCATTCCATGTAATAAAAAATTTCTGTTTAATACTTTTGTATCTAATTGAAAATCTTTGCCATTTTCAAACAATTTCGTTAAATATGCTATAAGATTATTCATTTGAAGTAAGAAAAAACTTTGTTGTAAAAGATCTTCCTTTAATCCACTTTCTTTTATTTTTTCAAAAAATCTACTATCGCCTTTTCTCCTACTTCCCTTTTTAACTGGCTGACGTTTATATATCATTCCATCTATCATAGAACACAATATCATCGCACAAGCCTTATAACACTTATTATTATAACAATATATAGCTTCATTTAAATCCTTATGATTTAGTCGCATTCCTTGTAAATTCGAAAACAAATCTTCCATATCATTTTTTCTCAAATATCGTAAAGCTATTTTATCTCTTTCCGACTTATCAGCAATTTTTGTTTTAAATAAACCCGCAGGTGCATGCGGAATTATTGTCCATCCATTTTCGCCCCAATACTTCATTCCCTCATTCCAATCATCCCAATTAAATTCTGGTAATGAGCTTTTAATTTTTGCCAAGGAATCGCTTATCTGATTTTGAATACCTCTAACGATATCATTAAACCCTGAAAATACTGATGAAAAATCATATTTCTGGATTTGGGCAAACAGATTATTTCTCATTGTCGCAATTTTTTTCTGTATTTCTAACATTCCACTTTTCATGTTTTCAAAAGTGTACTTATTATACTGTTTTACCGCATTTTCAAATTTTTTATATTCATCGTTTTCGTCATGATTTTCGTCATAGAATTCTTTCAACTTCCTATTTTGTTCTAATAATACCTTTATATATTTTTTACATGGTTCCGTTGGATCGTTTAAAATATCATCGATACTTGGTCTACCCTCCCCTGTTTTATTTATTTCCGACTGTAGAATTTTTGCAATTTTATTTTTCCAATTTTCTTCATTTATATCTTCTATTAACTGTTCATAAACATAAATCGAAAAAATTGGTTTTATCTTATAGCTATTATTTGCTATAGATATTACGTATTCCTTTTGCTCTGGAACATCAATAACTATTGTATCATCAGCTTCTGATATAACATCTTTTTCCATACTTTTACCTCGTTATTCTTTAGTCACCGATTTCAAATCAAATATAGAACTTCCTAAATGTCCAATATTATTATTTATAAGTTTACTGCTTGCAAAATCTTCATGAAAACTTTCTAGTCCGTATTTTTCTTTAAATCTTGTTAAATATAAATAAACTTCTTTCAGTTCAATTATATATTCCACCAACATTTTACTATTTTTCACTTTTCCATTATCAGCAAATATAGGGGATAATTTATTATTAGTTTGGCTATAAAACGCCTGAATCGGCAAATTATCATAATACCCATATCCATCAACATCTATTGCCATATTCATTAATTGTGTACCTTTCCCAGAAAATGCATCCAAATATTTTGAATATCTTAATTTGTTAATTATTTCAATATCCTCATTATCCAAATAATATTGATATTGTAAAAATATTTTATCTAAATCATCATAAATTTTGGTGCTAGAATATAAATAGTAGTTGTGTTCTTAGTATGTTACTTGTCTAGTATATCATTCAGGATAAAAAAAGTACAGAACAAATCGAATGTTTGTTCTGTACTTTTTCAAACAATCTGCACTTCAATTAATAACACCTTAAAAATCCCATTTTTCAAAAAGTTCCTCTGCATATTCTTCACATTGTTTTGCAGTCTCTTCTCCTGATAAATTCAAAGAATCTATTACTGCTTCACTTCTTGTATTATTCTCATCATAATATCTTTCTTCCAATGACGGTTGCAAAAATAAGATATTATTTCTGGTGGTAGAATATAAATAGTACAAAATAAACATGACCATTTTCAATAAATATTATATGATAGTCATAGAGCAAGGAGGAGAATGGTTATGGCAAAAGGTACAAAATATTCACAGGAGTTTAAAGAAGATGCAGTAAGGTATCGATTAGAGCATCCAGAGATGGCACTCCGTAAATGTGCTGAAAATCTCGGAATTAGTGAGTCGGCACTGAAGAATTGGATGAAATCAGCAAAGAATCATGAAGGAGCTGTTCCGACTCGTGGATCAGGCAATTATGCAAGTGATGAGGCAAAGGAAATTGCTCGTTTGCAACGAGAATTACGAGATACAAAGGATGCACTTGAAGTATTAAAAAAAGCAATCGGTATTCTGGGAAAATGACAAAAACTCTTTATGCTGCTACATCTGCGTATGTAGACGAAATTAACAAGCTGCCTGTGAAACGTCAAGTTTCTGTCAGCGGAATACTGAAAAAATTAGACGTTTCACGATCTGGTTATAATGCATGGAAGAAGCGGGTTCCTTCGGACACGTCTATTCGTCGAACCGTTTTAAAAGAGAGAATCCAAAAGATTTATGAGGATTCGCATCAAAATTATGGAGCTCCTAAAATTACAGCAGAATTACGGAAATCCGGAGAACATATCGCTGAAAAAACAGTAGGAAATTATATGCGTCAAATGGGAATAAAAGCACAATGGGTTAAACCATATATTCAAACAACTATTGATTCCGACCTAAGCCAGAAACTAAAAAATATTTTAAATGAACAATTTAATCCCGAACATCCCGATGCGGTATGGTGCTCTGATATCACTTATATTTGGACGTTTGAAGGATTTGTATATCTCACAAGCATTATGGATTTATATTCCAGAAAAATTGTTTCCTGGGTACTAAGTGAAACGCTGGAGGCATCTCATGTAGTAAAATGTATTGAAAAAGCAAAACAGTCCAGACATATTGAAAATCCGCTGATTTTTCATTGTGACAGAGGATGCCAATATGTATCAGAGGCATTCCACAAGGCAACCGCTGGAATGATTCACAGCTATTCCAAGAAAGCTTATCCATGGGACAATGCTTGCATAGAATCGTTCCATGCTCTTCTGAAACGAGAGTGGATTAATCGATTCAAAATTTTCAACTACACTCATGCATATAAACTAATTTTTGAATATATTGAAACATTCTATAATACAGTCCGTATTCATAGTCATTGTGGATATTTGTCTCCAAATGAATATGAGGAACAATATCTGAAAAACTTGGAAACGGACCTAACAAACTTAGCGAGTTAACAATTACAAAAAAAGGAAAATTGGTTACATTTAATTTGTACTTTTTCTTGACATAGGACCATTCCACTTGTCCGGTTAGATCTATCGCTAGCTCTTCCTAGCCATATATTTTCATATGTCTCCTCGTTTCTATAATTATAATAACTTACTTGAACCCAATATATCAACTCACTCGTTATGTATTCTTTTCTCTTATTCGAATTCTTCCTGCTAAATAAACCTGTTAAATAGTCATTGCCTAAAATCTTATCCGAGTCATTATTTTCCAAACTATATTCTTCTAGCATAGCTATATCTAACCACGTATCACTAAACGATATCAATCCATCATCTGTAATTTCATATTCATAAAAGCCAGCCAAGCCTTTAAAAGCTTGATTTTTAATTTCTCCATCAGTACCATATTGTTTAACATAAAGAATTGGCATTATTTGCAAATCACTATATCTGACCTCTCCTCCCGTGTTATATATCGTATAAATATATTGATCTCTTTCTTGATTATATTCTTGTTCAATTGGAAAAAATGGTTGTTTTTCTTGATTTATGTTTTCAATTTCCATTTTTGTTAGTTTTGCCTGTTGAATATCTGCCCAACACGATGCAATTCCAGCCGCTGCAACTGCTATTGAAACTAATAGTGGTATTATTGTTGTAAACCATATTTTATTGATTTCTAAAAAATGGCTCGCCCTATTTTCCCCATTTTCAGTTTCCAATTCTTCATCTTCTGTTTTTTGCTTTTCTTCTCCCATAAACTCTCCATCAAGCTTTATTAATTATCATTTTCCATCATCCTTCCGAATCTCATCAATAATCCGACCTATATTACACGTAATCTGTCCTTTACACTGATGAATATCCTCATTGATTTTCTTTTCCTGCTCAATAGCAATCTCTATATTCTTCGCCAGTTCTCCAATTGCAGAATTCTTTTTGGGATTGATTCCTGTTCTGGCAAGTAACAGCTTATAGATAAATGTCTGATGTCCATCTTTTTCATTCTGGATAATCTGTTCAACATTCGGCTCAATATCATCTTCATATGAATTTTCATAATGTAACAGTAGGAACAATTCAAATGCTGGATTGCTGACCGCTAATATATTATTCTTTTCACCTTCTGCTACTAGTTCATCATAATCAAGTACTTTCTCTTCAAAAATATCTCCATCAAATACAACAATCATCTTATCCCGTTCTTTATCAAATGCTATTTCTGAATTTTCTTTCTGATTTTCTGCAAATTCAATCAAACGTCTTGGAAATGAAATGTCCCTGTCTCCCTCTGTTTTTTCAAGTAACCGGATATCGATCAATGGATGAATATTTAACTCTTTTCGGATATCAATTAACTTTTTGAAATACCATGTTTCAGTATTTGCACCCTCACATATGAAAAAGTACTTACGATAAGGCTCAATCTGTTCTTCTTCATCTGTAGTTCTGCTATTCCAATTCGTATAACTTCTTACTGGAGCCAAGGCTACTTGCAGAAATACTTTCTGCACTGTCGCGGCAGTCGTCAGGTGTCTGTGCAGGCACATCCGTCTGACTCGTTGCTCGCGCAAAATCGAATGTTGAAAATACCGGTATCGCACCATATCTTCCTTCCAGATATGCCTTGCTCAACACTTTATCATACCTCTCCTTGAAACGATCTAAGGAATAAATAGAGCTTGCATTTTCTGCGTTACGTTCTACAAACCAGATTTCATCCCTTCTAAAAATAGCCTGATCCATAATGGATGATTCATGTGTAGTGAACAATAGCTGCATACGCTGCTCATCATGTAGCTGCATAAACAATTGCAAAAATCGTTCTGTCAGCTTCGGATGTAAGCTTCTCTCCAATTCATCCACAACATAAAGAACATCTTCTCGTTTATTCAACAGCATATCCATCAAATCGAATAATCTTCTTGTTCCATCAGACTCTTCATCAAAACCGAACTCATAAAATGACTTATTATGATGCAACCGGATTGTTGTGACCTTCGGTTCAGAATGTCCTTCAACTTCGATATTAAAGAAAGTTTCCTTCGACCTCATCGTCATTCTGAATGATGGTTCTTCCTGCTCTTCCATTCTATTTTTTACATGCTGCATCATCTTATCAAATACTGATTTCGGCAATGCATTTGATAACTCATCCAATGTAATTTCTTCAATTTTTACCTGGCTGATACCCGTATCAAATGTTTTGATCAATTTGTTAATCAGCTTCAGCGAATTATCATCATAATAATATTCCAAATCAATCAATGGCGTATCCGGTGTGATAATCGAAATATGATTCTGAATCCAATCATATACATCCCGGAAGAACAATAATTTAGATCGTGTGCTATATTTTTTTCCACGATTCATTTCTGTCAGGAACAAAGATGTTTCATTTCCTTCAAAATCATCTGCATAGGTTTCAAATTTATTTTTTTCTGTGTTTGTCAGCGTAATACCATCATTTAACACCGGACGTTTGCTTCCTTCTCGTTCAAAGAGACATTTTGCTGAACCATTCTGATATAATTCATATAACCATTCTCCGGTTACTTTTCGTCTGCTTAAAACTGCAGAAAAACCATAGGCATAAAATTTGTCACCTACAGTAATCTGAATTTCAAAACTACTTTCTCGTTCCTTATTCTCCTGCCGATTCTTACAAAACATCTGTGTAGCTTCTATCGGAATACCATTGCAGACACTATCTTTAAAAAATTTAAAGAACAATGCCAGATTGGTCTTTCCAGATGCATTTGCTCCATAAACTACTGCATATTTTAATAACTGAGTACTTTTTATCTTTAACCTGTGATTTGCATTTGTTCGTATTTTATTTGAGGAAATCATTGTCAGCTCTGCTGCTTTATCAAAAGATTTAAAATTTTCAACACTTACTTTTACTAACATTCTTATACACCTCCACCTTTATTATATGTTTTACTCTTCTCTCAGTCAATGTAAATTTCTTATTTAGAGATTTTTTCGTTATATATTGTTTCTTTTTCTATTTTTAACAATTTTATTTTGAGTTATGCATATAATATCAATGTATAAATCAGCTTTTTGTAGCGACACTATTTTACTAATGTCGCTACATGAAATATTACAATAAATAAAAACTTCTAATTCTTTTTTCTTCTATCTCTCCCAGTCCATCCTTCCTGTCACATTCAACATCTATAATCAAAAAGCAGGCGATGAAAAGTCACAAACCCTCTTCATCCACCCGCTTTTCACCTATGCTCTCACCACTATCGCTTCCACAACATCCGGATGTTCAACCACCCACATACCACAAAATACCACCAGTTTTTCAATTGCCTGGGGCTGATCTCCTGTGGGTTTGTATTCGGAATGAAGTCTGAAGATTTGTTGTGAAGCCTGCACAAAAACACCTCCTGGTTTTTATATCAAAAAAGTTCATCTAAATTGTTATGAGCCAAACAAACTGAAAGTCATATCAATATACCGCTATTTGATTATACACGCTTATAAATTATTGGTTCATCATATCCAAAAGTTCTCTTCCCATTAACTTCCATGCTTTCCGATACTTCCAGGAAATTATCGGAAAACTTTTCCCAAAGTTTAAAGGTCATTACCGGAGAAAACTGGCTTGTGCTGCCTCCCTCCCAGATTCCGTCCTTTTCATGATAAAGTGCCGGATTAAATTTTTCAGATTTTTCTAGTTTAGAGTAATCAACATTCTTCATAGAATCATATGAAAATGTATTTTTATCTTCTCCTTTTGGAATTTCATAAGAAGAAAGTAAAATTCCCTGTTCTATTTCCGTGATAAGGAAAAGATGCGGAGATGCATGACGTTTCCCATTAATTTCATAGTAACTCTCTTCAACAACAAATATGCCTTTGAAATCTTCAGGAAGATTATTTATTTTGTCATTACAGATTGTATTTATATGTTCAGCATATGGATATGTTTTTCCTTCTTCCTGCATCTTATCAAATTGATCCTTATTATCAAAATGTCCTGTCATCATTCCTACAAAATTTTCAAGTTTCGTCATTTACTTTACCTCCCGCTATTTTCATATATATCACATTCATACAAATGTTTGTTCTGTACTTTTTCATTATCTCAGACTTCTACCTCAAATGGCAGCCTGTCTATAATATCTTTCTTCATATCCACACCCGGATACACTTCGATTAATTTCAGACCTTTCGGAGTAAGGCGGAAAACACAACGTTCTGTCACATATAGAACTTTCTGACCGTTTTCAATCGCACGTTTTGCTGAGAAACTGACGCTGGAGACTTTCTCTACGAATTTGGATATCTCGCCTTCTTTGTGAATCGTCACGACGCCTTTCTCCTGGGTGACTTCAAGTCCTTTGGCGTTGAATGTCATACAGAAAACAACTGTCGGAGTTTTGGCGGTGATATTGGCAAAACCGCCAATACCCGCAAATGCTCCTGTGCCTCTGTGTGCATTGATATTTCCATATTTGTCAACTTCCAGTGCACCCATAAAACAGACATCCAGTCCACCATTGTCATACAGGTCAAACTGGTTTGCCATATCATAAACAGAAGCCGCACCGATCATAGCTCCAAATGCCTCACCCGAAACAGGAAAACCTCCAATTCCGCCGGACTCTACTGTAAGTGTGATCATATCCAGCATTCCACTTTTTCTGGCAAATCTGGCAACTGTCTCCGGTATTCCAATTCCGATATTTACGATATCGTCCACACGCAGTTCCTGCGCTGCTCTTTTTCCGATGATGTTTGCCGGAATATTGTTTTTACGCTGTTTCTGAGAAAGATCATTGATTTTCTCATTCCAGGTATGCCATTCTTTATATGGAATCTCAAAACCTCCGGTAAGTGCCGTATACGCTTCGTTACGCTCTTGCGGCTCTGCCACAACGATTGCATCGACCAGACATCCCGGAATAATGGCATTACGCGGACGAGACGGTGTAGCCACAAGACGATCCACCTGCACAATGACTTTTCCACGGTTTGCCTTGACAGCCTGACAGATGGACAGTGCATCACCGGACATAAACATATCATCAAATGTGATATTTCCCTTTCTGTCTGCAGCCGTTCCCTTGATCATGGCTATCGTGATCTTTGGCAATTTATAATAAAGGAATTCATCTCCGTCTACTTCCACATGCTTGACCAGCGAATCATCAATCGAAATACGATTGATTCCAGGTCCTTCTCTTCGTGGATCAACAAAAATATCCAGTCCAACCTTCGATAAAGCTCCCGGAAGTCCTCCCGCCTGTGCACGGATTGCATGAGAAATGCATCCAAGCGGCAGGTTATATGCCTCAAATCTATCTTCCAGTACCAGTTTCTTGGTACTCATCATCGCTCCAAAATGGCCACAGATCAGCTTGTCCACCGCACCTTCACGGATATATCCTTCCGCATTGTGTTCGTCATCCCAAACGCCGAAACCGGCGCTGGATACGATCGTCAGATGCGTCGGCGACTGCATTTTCTGGTATCTTCGATACAATGCCTCATGAAGTTCCGTCGGGTTCTCGATTCCTACAAATGAATTCACGCAGATACAGTCCCCGTCCCTGATCAGGCGAATAGCTTCATCTGCACTCATGATCTCATACATATTGTGTTCTCTCTTTCAAATTTCTCTTTTGTATACAACTTCATAAAAGCTTTTTTCACCTGTCGAAGCCAATGTCACCTTTTATAAACTAACTACAAAAGTTTTTTGCTCAGTATAGCATATCCATAAATATATATCCATACAAAAAAATTACAGAGCATTTCTAATCCTGCTCTGTAATTTCTGTTTACTCTGTTATTTTTATTATTCTACCTCTTCCGGTTCCATGCTTAAAACATGTTCAGCATTAGCAATCACATCATACTTCTGTCTGTACTCATTGAAATATGTGTAATACTCCCAGCTGTCTGTCGGATAGATCTTGGAATCATGGATATGCGGATCCGCATCTGTATCACCGCTCTTTAAGAGTGCGGTCATTGCGCTTGCGCTGTGCGCTGCAATACGGCCAAAGCTGTTCAGGATGTCGTTAAAAACGGTTCCTTCCTCAAGTCCGCATTCTCCCTTACTGAGACGTTCTACATGGTGCATCTTTAACTCGTCACAAAGGTTTGTGATCACAGCCCCTAAAGGTGCAACTCTCTGAGCTGCTTCCTTGTCATCTTTCATAAATGCATTACAGGTGACATTGATCTCCTCTCGAACTGCCTCCATAACGATATTCAGTTCATCCCAGGCTGCCTGAGAAAACTGTGTATGATTATCATGCATTTCATTTGCCATATGTGCAATATAGGAAGCATGGTCACCAATTCTCTCAAAGTCATTGATCGTATGCAGATACAGAGAAACCTGTGTTGTTTGTGCTGTATTCATCTCACGTTTGGTAAGCTGAATCAGATATTCTCCCAGACGGCTCTCATACTTGTCGATCAGATCTTCTTTACGTTGAACCTTATCGTACTTATCCTGCTGATAATCATTCAGAAGATTCATGGCTCTGTTGACATTCTTGCGAAGTTTTTTGGACATGCCGTTCATCGCACGGTGACACTGAGCAATTGCAAGTGCCGGGTAATTGATCAGACGTTCTTCCAGAAGATCGAAGTCTGCCTCATCCTCCAGTTCCTCTGCACTGTTTTTCACTAGCATGCACACCAGTTTTTCAAGCTTCGGAATAAATGGAAACAGAACAACAACTGTAGCTACACGGAACACGGTATTCAGTGCTGCGATCGTTACCGGGGTCATGATCATATCCATAAATCCGAAATGCACGATAGCATTTGCGGTATAGAAGATAATAGACCACAAAATCAGACCGAATAAGTCATTCATCAGATAGATGAGTGCAGTTCTCTTACCATTCTTATTAGCTCCGATTGCAGAGATCAGAACTGGACAGGCTGCTCCAACACCGATACCAAGGACGATCGGGAATGCACTGGCAAATGTCAGGATTCCTGTTACGGAAAGTGCCTGCAGTACACCGACTGTCGCAGATGCACTCTGCAATACGGCCGTGAAAGCAATACCTACCAGAATACCTGC
>OFMO01002127.1_pt1 | contig 10543 bp, 10 predicted proteins | sample 1541821 | NCBI WGS metagenome assembly OFMO01 (sample SAMN04209253, study PRJEB22552) | human gut metagenome | biome: gut; material: feces | host: Homo sapiens | place: USA: Oklahoma | reverse complement strand
GGGCGGGATCAGCGGCTTTGGAAAATTACTTCGGCAGGTTGTTCGGACGGTAGCCGCCGTCGATCTGCAGGCAGACGCCGGTGACGTAGGACGCGGCGCTGGAGGACAGGAACAGGATGCCGTTGGCAATGTCCTCGGGCTCGGCAAAGCGCTTCATCGGGATGGTATCACCGACGGAGTCCTTGGCGAACTGCGGCATATTGGCGACCATGTCGGTGTTGACAACGCCCGGAGCGACCGCGTTGACACGCACGCCCCTGTCGGCGAAGGAATAAGCGACGGACTTGGTCATGGCGATCAGGGCAGCCTTGCTGGCGGGGTACGGCAGGCCGGTCGGGCAGCCGTAGACACCGGCGACGGAAGCGGTATTGACGATGCAGCCCTTGGTCTTGATCAGGTGCGGAATCGCGTACTTCATCATGGTGTAGGGGCCCTTCATGTTCAGGTTGCAGACGGCATCCCACTCGGACTGCTTGAGCTTGGTCAGCCAGGTGCTGTTGTCGGTGCCGGCATTGTTGACGAGCACGTCCAGACGGCCCCACTTGGCAATGATCTCTTTGTACAGCTCCTGAACGGCCTTGTAGTCGCACAGGTCGATTGCCTTGGTCATGACCTCGTAGTCGGGGTTGATCTCCTTGAGCGCTGCCAGAGCCTTGGCACCGGTTTCTTCATAGTGGCTCAGGAAGTACACCTTTGCACCCGCAGCGAGAAAGCCCTTGACGGCCGCGAAGCCGATGCCGCGACTACCACCGGTAACAAGAACGACCTTACCTTTGAATTCGTTTTCAAACATGATTTTTGTCCTTTCTTAACGCAAATCTTTGACTTTTCCGGGGCTTTCCCGTCACCCCGGACACACACCAGCAGTTATGCTTTTCTTAAGGAACGATAATATTTTAACATTACCTGCGCCGTTCTTCCGGCCGATGCCTTCTGTTTTCCTATCGTAAAAAACGACAAAAAATCAGATTTCACATCAGATTTCGTGGCAAAAATGACAAAGCCCCAAAAGACGACGATTGCCGCTTTTGAGGCTTTGTCAACATATACTGTTTTTGGTGTTCAGTCCTTCGAGGACTCCAGGGTCTGATGGAAATACGTGCGCGGCATTTTCTCGGTCAGAATGCCCAGCAGGTCCATCATATAGCAAAAGCAGAGCTGCAGTTGATCGGGCGACTGCTTTTCTGTCTCGGTGAGGATGCCGTTCATGGCATCGTTCGCGATCTCGGCATACAGCCCGCTGAGCGCCACGACCGGCGGCTCCGACGGGACGTAAAACCGTTCGAACTTCATATACGGATTCGCCACCAGATAGACATAGGTGCCGCTGTTCATGCGACTCTCGGCGATCTCGAGCACTTCGCCGTCATCCGGCAGATAGCGGTAGCGGTGGAACGGGCCGAGGTTGATGAGCGTGTTCGGCTTCAGGTGGTAGTCCAGACCGTTGACCGTCAGCGTGCCGCGGCCGCTGCGGACGAGCAGGAACGTCTCGTCGTGATTATTGACATAAAGCGTCGGCGCTTTGATCTTCCGGACGCAGGCTTTGATATCGCTGGGCAGGACATTGTTGACAAAATAGTCATGCGCGCCGGCCAGAACGGGCTTCTCGTCCTTGGAGCTGAAAAATGCCGTGCCGGATGAACGTTCGTTAGCCATGCTGCTTCCTCCCCTGTCCTCTCTGCTTGCGGAACTCGCCCGGCGACATCTTGTTGAGCGCGTAAAACACGCGGCCCATCGTCCGGTCGGAGCCGAAGCCCGTTTCCATCGCGATATCGACCGTCGGCAGGTCCGTCGTCGTAAGCAGCGCCTCCGCATAGCGCACGCGGAACATAGACAGGATCTGCTTGTAGCTGGAGTTCAGGCGCGTCTTGAGCTGCACGCGCAGGATGTTCTCCGACGTGTAGAGATCGCGTGCGATCTTTTCGGCGTCGATCGGCTCGGACATATTTTCATACAGATAGCTGATGGCAGAAATAAGCGTCTCGCTCATGATCATGCCGCGGTAAACCCGGCCGCCTTTCCCGTCACTGAGCATTTCGTTGAGGTAGCCCTGCGGAGTCATGCCGGTCAGCGCTTTGAACCGGCGGAAAAACGTGATGCTCATGTGAAAGCCGGAAATGGACGACACATAGTCAAACGGCAGACTGTCATACAGGAAGTACGACATGGCCAGGATCAGGCGCGTGCGGTTGACATACTGGCTGAAGTTCAGCCCCGTCGCGATGAGCAGCGCGTGGTTGAGCGCCGTCTCATCCGCGTCGGACGAAACCGCCTCCGCGACCGAGGCCGCCGTGAGCTCCGCCGTGCTGTGCGTGGCGATATAGAGGCTGGCGCGCCGGCCGAGCGGCATATCCATCGGCGAGTACTGATCCCTGCGCCGCGCAGCCGCGCGGTTATACAGCAGCTCGATCTTGCGCAGAAACGAACTGCGGATCACGGCCGAACCGCAGCTGTTTTTCGCACTCAGGTGCCGAAACTGTGCAAACAGCCGCGCGATCTCCTTGACATCGTCGCCGTCCGGCCCGATCACGGGCAGGCCGGTGACGATCTCGATCTCGCGCAGGTTCGTGATCTGATTAAACATATAGTAGCTCAAAAGCTGATAATCAAAGGCAGCGACCCAGATCTTGAGCGCTTCCCCGAATTCGGGACAGATCGTCAGCACCTGTGAGCACTGGATCCACGCAACGCAGCCCGGCTGTACAGGGAATTCCTCCCCATTGATGATGAAGCTGCCGCTGCCGCTGCGGACAAGCACAAAATAGCTGTCCACCTCCATGACGGGGAACAGCTCCTCACTGATGGTATGCTCCTGCAGCCGGAGATACTTGTCCGACCCGCAGAAATACCCGCTGCGCGGTGTTTCGCAGAGTGGCCTGTTTTTTCTCTTCAACGTGTTTGCCCCCATTCGTGGTAACGATACGGCTTACAAACATACAACCGGCAATGTCTCTGTTTATAGATTAACAGCTTTTTATGCAAAAAACAAGTGAACGAATTCCAAACTTTTAAACATCCCGCCAATTTTGTTACAAAAAACGTATATTGGCAAAAGGCCCGCCGGTGTGCATCCGGCGGGCCTTCGCGCTGTGATAAGATTGAAAGGAGTAAGAGGATGAAAAGGAATAATAGCAAAGAGAATGCAGTGACTTACAGCTCGTAACCGACGTGGAAGCCCTGATGCATGGCATCGCTGGACTGACCCGGCTTGATGGCATCGCCGATGACGTGGACTTCCGGCACAAACGCCTTGAGCTCTTCGGACAGCGGATCATACTTGCGGGAGCCGAGGCCGAGGACAATGTAGTCAAAGCCCTTGAGCCATTCTTCCGTGCCGTCCTTGTGCTGGATCTTGACCTCGTGCTCGGTCACTTCGAGCACCTTGGAGTTGATGTAGCTCTTAACGCCCTCGCGGCGCAGGCTGGCGAGTGCAATGTTGCGGTTCGGCAGGCAGACGCCGGTCATGAGCTGCGGCTGCATCTCAACGAGCGTGACTTCCACGTCGCCGATGCTGCCGGTGGTGGCAAAGGAGTTCGGGCGCGCGTCGGCCATGAGCATTTCGGCCGTCTCGCAGGCAACTTCGCCGCCGCCGAGGATGCAGACCGTGCCCTTCGGGATGGTGACCTTGCGGCTGAGGATGTCATGGGTGGTGATGACCGGATAGTCACCGACGCCCTTGATGAAGGTCGGGATGAGCGGCGTCGCGCCGGTGGCGACGACGACGGCATCGGGTGCGAATTCCTTCACGTTCTCGACCGTGGCTTCCTTCTTGAACTCGAACTTCACGCCAGCCTTCTTGGCGCGGTAGTTCAGGTGCGTGAGCCACTTGCACATCTCCTGCTTGCCGGGAGAGACGACCGCAAGATTCAGCTGACCGCCGATCTGCTTGCTCTTCTCCCAGACGGTGACGTCGTGACCGCGCTCGGCCGCCGTGACAGCGGTGTACATGCCGCCGGGGCCGGCGCCAATGACGAGGACCTTCTTCGGCTTGTCGGTCGGGTTGAACGGATAGTCATACTCATGGCCGACGAGCGGGTTGATGTGGCACTTGCAGACCGGGTGATGCGGATCTTCCGGCGTGATGCACCGGCCGCCGCAGGAGCCGCAGGGCGTGATGTCATCGAAGCGGTTCTCGTAAGCCTTCTTCGGCAGGTCGGGGTCTGCGAGCAAAGGACGGCCCATGGACACGCCGTCCACCAGACCACGCTCGACCAGATCGGCGGCGTAGCGCACGTCGTTGATCTTGCCGACAACGAAAACCGGGATGTTCACGACCTTCTTGATCTCCGACGCCTCGTAGACGTTCATGCCGATCTTCTGGCTGTGAGAAGGAAGGATGTTCTGAAGGCCCTCATATTGGACGCCGCCGGAGACCTCAAGCATGTCAACGCCTGCGGCCTCAAACTTCGGGGCGAGGTAAAGCATTTCGTCCAGGGAATTGCCGCCCGGCTCACGCTCGGAGCCGGAGACACGCAGCACAATCGGGAAATCGGGGCTGATGTTGCGGCGGCACTCTTCAATGATCTCCAGGATCAGGCGCGCGCGGTTATCAATGCAGCCGCCGTACTCGTCCATGCGCTTGTTGCGCAGCGGGCTGAGGAAAGCACCCGGCAGCATGTAAGCATGTGCGACGTGCAGGGCGATGCCGCCGCAGCCGGCCTCTTCGGCACGGCGCGCGGCCTGGCCGTACTGCTTGACGACCTTGTGGATCTCGTCAATAGTAATCGGGCGGCTGACGGCGCCGTTGGCGTTCGTGTTCACAGACGGGCCGAGCGGCGTGATGCCCTTGAGCGCGCAGATGGACTCCGGGCCCGGGTGAATGAGCTGCGGGAAGAGCGTGCTGCCGGCATCGCTCACGCGCTTGGCAAAGGCGGCAAACTGCGGGACGAGAGAGTCCTTGTCCAGCGCAGTCGTCTTGCCGATGTACCAATACTTATGATCCACCGTGACTGCGTCGATGACGACATAGCCGGCGCCGCCCTCTGCGCGGCGCACGAAGATATCCGCGAGCTGCTTGGGCACTGTGCCGTTGGTCGCCTCATAGTGCATGCTCATCGGTGCCATGGCGATACGGTTTTTCAGCGTCGTTCTGCCCAGCTGCAGGGGCGAGAAGATTTTCGCATCTTTCATATCGGTTATCATGTGATTGCCTCCTGAACGAATATTAAATGTATATCCCATGCAGCTGCCACCGCCGGCCTTCCCGGCCGGAGCGCGGCGCATAGGTGCTCCGGATGGTTTGTGCTTTCAGTATAAAGGAAATGATCGGGCCATGTCGCACATTTTCTTGTTAAATAATCCACATTTTCAAAAAGAATTTCAGAAAATGATGGCGCGCAGGCGGACAGTTTTTCTGCTTTCACTACACTTTGTGCCCTTTTTGTCGAAATTGTTCGGTGAAAAAACGACGGAAAACCACTGTGTCCGCCCGCCATTTCCTGTGAAAAGAAGCAAAATCGCACAAGATTCCGTGTCTGTTTTTGTACATTACGCCACATCACCGTCGCGAAGTGACAATAAAACTCAAGTTTTTGTACATTTCCCGCGCATGATTACGGCACATTCTTTCCGACACGTTCCGCAGCCTAGTGTTAAAATTTCTACAATAGCTGATGAGGAGCGGAATCCGGCCACCAGCGGCCGGTCTCCGGCGGATCATTCCCGGGTCTGCCGGACATATTTAAGGAACTCCGCTCTCAGGCAGACGTGTAGGAAACCAGATTTGGATCCATTTCAATGAAGAAAGGTGTATTTCATGAGTTACGATGCATTGTTTTCTCCCATCAAGCTCAGAGGACTTGAGCTGAAAAACCGTGTGGTCCTGCCGGGTATGAACACCAAGATGGTCAAGGACAAGAACGATGTCGGCGAGGATCTCCCCGCCTACCACGCGGCGCGCGCAGCCGGCGGCTGCGGTCTGAACATTGTCGAGCTCGTCTCCATCTGCCCCGAGTGCCATGCATACCTGTACCTCGGCCTTTATAATGAGCACCACAGAGACCAGCTGCGCAAGATCACCGACGCGATCCACGCGGCCGGCGGCAAAGCAGGCGTGCAGATCTGGCACGGCGGCTTCGTGCCCGAAGAGTTCTTCGACAAGACCAACAAGCTTGAGACGCCTGACACGCTGACCGTCGAGCGCATCCACGAGATCGTCAAGCAGTTCGGCTACTCCGCCAAGCTCGCCGTCGAGGCCGGCTTTGACGCGCTCGAGTTCCACGGCGCGCACACTTACCTGCCGCACGAATTCATGAACCCCTCGCTCAACAAGCGCACCGACGAGTATGGCAACCAGAGCCTGGAGAACCGCTGCCGCTTCAATCTTGAGGTCATCCGCGAGATGCGCAAGAACATGCCGGAAGACATGCCGCTGCTCATGCGTCTGGACGCCATCGACGAGATGCTCCCGGCCGTGACCACGCAGGACGAGACCGTGCAGTTCATCAACTGGGCCGCCGAGGCCGGTGTTGATGCGATCGACCTGTCCCGCGGCAACGCCCGCAGCCTCGCGACCGTGTACGAAGTGCCGCCCTACAACCTGGAGCCGGGCTTCAACATGGATAACATCGCCGCCATCAAGGCGCGCGTGAACATCCCGGTCATCGGCGTCGGCCGCATCGTCGACCCCGCTCTGGCCGATCAGCTCATCCGTGAGGGCAAGATCGACATGGTCGCCGTCGGCCGTGCGCAGCTCGCTGATCCCGAATGGTGCAACAAGTCCAAGGAAGGCCGTGAGGCGGAGATCCGTCGCTGCATCGGTTGCACCGAGGGCTGCTACGACAAGGTCATCGACCCGAAGGCCAAGCACATCACCTGCACCCGCAACCCGGCGCTCTGCCTGGAGTACAAGGGTCTCCCGAAGCCGGAGAAAGCCAAGAACGTCATGGTCATCGGCGCCGGCATCGGCGGCCTGATGGCAGCCGAGTACCTCAAGGCCCGCGGCCACAATCCGACCGTCTATGAAGCCACCGACGCCCCGGGCGGCCACTTTGTGCTCGCCGGAAAGGCCCCGAAGAAGCAGGCCTTCACCGACGCCGTCATGTGGGACGCCGAGGAGTGCAAGCGCATGGGCATCGAGATCAAGACCGGCGTCACCGTCACGCCCGAGCTCATCAAGGAAGTCAAGCCCGATCACGTGATCGTCGCCACCGGCGCGCACTTTGTCGCCCCGAACATCCCGGGTCTCGACACCGCGAAGGACGTCTACGTGGCTGAGGACGTGCTGGCCGGCAAGGCCATGCCGCACGGTGAAACCATCATCCTCGGCGGCGGTGGTGTCGGCTGCGAGACCGCGCAGTTCCTCATCGCGCACGGCGTGACCGATGTGCGCGTGATGGATTCCAAGCGCGTCGGCAACAAGATGGGCATGCTGCGCACGATGTTCCTCGACATCGAGTACCCCGGCGAGACCATCAAGAAGAGCCGCGGCTCTAAAATCACCGCCGTCGGCGATCACGAGATCACCTATGCGTTCACGAACAAGGCCAAGAAGACCGTCGAGAAGACCCGCCACTTTGACTCCCTCGTCATCGCCACCGGCATGCACTCCCGCCCGACGCAAGATCTGACCGACGCCTGCAGCGAGCTCGGCATCCCCTGCGACGTGATTGGCAGCGCCAAGAAGGCTGACATGGGCATCGAAGCCACCGCCGACGCTTACGCCGCCGCCATGAACGTCTGAACACGGATAACAGATTAGGAGGTTATCATCATGACAGTTGAAGAACGTCTGGAAGCACTCGAGAAAGAAGTGCAGCAGCTCAAGGACGTGCAGGCCATCAAGGAGCTCAAGAGCAAGTATTTCCGCGCGCTCGACACCAAGAACTGGGACGAGCTCGAGACGACCATGACCCCGAATATCTCCACCGCTTACTCCAACGGCAAGCTCGTTTTCCACGGCCCGAAGGAGATCACTAACTACTTCAAGGAGTCCATGCCCGATACCGAGATCACCCTGCATCAGGGTCATAACCCGGTCATCTGGTTCGAGAGCGATACCGTTGCCTACGGCAAGTGGTACCTGCAGGACAACCTGATCTTCGCCGAGGGCAATCCCTACTGCGGCACGCAGATCCAGGGCTCGGCCATCTACACCGACAAGTACGTCAAGGTCGACGGCCAGTGGCTGATCGAGGATACCGGCTATCTGCGCGTGTATGAAGAATCCTTCCAGCGCAACAACACGCACCGCATCCGCATCAACATGTTCCGCCCGAAGAAAAAGAAAGTCGTCAAGAAGAAATAAATAACCCGCTTGATTCAAGCCGTCGTACATCCGATGTATGGCGGCTTGAATCCAAATATTCGAAATAAATCCCTGCAAACGGAGCGTGATCCCTGTGCTGAAAAAACTGCGGCGCAAAATTTACCGCAAGATCCGCTTTCAGACCTGGTACCGCAAAGCGAACTACTACCACCGCAAGCGGAACGATCTGAACAAGACCATTGCCCAGTACCGCGGCGTAGACGTGCTGAGCAACAAAAAGCGCCTGTACCGTCTGCGGCGTGACATGATCCGGAGCCTGTTCCGGTACGGCTCGTACTACAACGAGTATTTTCTCTTCGGTTACGAGGGGAAGGACGCCGCCTATCGCGACGGCTTCATCACGGAAGGCGTCCGCATGAGCTACTACCCGCGCATGAACGACCCGAAAAACACGAACATGCTCGAGAACAAGTACCTGACGTACCAGAAGTTCCGCGATTTTTACGGCCGCGACGTGCTGCGCATCAAAAAAGGCGCACAGCCCACGCCCGCCGCGCTCGAGGCGCTGCGCAATTTCACGCAGGCGCACCCGGATTACATCGTCAAGCCCATCTACGCAGCCTTCGGCAAGGGCGTACATACCGAGTCCATCCGCGACTATCCCTATCCTGAGGCTGCGCACGCAGCCTACAGCGCGCACGGTGCCATCCTCGAGCAGATCATCGAGCAGGGCGAGGCACTGGCACGCATTCATCCTCAGTCGATCAACACGCTGCGCATCCCGACGGTCGTGCTGGCGGACGGCGAGGTGCGGCTGTTTCACCCCACGCTGCGCGTCGGCCGCGGCGAGGGCATCATCGACAACTTCAGCGCCGGCGGCATCAGCGCGCTCATCGACTCCGAGACCGGGTGCATCTGCTCCGACGGCGCGGATAAAAAAGGCCGCCGCTATGTGACCCATCCGGACACCGGCGTGCGCTTTCGCGGCTATCCCCTCCCGGAGTGGGACAAGGCCGTGGACATGGTCAAAACGGCTGCAAAAATGGTGCCCGGCAACCACTACTGCGGCTGGGACCTTGCCTACAGCACGCACGGCTGGTGTATGGTCGAGGCCAACTGCACCGCACAGATGGGCGGCATGCAGATCATCACACAGACCGGCAGAAAGGCGGAACTGGAAGCACTCATCGCGCAGATGTGACACCCCTGCCGTAATGTAAAAGAAGCAAAGGAAACCAACACGACAACACCGAAAGGAGAAAAAAACATGACAGACCTTGAAAAACTCGTAGAAAAAGACGCCATTCGTGACCAGTATTACGTTTACGCCCGCGCACTCGACCGCATCGACAACCCGCTCGGCAAGACCGTGTTCGCCGAGGACGCGCAGGTCGACTACGGCCCGACCTACAAGGGCACCGGCTACGGCTTCATCGACATGATGCTCAAGATGCACCGCAAGATGGTCTCCACGCACCACGTCATGACCAACATTCTCATCAAGCTCAACGAGGACGGCACCAAGGCCGCCGCCGAGGCTTACATGTACGCTGCCTGCAAGTACCGCAACGGCATGGTCGTCGTGGCGCGCTGCCGCGACATCGACCTCTGGGAGAAGCGCGACGGCAAGTGGCTCGTCGTCAAGCGCACCGTCGCCGGCGACAACACCATGATCCTGCACCCCGACTTCGCGCCCGACTACAACAACGGCCGCGACAAGGTCAAAGATCCGTCCTACGACTACTTCGAGACCATCGAGTAATTCCATGGCAACGAGGAACATCCCATTCCCCGACAAAGTCCGGGACATGGTGCTGGACGTCATCACGCACGTCCGCCGTCAGGAATACACGCCTGAGCAGCTGTGCCAGCTCCAGAAGATCACCGAGTGCAAGTACTTCTACTGGTGGTGCATGGACATGAAAAAAGAGGAGTATGTAATGGAGCTGTTCACAGACGACTTCCGCTACTACCTCAACGGGCATCTTGCCGTCAAGGACAAGCTCCTGCAGGCCCGCAACGCCAAATGGTGCAACAAGGACATGCAGACGATGCACATGGGCCATCAGCCGATGATTTGGCTGATCGATGACAGACATGCACGCGGGGTCTTCCAATACGAGGACCATATGTGCTATTATGATGACAGCGAGGTCCTGCAGGGCTGGCTGGTCTACTGCGACGATTTCGTCAAGGGCGACGACGGCGCATGGCGCATCCAGAAGCTGCGCATGGCCTATCGCGAGATGGACGGCAGCTTCCGCAGCACGATGGTGCCCAAGGACTGGGTGCCGGACGAATGGGACACACCAAACTACTAAGCAAACGAGGAAGCCG
>OFMO01002113.1_pt1 | contig 10616 bp, 1 predicted proteins | sample 1541821 | NCBI WGS metagenome assembly OFMO01 (sample SAMN04209253, study PRJEB22552) | human gut metagenome | biome: gut; material: feces | host: Homo sapiens | place: USA: Oklahoma | reverse complement strand
ACATCGTGGTTTACGATGAGGAAAATTCCCGTGTCGTGATCTTCGAGGCGAAGGTGGCCAAGTCACCCGATGAGTTGCCTGCGGCGTGTGAAGCGGCTTTACAGCAGATCGAAGCGCGGCAATACGCGGAAGATTTCCGGGATGAATATGACGAGACCCTGTGCTATGGCATTGCGTTTTACAAGAAGCGATGCCTCGTCAAAATGAAATAAATATCAAGTTTAACAGACCCCTCTTCTCTTGCGATATAAAAGAGAAAAGGGGTCTGTTTTTGTGAAAAACCAACTGGTACGAGAAGGACGAGGCTTTGCTGAAAAACTAAGCTTGCTTGTGGGATTGATAGAAATTCTTGAGAGTTAGCGTAAGTTAACTATCTAGATTAAGAATTGACGGTTTGTTTTTTCTTCTGTTACACTGGATAGAAGGTTAGCGTAGACTAACCTGAGAGAAATTACCCAGAGAAAGGACAGATGGAATGAAACGATGGATCGCCAGCGTACTGGCAGCAGCGATGCTGCTGCCGTGCGTTCCCACCGCAGGGGCTGTGGATGCCCAGTCCAAGGAACCCCCTGCCACCGGTACCTCTGCGTACCGGCCGGAATCCCTCAAAGACAGCGGACCGGAGGTCGTGCAGTCTGAGGAGGAGATCAGCCCGGACGAGGAAGTGACCGCCATCATCGTGCTGGAGAAAAAGATCAGCCCTTTGGCGCGTTTCCAGCAGAAAAGCATTCAGAACGAGATCAGCAAGAACGTGCTGGACGGGGAGAAGCTAGAAGTTCTCCATAGCTACACCACCGTGGAAAACGGCTTCGCCGCCGTGGTCCCCTATGGTAAGCTGGAAGAAATTCGCCAGCTCCCCGGCGTGGCTGCGGCCTACGCCGCCCCAGTCTTTAAGGTCGCCCCGGATATGCCCACGACCATGACCGAGCTGGGCGGCCTGGAGAACACCTCCGGCTACCAGGGCGAGGGGATGGTCATCGCCATCGTGGACAGCGGCCTGGAGATCAGCCACCCGCTGTTTACGCAGGCACCTACCACCCCGGCTTTGGCGAAAAATGACCTTGAAAATGTTCTGGCAAGCAAGAACCTGAAAGCGGAGGAGAAAAAGTCCGGCATCACCGCCAGCCAGGTTTACAAGACGGCCAAGGTCCCCTTTGCCTTTGACTATGCGGACAATGACCTGGACGTCGCTCCCAATGGTGCGGGCGACCACGGCACCCATGTTGCCGGCATCGCCGCTGCCAACGCGGGCGTGGTGGCCGATGTGGTTGGCGTGGCACCACAGGCCCAGATCCTGGCCATGAAGGTCTTTAGTTCCAGCGGCTCCAACGGGGCTACCTGGGCCGATATCCTCGCCGCTGCCGACGACGCCGTGGCCCTGGGTGCGGACGTCATCAACATGAGCTTAGGCTCCACCTGCGGCTTCAGCACCCCGGAGGGGGAAGAAGGTGTGGCAGAGGTGCTGGAAAACATCGCCAGCAGTGGCGTGATGCTCTCCATCTCCGCCGGCAACGAGTACAGCGCCGCCCTGGGGACCCGCATCGGCAAGGGCCACGCCCTGACCCAGAACCCGGACTACGGCACCGTCGCCAGCCCCTCCAGCTACAGCGAGCCGCTGTCCATCGCCAGCGTGGAGAAAGCCGACAGCATTGACTCCTGCTATCTGACGGTAGGGGAGCGCAAGGTTGCCTTCAACGACACTGTGGAAGACAAGACCGTAGAGAACGTGAAAGGCGATTCTCCCAGCTTCCGTTCCCTGGCGGGTAAGGAGCTGGAATACGTGGTCGTGCCCAATGCAGGTGAAACGAAGGACTACGACGGCCTGAATGTCAAGGACAAGATCGCTCTGGTGTCCCGTGGCTCCGTAGAGTACAACGTCAAGAAGAACGCCGCGAAAGAGGCCGGTGCCATTGGCATCCTCGTCTATAACAACGAGCCTGGTATGCTGTACATGCAGCTGGACAACTACGATCTGCCCAGCGCCTTCATCTCCCAGGCCGACGGCAAGGCGTTGGCGGCAGTGGCAGAAGGCAATCGTAAGCTGACGGTTTCCGCTTCCTACGGCAAGGTGGACAACCCCACCTCCGGGGAAATGTCTGACTTCTCCTCCTGGGGCGTTACGCCGGAGCTGACGCTCAAGCCGGATCTCACGGCCCCCGGCGGCAACATCAAGTCGGCCACGACCGGCGGCGGCTACACCACGAAGAGCGGTACGTCGATGTCCGCCCCCTTCGTCTCCGGTGCCATGGCCCTGGTGAAGCAGTATGTGGAGCAGAAAAACTATGCTTCCACCGAGACGAAAAAGGCCAATCTGGTCAGCAACCTGCTCATGAGCACCGCCGACCTGGTCATGGCTGGCGCCGCCCCCTATTCCCCCCGGAAGCAGGGTGCCGGCAGCGTGAACATCGCCGCTGCCACTTCCACCAAGGCCTATTTGACCGCCGTAGGCGGTGGCCGACCCAAAGTTGAGTTGGGTGACGATGCCAACAAGACGGGTGAGTATACTATCAAGTTCGAGGTTCACAACCTGAGTGACAAGCCCCTGACTTACGCCGTCGGTGGCTACGTTCAGACCGACGCTAAGGAAGTGACCAAGAAGCTGGGTGATAAGGACGTGGAGCAGGTCACGGAGCTGCCCTATAAACTGAGCACCCAGATCGCCGCCCAGGAGATTACGGTACCGGCGAGCGGGACTGTGACAGTCACAGTCCCTGTCAGCCTGAATCAGCCTGACAGGGATTATATGGATTCCTTTGCCAACGGGACTTACATCGAGGGCTTCGTCACCCTGACGCCCAGCTCTGGCACCCAGCCCACCCTGTCCATCCCCTACATGGGTTTCTACGGAGACTGGACCCAGGCCCCCATCATCGACGCCACCGATTACGGCAACATGCTCAATGGGGAGGCTGAGTGGTCCCAGGCTTATGTCAACACCGCCGCTTCCAACTCTCTGGAAGGCACCGTCAACACCTACCTGGGCGACAACCCCTATCACGACGGACAGCCCTATTCCTCGGAGCGTAATGCCATCTCTCCCAACGGAGACGACTACATGGACACCCTGAGCTTTGTCTATACCGGTCTGCTGCGGAACGTCAAGGCCCTCAACTATGAGATCAAAGACGCCGAAACAGGGGACGTCTATTACAGCAACAAAGTAGACTACGAAACCAAGTCGGTCTACAGCAGCAACTATTATCAGATCGTCCCCTCCGGAGCCTCTGACTACAACAAGCTCTCTTGGGGCGGTACGAAGAAGGATGGCTATTCTAAGCTGGAAAACAACGACAAAGTTATCGTGACAGTTTCTGGTGAGCTGTCTTACGATAAGCACGTGGCCAACAACCAGAAATCCTCCTGGTTCTTCCCCATCACCATCGACACGGAAGAGCCGGAGGCCAAGGACATCAAGGTTTCCAATGAGAACGGCAAATACTATGTCAGCCTGAAGGTCAAAGACAACCAGTTCGTCTCCAACGTGACCATCTCCAACAACGCCGAGAGCAAGGAGCTGGCCAGCTTCCCCGTGGCCGAGACGACCGCTGGGGCCACCACCGAGTGCAAGTACGACATCACCGGCTTCGGCGAGAACCTGAAAGTCGTGGTCAACGACTACGCCTGCAACCGGAAAGTTTACAGCATCAAGGCCGAGGGCAACACCGATGCTTCGGAAGTGATCGTCCCCACCAGGACGGTGCTGACTGAGGACTTCGAGGAGAACAGCTTCCCGGCCAACGGCTGGAGCATAAAGTCCACTGTGGCAGATAAGACCTGGTATCAGGGCACGGAGTACGGCTCTAAAATGGCCATGGTCGATCTCTCCAAGACCGAGCAGCAGAACGAGTGGCTCATCAGCCCTGCCATTGACCTGAGCAAACAGGCGACCAAGGCCGGTATTGTCTTCGACTTCTACACCAACTACTATTGGAGTGTTACGAACCACCACCACAACCTGAAGGTCATGGCTTCCACTGACAACGGCGCAAACTGGGAGCAGATCTGGCAGCTGTGGGACTGGAACCAGAAGAATGAGTTCGGCCCTTGGGAAAAGACCCAGGCCAAAGTGACCATCCCCGACAAGTTCCAGAATGCCAAGAGCGTCCGGTTCGCCTTCGTCTACGAGGGCAAGGACAGCACCTCCCTCTGGCTGGATAACGTTCAGGTCTATGTAGAGGACCCCTCTCAGATCCATACCATCACCGCAACAGCCGGCGAAGGCGGAAAGATCGACCCGTCCGGTACGGTGCAGATCAACGATGGGAAGAGCAAAACCTTTACCATCACGCCCGATGCAGGACGGTTTATCTCTGACGTGAAGGTGGACGGTATTTCTGTTGGTACGCCCACAACGTACACCTTCAGCAAAGTGACTGCTGACCATACCATCGAAGTGACCTTCGGAGGCTCTGGTAATGCAGAGCAGTTGATCGATGAGAATTTTGAATCCGGTGCGATGCCAAGCGGTTGGAAATTGGAGCAAACCAACACCACTGGCATTAATGCAACATGGAAAATTTACAAGTATTCTGGTCAATATGGCTTGTATTGTTCGGCAGATGAGTACGATAGCGAGAATGATTATCGGGTTACTGGAGCAGGACAAGATGAACGAATTGTTTTGCCTGCACAGAAGTTGAACGGCAAGACTGCAAACTTTGCGTTTGATTTTGTTGCAAATAAGACTCGCTTGAAAAATGGAAAAACCGTTTGTACATTAGAGGGATCTGTGGATGGTGGTACTACTTGGACCACAATCTGGAATGCAAAAGATGTTATTGACCAGATGACAAACTGGAGTGCTAGTAGCTATGTGCATTCTGCGGCGGTTTCTATTTCAGTTCCGGAAGCTATGCAGAAGGATGGAGTTTTATTCTCCTTCCATTATGTGTTGCCGAAGAACAGCACCACAGGGTCGATTGTGTTCATTGACAATCTGAAGCTCCAGGCAGATAAGGCTTCCTCCGGCGGCGGGGAAGATAGTGTCTTGCTGGACGAGAACTTTGATGCGTCTGTAGGTAAACTGCCAAAGAATTGGAAGCAGACAATAAACAATACTGCTTATGCAGCTACTTGGAAAATCTATAAGCGTAGTGCAGACCATATTGGTGCAACTTGTTCAGCTGATACGGATTCTTTAGAAGATTATGGCAATGGACAAAATGAATTTCTCATTACCCCAGCGCTGAATCTTTCTGGGAAAAATGCAACCATGACGTTCGAGTTTAGCGGACAAACGAGCGGTCTGAGCAAAACACTTACAAGCAATAAGACAACTGTCACGTTGGAAGCTACCAACGATGATGGCAAGACATGGACAGAAATTTGGAACGCAGCAGATGAAAAATTAGCCACGGGAACGATTGACGGCTTACAAACGGTGAATGCTTCGGTAGCAATTCCTGAAAGCTTCCAGAAGGATAATGTTAAGTTTGCATTCCGTTATCAGACTAAGGTTGGTATGACACGCGGCGGCTGTACGGCGTTCATCGACAACGTAAAGCTCACCACATCCGGCGGTTCCTCCGAAACCCCGACCCAGCCGACCACTTACACCATCACCGCTTCCGCCGGGCAGGGCGGCAGCATTACGCCGAGCGGCGCGGTGTCTGTGGACAAGGGCGGCAGCCAGACCTTTACCATCAAGCCCTCTGATAACTACGAGATCGCGGACGTGAAGGTGGATGGTCAGTCTGTCGGCAAGAAGACCGAGTACACCTTCGAGAATGTGACCGAAGCGCACACCATCGCAGCGACCTTTACGGAGAAGGCTGTGACCCTGCCGGACAGCATTCACGAGGATTTTAACAACAGTGAAGCACTTCCTGCTGGCTGGACGGTTGATGGCCCTAGTTCCAAGTATTACAACACTTGGAAGATCGACCGGTACACAGCGCTGAACAGCAGCAATGCGGCCATCTGCACGCAGAACATTATGTTCAAGCAGGAGCAAAAAGAAAAACTCATCCTGCCTCAGATCAAGATGAAGAGCGGTATGGCGCTGACCTTCGATTTCGGCGGTTCTTATGAAGAGCTGAGCAGCGGTTCCATCAAGTTCACTGTGAAAGCCACGAAGGACAAGGGCCAGACCTGGACGGAGATTTGGAATGCGAAGGAGCACCTGCCTACCGTGGACGAGGACAGCTCTGTGGAAGATATCACCGGCAAGGGCAATGTGGCGATTCCCTCTACCTTCTGTGTAGACGGCGCACAGTTTGCGTTTGTGTTTGAGTCTTCCGACCGCCGCAATGGTTCCGTGGCTGTGGATAACGTGGTTCTGGACACCAGCTCCACCCCTGCGCCTGAACGCTATGGTATCACCATTGCAACCGTGCAGAACGGTACCGTGACCGCAGATAAGGCTACCGCCACCGAGGGCGAGACGGTCACGCTGACGGTCAAGCCCGATACAGGTTATCACCTCAAGTCTTTGATGGCAGGGGACAAGACGCTGACCAGCGCTCCCTATACCTTCACGATGCCCGCCAAGGAAGTCACGGTCTCCGCTCTGTTTGAAAAGGATGCGGAGCAGCCGACGACCGGCTCCTACAAGGATGGGACGTATACCGGCTCTGCAAAGGGCCACGACAGCACGGTTCCCGTCACGGTAACTGTGACGGTCGAGAACGGCAACATCAGCCGCATTGATGTGACCAAGCAGAATGAGACGAAAGGCTACTGGGAGAAGGCAATTGCCATCATCGAGAAGCTGCTCGGCTTGGGCAATGACAGCGCGGTTGACGATGTAACGACGATCTCCGGCGCAACACAGAGCAGCACCGCCATCAAGGAAGCTGTGCAGAACGCTTTGAAGAGCGCAGAAGAAGCAGACGGCTCCGAGAGCAACCCCTATGTTATCGCCAATATTGACCAGCTGAAAGCCTTTGCCGATGCGGTGAATAAGGGGAACAGCTATGCGGGCAAGTATGTTGTCCTGGGCGCAAACCTGGACCTGTCGGAGATCGCTATCTGGGCACCCATCGGTAATAGTGACCATGGTAAGACCAATGCGTTTGCTGGCACGTTTGACGGTAAGGGCTACACCGTGAGCCATGTGAACTGCGGCAAAGCCGGTGCAGCTGCAAGCTATGAGGCCATTGGCTTCTTCGGTGTCGTGAGCGGCACGGTGAAGAACCTGAACGTGCAGATCGACAAATTCTATAATACCTATAGTGAGTACAATATTGCTATGGGCGGCTTGGTTGGTATTCTGGAGAGCAAGGCGGTGATCGACCACTGCTCTGTGACCGGACCGGACTTTGCTCTGTCTGATGAAGGAACTGCGGCGAAAGTTGTTGGCGGCTTGGTGGGACACATGAAGTCCAACAGCCTGGTCGCAAATAGCTGGAGTGATATTTACATCAGCGCAGGTTCTCTGGCGCTAAATACCCAGATCTCTGTGGGTGGTATCTGCGGCCAGCAGGCCCAGAACAGCCTGATCGCCAACAGTGCAAGTTTCGGTTCAGTAGTCTCGACGGTGATGACTGGCAAGCTGCGTGTCGGCGGTCTGGTCGGTCAGACCTCAGGTGCAATTTACAACTGCTACACCAGTAGCACCACCAAAGCAACGCTGATGGGTACGGACTTTAAAGCAGACGATGCTGCGGCAACAACAGCTATCGGCCACCTGATCGGCAGCTCTACCACTGGTGCGGCCCTATATGACTGCTATTATGACAAGAACGCGGACCAGTTCAGCAACTCTGACATGGCTGGCGACCCCAGCGAGGGCAAGACCGAGCGCCGCCAGGCCACTGGCTGGGAGAATGGCTCGGAGGGCAAGACGGACGAGAGCTTCATCGAAGCCAAGACCGCTTCTGAGCTGGCTTCCGATGCCTTTGCAATGGTGCTGAACGGCAACACCAAGAATAACATCAAGAAAGCGGCCAGCGATTACTTCAAGGGAAAGAACCTCCTGACGGATGCGGTTTCCACCTGGGAGGATAAGGCAGACGACGGCTTCCTCTCCTGGAAGCTTACCGGCGACCGTGTCCTCTTTGGCGACACTGCCGTTGTGACGGTGGACGTGGCAAGCGTTGCTCTGCTGGAGCAGCGGAGCGTGGCCTATGGAACGGCAAAGAATGCCCTGAAGCTGCCTGAGACAGTGGAAGTCACGCTGAGCAACAACAAGAAGGTGAACCTGTCCGTTCACTGGACCTGCGACAAGTATGACGGCAACACGGCAGGGGACTATACCTTTGAGGGCACCCTGCTCCTGACCGACGGCATTACCAACCCGAAGAGTTTGAAAGCCTATGTGGTCGTCAAAGTCCAGCCCAAGCAGGACGGCGGAAACACCGGCGGCGGTGGTTCCGGTGGTGGCGGTGGCGGTTCGTCCGGGGGTGGTTCTTCCTCCGGCGGCAGCGGGAACACCGGAAACAATGGTTCCAGCAGCACGCCCTTCCTGGACATCCGCACCCACTGGGCCAAGAGCGCCATTGAGAGCGCTGTGGCCAAGGGCCTCTTTGCCGGAACCACTCCCACGACCTTCCACCCCGACCAGGCCATGAACCGCGCCATGCTGGTGACGGTCCTGTACCGGATGGAGAAGGAGCCAGCTGCTGAGGGCAGAGGCAAGAGTTTTGCGGATGTGTCCGCCGGTGCCTACTACGCCAAGGCCGTGGCCTGGGCTTCGGACAAGGGCATCGTCGCCGGGTACAGCGACACGCAGTTCGGCCCCGAAGACACCATCACCCGTGAGCAGCTGGCGGTCATCCTGAACCGCTACGCCACCTATAAGGGCTACAACACCTCCAAGACCGCAGACCTGGCGGCCTTCCAGGACGCTGACCAGATCAGCGAGTGGGCGCGTGTCCCTGTTCAGTGGGCCAACGTGATGAAGCTCCTCAACGGCCGGACCTCCACCACCCTGGCCCCCAAGGGCAGCGCAACTCGTGCAGAGGTGGCGAAGATCCTTGTGACTTTCCTGGATACCGTGAAGCGGTAAGCAAAAACTATGTGAGTCCTTCTGTCTGACGGCAGAATACAAAAAAGCATCCCCTTGCAGTCCAAACAGATGGCAGGGGGATGCTTTCTTTGACGGCATCTCCCATCCGTGCGGATTGTAAAATAAGCGGCTTCGTGCTATGATAAGCAAAACGGAAAGGAGTTGGTCCGTATGCAAAGAGTAAACTTACCGATCGGAACGTCTGACTTTGCAGAGATTCGACGCGAGGGCTGGTATTATGTAGACAAAACCGGCTTGATCGGCGATCTCTTGAATACCCGAAAGGCCAAGGTCACGCTCATTACTCGCCCCCGGCGGTTCGGCAAAACACTGGGCATGAATATGCTGGCCAATTTCTTTGACATCCAGAAGGACAGCAAAGCCCTGTTTGAAGGGTTGGAGGTCAGCAAGGACCAGGCGCTGTGTGAGCAGTGGAGGAACCAGTATCCTACGCTCTTTCTATCCTTTAAGGACGTGGATGGGCTGTGTTTTGAAGATGCTTTCGATCTGCTGAAATTTACTCTGTCACAGTTTTGCATTGATCACAACGAGTTGGGGGAGAGCAACGCAGTAGATCGTACAATGAAGCAGCAATTCTATGCGTTAAAAAACAAGACAGCATCGGAAGAAGAAATAAAAACCGCACTGCTCACGCTGATGAAAATGATGCAGGCGCACTATGGCAAGCCGGTCATTCTGTTACTGGATGAGTATGACGTACCGATCGCTAAGGCCAGTGCCAACGGGTACTATGACGAGATGTTGAAAGTCATCAAGACGATGATGAGTACGGCACTGAAAGATAATTCAGCTTTGCAGCTTGCCATCGTTACCGGCTGCTTACGTATTGCCAAGGAGAGTATCTTCACCGGGACGAACAACTTTGTTTCAGATACCATTGCCTCTTCGCGTCTGAACGAATATTTCGGTTTTACCCAGGCAGAAGTGGACCAGCTTTTGCAAGACACGGGCCTGACGGACCATGCAAAGGATTTGAAAGCCTGGTACGACGGCTATCACTTCGGAGAATTTGATATCTATTGCCCGTGGGATGTGATGAACTATCTCCAGGATCTTCAATTTGACCCGTCAAAGAAACCGGTCAGCTATTGGAAGAACACCAGTGACAACGCGATCATTCGCTCCTTTATTGATTACAGTGGCCCGTCTATTTCCAAAAAGTTAGAACTTCTTCTCTCCGGCGGCTATATCGTCCAGACGATCGAAGAGGACTTGACCTATGACTACCTGCATTCCTCTGAGGATAACCTATGGAGTATCCTGTACCTGACAGGCTATCTAACACGGGTCCGAGAAATTCCAGCTTCAGATGGAGCGCTTGCCTTGACCATCCCCAACGCAGAGGTGCAAGAGATCTTCCGCTCCACGATCCAGAAATGGTTCAAGGATAGCTCCCAGACGTGGAACCGACAAGCGATGTTTCAGGCGCTCTGGGCAGGGAACAGTGAGACTCTGACGAAAGAAATTGGAAAATTACTTCGTAAGACGATCAGCTATCACGACTACAAGGAAGACTTCTACCATGCTTTCTTGGCTGGTATCTTAGCCAGCTTCCACTATTCTGTGGAATCCAACCGAGAACACGGGAAGGGAAGAAGCGACATCGTGGTTTACGATGAGGAAAATTCCCGTGTCGTGATCTTCGAGG
>OFMO01002109.1_pt1 | contig 10635 bp, 10 predicted proteins | sample 1541821 | NCBI WGS metagenome assembly OFMO01 (sample SAMN04209253, study PRJEB22552) | human gut metagenome | biome: gut; material: feces | host: Homo sapiens | place: USA: Oklahoma | reverse complement strand
TTATTTTTAAGAATGGTAAATACACAACAGAGTTTGACGGATATACATTAAATTAGTACAATAGTAGAGTTGGAGGGATATTTATGACAAATGAAAAGGAAAAGAATCCCAGTGCTTTAGAAGAACTTAGACAGTTAAAAAGAACGGATCGTATTAAATCTTTAGATATACATGAACCTGAATTGAAAGGTTTTAATGCAGAAAATATTTTCCATATTGATGAAGAGCCAGAAAAGAAGACATTATTTGGAAAAAGAAGTGCAAAAACACATGTGAAAATCAATGAAAATATATTTGATGATGAGGTGAGTGAATCCGTTGATATTACACCAAATACTTCCATTGAAGAAGTAGAGGCACCTATTGAAAAGCATACAGTAGAACCTGTGATGGGGAAGCGTGATGAAAAAGTGGAGGTTGAAGAAGCAAAAAAAGTGGTTGTTGAAACCATTGATGCAGATGAGAATTTTACCACGGAATCGATTGAAAATGAATTAAAAGCTTTTAATGTAAATCCAGTTGAAGAAGAAGAAAAAACATCTGAACTTGTTGAAGAAGAATCAACTCCAGTTTTGAGTGAAGAAGATATTTATGATGATGAGTATGACGAGGAAGCGGAAGAGGAAGATGAAAATCTTTATGAAGAAAGAAAAAGCTTCTTATATGCGGAATATCCAAAAATAGAAGAATATCTTCAAAGAAAATCAAATGAAGGATATCACTTTGTTCGTCATGAAGGAAAGAAATATTATTTTAGAAAAGGTCAACCAAAAACGTATTATTATTCAATGAACTATTTTGTGGACGAGCCTGATGCAGATCAATGGCGTCAGTGGGAAGCGGATGGTTGGAAATTGGTTTCTAAATCAGATGGTAAAAAGAAAAGTGATGCGGGTTGGTTTACTTTTAGAAACGAAGAAGAAGATGGAGAATATCGCAAAGAAATTGATAATGATTCTGAAAAATTCCGTTTCTTTAAGAAATATTCAAGCTCATGTCGTTCAACAATGTTCTTAGTATTTATTTGTATGGCATGTTGCGTTGTGACAGGACTATTACAAGTGTATTTCCAAGGCTATTTAGCAGGAATCGCATTATGTGCAGGTCTATTCTTAATTTCATTTATTGTATTCTGTATGTATGGAAGAATGCTTAGAAAATCAAAGAAGAGAGCTCGTGAATTAAAATCAAAATTAAGAGTTCGAGAAATTCGTGCAAATGAAAGAAATAAAGACTTCTATGATACTTCTGAAAGCGAAGAAGAATTGGATACGGATTGGAATACATTGGAACAGCATACGGCTAAACAAAAGAAAAAAATATTTAAACGTGTGGATGATGATGAAGAATAAAGAGGCAAAATGAATTGCCTCTTTTTTTAAACTTTTTCGATTTGTACATATTGCTTGTAGTGTGCTAATACTTCTTCATCGATGGTATTGTCTGTAATCAATGTATCAAAGTTAAATAGATCATAATAAATATAGAAGTCAGCACGATTGAATTTTTTATTATCAGCCAATAGATATTTATTTTTAGAATTATCTAATGCGATCTGTTGTGATTCTCCTTCCTCTAACGAATAGGTTGTGATGGATGAGTTGTAGATTCCGTTACAGCTAATAAATGCTTTATTATATTTTAATTTACCCAATACTAAATTTGTGATGGGACCTACAAACGTATTTGTGTTATCTCTATAATCACCGCCAGTAAGAATAACTTCTGTAGGGGCATGGTTCACTAATATATTAAATACGGCAAGACTGTTTGTGATGACACGAATGTTTCTGCCGGTTAATTGTTCAGCTAAAAATTGAATGGTTGTACCAGGCCCTAAAAATATGGATTCGCCTTCTGATATGAGAGTTGCGGCTTTATGAGCAATTCTCTTTTTTTCTTCAATTTGAACCGATGATTTTTCAATGTGACTCAATTCGTGGTCCATTGAAAAAGAAAGGCTTTGTGCACCTCCATGAACTCTTAACAATTTTCCGGATTTTTCTAATTCATCCAAATCTCTTCGCGCAGTCATGTCGGAGACGCCTAATTCGTCCATGATTTCTTGAATTGTTATGATTCCATTTTGATTTACTTTTTGTGCTATTTTAACTAAACGTTCTTTTTTTAACATATTGATATCCTCTTCTATGTAAAAGATACCATTTCAAATATATTTAGTCAACATAAAACAAACAAAAACAAACAAAATAAAGCTGTATATTACTTAAATTAAACATAGATGTTTGAAAATAATAAATATATGTTTGAAAATGTTGACTTTTTAGAAGAAAATGCTTACACTGAAGTTATATGAGGTTGATTACTTTTTAATGCATGTAAATAATTTTAAGGTTAGGGTGGTTTCGTAATGTACAAAGGCGTTATATTTGATTTTAATGGAACATTATTTTTTGACAATCCAAAACATATTTTGGCATGGTCAAAAATATCACAAGATATTCGTCATCATGGAATTGATGAAGAAGAACTTCATGTTCATATCAATGGTGTACCTAATAATAAGGTTGTTGAATATATGTTTGGTGGAAAGTGTGACCCATCTGAAATGAAAAAATATTCAGAGTTAAAAGAAGAATATTATCGCCAATTTTGTAAAGAAGATCAGGCGACGTTTCATTTAGTCAATGGAGCTGAAACATATTTTGATTATTTAAAAGAATCAAATATTCCATTCACAATCGCATCCGCATCTATCAAGCCTAATATTGATTTCTTTGTCGAATCATTTCATCTAGACAAATGGATTGAGCCATCTATGATTGTCTATGATGATGGATCGTATGAAAATAAAGTCGCAATGTTTATAAAGGCTGCCAATAATATTGGTGTGGATATTCAAGATTGTTTAATTATTGAAGATAGTGCTAGTGGAATTTCAAATGCTTATAAAGCAGGATGTCATAATATAGTCGTTGTGGATTCTGCCAATAAAAAAGAAGAATACGAAAAGCTTCCTGGAGTTACACAAGTGATTGATTCTTTTGAGAATTTTAAATAAGAGCCATTCATACCAGAATGGCTTTTTGTATAAATAAAACATAAAATAAACAAAAACAAACAAATAATCATTATTTTAAACCTAAATCTAACATCTGTGTTTAAATTGTTGTTTGAATATGTTGACACAGATAAAGAAAACGCTTACACTAAAGTTAAATGGGCAAATCTTACATTTATAACCGTATCTGCAAAATATTGATGATGAGCTGTATATAAATAAATGAATAATTGATCATTATTTTTGTGGGTAATGTAGTTGGAAAAAGGATTTGACTGTGATAAAAATGATTGATTTTGTTTGTATGGAAGGAGAACAAATGAACACAAAAATTAACCAGTTATTAGAGTATGCTCTAAAAAATGGAATGATTGAAGAGTACGATTATGATTATTGCGCAAATTTATTGATTGATCTATTTGGCATCTATGAATTTAAAAGAGAACAAGTAGAAGAATGTTCAATCTATGAGATTCTAGATTTCATGTTAGATTATGCGGTTGAAAAAGGTATGATTCAGGATACTGTAACTGAAAAAGATTTACTAGATACACGCATTATGAATTGTGTAATGCCTAGACCTAGTGAAGTGGTGAATACTTTTAAGAGTCTATATTCTTTGAATCCAAAAAGTGCAACAGATTACTTCTATAAGTTAAGTATGGATTCAAACTATATCCGTAAATCAAGAATTGATAAGAATATCAGTTTTACACATTTCTGTAAATATGGCGATATTCAAATTACGATCAATTTGTCAAAACCAGAAAAGGATCCTAAGGAAATCGCAAAGGCAAAAAATGCCGTAAGCACTTCATATCCTGCATGTTTATTATGTAAGGAAAATGTTGGTTTTGCCGGAAACTTAAATCATCCAGCTAGACAAACACATCGTATTATTCCATTGGATTTAAATGGACATACATACAATTTACAATATTCACCATATGTGTACTACAATGAACACTGCATCGTATTTAATAGTGAACATACACCAATGAAGATGGATCGTTCTACATTTGAGCATTTATTCGCATTTATTGATAAATTCCCACACTATATGATTGGAAGTAATGCAGATCTTCCTATCGTTGGTGGCTCTATTTTAAGTCATGATCACTATCAAGGTGGAAGACACCATTTCCCAATGGAAGACGCAAAAGCTGTTAAGAGCTATACATATAAGGATGTACAAGTGGATATGCTTTACTGGCCATTATCAACACTTCGATTAACATCAGAATCGAAAGAAAACGTATTGGATCTAGCTACTAAAATCTTTGAAACATGGTGTACATATAGTGATGAAAGCTTAGATATCATTGCCAATGAAGATGGTGTTCGTCACAACACAGTAACGCCAATTGTAAGAAAGGTTGGAGATAAATACCAAATGGATGTAGTTTTACGAAATAATCGTACTACAGAAGAATATCCATTAGGTATCTTCCATCCTCACTCAGAGCATCACCATATTAAAAAAGAAAATATTGGTTTGATTGAAGTTATGGGACTTGCGATTTTGCCAGCACGATTAAAGACGGAGTTAGAAGAAATTAAATTATGTTTATCTGGAAAAGCGGATTTTGATTCTTATCCAGAACTTGAAAAACACAAAGAATGGTATGAACACCTAAAAACATGCTCTTATACAAATGTGGATACATTCATGGAGATGGAAGTCACAAAGAAATTCGTATCTGTATTAGAGAATGCTGGTGTATATAAAATGGATGATGAAGGGATGGACGGCTTTAGCCGATTTGTGAAAACATTATGGTAGAGGTAAAAGAAAGATTAGAGAATGGAATTGATATATTATCGATTTCCAATTCACATTTAACTGTAGAAGTTACAAACTTTGGTTGTACTCTTTTAAAGATTGTAACGAAAGACAAAAATAATCAAGACTGTGATTGTATTTTAGGATTTGAACATGTTGAAGATTATCAAAAACGAGATGGAACTTATTTAAATGCCTTAGTAGGACGAGTATGTAATCGTATTGAAAAAGGAACATTCACAATAAATGATACAGAATATCATGTACCTATTAATAATGGACCAAACTCATTACATGGAGGCATTGAGGGATTTTCTTATAAAGTATTTGATTATACTTTAATTGAAGATGGTGTTAAATTCCATTATGTATCAAAAGATGGCGAAGAAGGCTATCCTGGAACATTAGATTTCTATGCGATCTATTGGCTAGATGAATCGAGTTTACATATTCAATATAGTGGTGTTAGTGACAAAGATACTTTGATTAATATCACAAATCATGGCTATTTCAATTTGAATGGCTATGCATCAAATATTGATGATCATACGTTACAAATCTCTGCTTCTAAATTTGGTTGTGTAGATCCAGATGGATTATATACAGGTGAATTAAAAGATGTTAAAGAAACTGCATTTGATTTTAATACAGAAAAAAGAATTGGAGATTTTATTCATTCAGAGGATGAACAATTAATCATCGCAAGAGGTTATGATCATCCATATGTATTTGATACAAAGCAAAATCAAGTATGTCTATATAGTCCATTAAGTGGTATTGAATTAAAAGTATCTACAACATATCCAACGGCACAGATCTATAGTGCTAACTATTTAGATGGACAGACAGATAAATATGGTAAGATTATGTATCCACAAGATGGATTGTGTATTGAAACAAGCTATATCGCCGATTCGATTCATAAAGAAGAGAATCCAAAAGTTTTATTAAAAGCAGGAAAAGTATTTGAAGAAGAAACAATATATACATTCGAGGCAAGAAAATGAAAACAACAGAAATTAAAGAACAAGTCGTATCCGGTAAATATGATGCATTAATTGAAGATTTATATGCAGATCCAAGTTTATTACAATACCAAAAACAACGTTATGCAGCTGCATTAGATAAATACCAAACTTTATTTGGAGATGATGAAGTGAGCATTTATAGTGCGGCGGGAAGAAGTGAAATTTCAGGAAATCATACAGACCACCAACATGGTTGTGTGCTTGCGGGATCTATCAACTTAGATGCGATTGGAATTGTATCTAAACAAGATCATGTAATTAAAGTGATTTCAGATGACTTTGACATCAAACCAATTGATTTAAATGATTTAGACAAAAAAGAAGATGAACTAGGAACAAGTGAAGCCTTGATTCGTGGTGTAGTTTCTAAATTAAAAGAATTAGGCTATAACGTTGGTGGATTTAAAGCTTTTATTACGAGTGATGTATTAATGGGGGCTGGTTTATCAAGCTCTGCAGCATTTGAATCTATTATTGGTACAATTATTGATGGATTATACAATGATATGAAGATCGATATGGTAACGATCGCTAAAGTAGGTCAATATGCAGAAAACGTATACTTTGGAAAACCATGTGGATTGATGGATCAATGTGCATGTGCTGTTGGTGGACTTATTTCAATTGATTTTAAAGATACTTCAAATCCAATTGTAAATAGTGTGAATGTTGATTTTTCAAAATACGATCACAGTTTATGCATTGTAGATACAAAGGGAAGTCATGCCGATTTAACAGATGCCTATGGTGCTGTACCACAAGAAATGAAAGAGGTAGCTCACTATTTTGGTAAGGAAGTTCTTCGTGAAGTGGATGAAAATGAGTTCTACGCAAATATCGCAAACTTAAGAACGGCTTTAAATAATGATCGCGCCATCTTAAGAGCCATCCATTTCTTCAACGAAAATAGACGTGTTAATACAATCGTAGAAAGATTGAACAAGGATGATTTTGAAGGATTCAAGACATTGATTCAAGAATCAGGAAACTCAAGCTACAAATTCCTTCAAAATGTATATGCAGACTTTGACTATAAGAATCAAGCTGTATCATTAGGTTTAGCTATGTCTGAAATGATTTTAAAAGATCATGGCGTATGTCGTGTTCATGGTGGAGGTTTTGCCGGAACCATTCAGGCCTTTGTTGAGAATAGCTATGTAGAAACATATAAAGAAGAAATTGAAAAAGTATTTGGAAAGGGAAGTTGCCATATCTTAAAAGTCAGAAAATTAGGTGGCTGCAAGGTTATTGACTAATGAATATTTTAGTAACAGGTGGAACCGGATATATTGGTAGTCATATTTGTGTTGAATTATTAGAAAGTGGTCATGATGTTGTCGTGATTGATGATTTCTCCAATTCAAAACCAGATGTATTGGATTCAATCTATAAGATTACAGGAAAACATGTTAAGTTTTATGAATTTAATGTGTTAGATGAAGAAAAGACGGAAGCTGTATTTAAGGAAAATAAATTGGATGCGGTCATTCATTGTTGCGCATTTAAAGCGGTTGGTGAAAGTGTTCAAAAGCCAATTGAGTATTATACAAATAACTTGATGACAACTTTAGTGGTTGCCAAAATGATGAAGAAGTATCATGTACCTAGTATTGTATTTAGTTCAAGTGCGACTGTTTATGGAGATCCAGAAGTGGTTCCTTTAACAGAGGATTGTAAGCTAGGTGAAACAACCAATCCATATGGAGCTACAAAGGCAATGATGGAAAGAATTTTAACGGATGTGCAATTCGCAAATCCAGAAATGAGTGTAACTTTACTTCGTTATTTCAATCCAATTGGAGCACATGAGTCTGGATTGATTGGTGAAAATCCTAAGGGAATCCCAAATAACTTGATGCCTTATATTATGAAGGTAGCTACTGGTGAACTTAAAGAACTTGGTGTATTTGGCAATGATTATGATACGCCAGATGGAACGGGTGTTCGTGACTATATTCATGTGGTTGACTTGGCTAAAGGACATGTATTAGCGATTGAAAAATATAATACACCTGGTGTTCATATTTGTAACTTGGGAACAGGAAAAGGGTATAGTGTATTAGATATTGTACATGCGTTTGAAAGAGTGAATGGTATTAAGATTCCTTATGTCATTAAACCTAGACGTGCAGGTGATATTGCGACTTGCTATGCAGATCCTACAAGAGCAAAGGTTCAGCTTGGCTGGGTAGCTGAAAAGAATTTAGATGATATGTGTAGAGATACATGGAATTTTGCGAAGAAACAATTATTGTAGAATGAGGTATTTATGGCAAAGATTATTTTAACGGGAGATCGTCCCACAGGAAAATTACATATTGGACATTATGTTGGATCATTGAGAAATCGTGTCCTTTTACAAAATTCTGGGGAGTTCGATGAAATTTATATTATGATTGCGGATGCGCAGGCTTTGACAGATAACTTTGATAATCCGGATAAGGTTCGTGAAAACATTTTAGAGGTTGCTTTAGATTATTTGGCTTGTGGTATTGATCCTAGTAAGACAACGATTTTTATTCAGTCTGAAATTAGTCAATTAACAGAATTGACATTCTATTATATGAACTTGGTTTCTGTAAGTCGTCTTCAAAGAAATCCAACGGTAAAGGCTGAAATTAAAATGCGTGGATTTGATGCGAGTATTCCTGTAGGATTCCAGTGTTATCCAATTTCACAGGCTGCTGATATTACGGCATTTAAGGCAACGACAGTTCCTGCTGGAGAAGATCAGATGCCTATGATTGAACAAACACAGGAGATCGTTCATAAATTCAATTCGATTTATGGTGAGACTTTAGTTGAGCCTAAGATCTTATTGCCACAAAACGATGCTTGTTTGCGTCTTCCTGGTACGGATGGTAAGGCGAAAATGTCTAAATCATTAGGTAATTGTATTTATTTATCAGATGATGAGGAAACCATTAAAAAGAAAGTTATGAGTATGTATACAGATCCTGATCATATTAAGGTGAGTGATCCTGGTAAGATTGAGGGGAATTGTGTATTTACATATTTGGATGCGTTCTGTAAGCCGGAGCATTTTGAAAAGTATTTGCCAGAATATGAAAACTTGGATGCATTAAAAGCACATTATCAGCGTGGTGGTTTAGGGGATGTGAAAGTAAAACGTTTCTTAAATAGTGTTATGCAAGAGGAGTTGCGTCCAATTCGTGAAAGAAGATTGGAATGGCAGGCTAAACTTCCTGAGGTTGTCAAGATTTTAGAAGAAGGTACAAAAAAGGCTTATGCGACGGCTGAAAAGACGTTGAATGAAGTGAAATCAAGTATGAAGATCAATTATTTTAAAGATAATTCTTTGATCTAGGGGTATAGAAAATGGTAGTAGTTGATAAAGAAAATTTTATGGGTGGTACTGGTATTGCGCATTTTGAACATGTCATGATGGCAGATGAGATGCATGGTATGAATCGTGTCTATGCCAAGGTCACTTTAAAGAAGGGTTGTAGTGTTGGTTATCATGTGCATAATGGAGATGGCGAAGATTATTTCGTTCTTTCTGGAATGGCAACGCTTGATGATAATCATGAAAGAACTTTATATTTAAAACCGGGTGAGCATTATTTTACACCAAGTGGTAAGGGTCATAGTATTTCAAATGAGCAAGATGAGGATTTGGTTTTCATGGCTTTGATTATTTATGATTCTCAACAAAAAATATAAATAGATTACTAATTTGTGCAAACGCAAGGAGCCGATTTGATATATAATACTATTGGTTTTGTGAAAGCGTTTTCGCACATAGAACTATTTCTCTCTATAATATTTCTGTGAGAAATAATCCGTCAGTATATTCTCTTAAATCGCGACTTAATGGAGGATACATAAAGAGTAGGAATGCGCGCCTACTCTTTTTTGTTGGTTAAACTTTGTGTATACTAGATATAGGAACTTCTGAAGTGGGTAAAAGATGTGTCTTATACGTCTTAATGGAAAAAATGTACCCGGGTAAGCATCACCGGGCAGGCGTTCTTTATTTAATGTATAAATGAAAGGTTAGGTATATTGTATGGCAATTAAGAGTTATACAGATACATACAAAATAAAAGGTTCTAATGTAGATCGATTTTGTCGTATTATGTCGGATGCAAAAAAATTGAAATCAAAAAAGTAAATGAGCATCATGATCTAAAAGATGTTGAAGAATTCAAAAAAATGTTTGGATTTGTAAAAAAAATGATAGTGGTCATTTACGGATAATCGTTTTGGATTATTTAATTTTTATTGTTGCATAAAGTAAAAAGCACCCGGTATTTTGATGAAGTAATACCGAGTGCTCCTTTTTACTTTCCAAACAAATCACTATGTGTTCCTGTTCGGGTTAATGTTAACACGAGTAAATCATTTTCAATTTGATAGATTAGTAGCCAATCTGGCTGAATGTGACATTCACGATGTCCAATCCAGTTTCCAGTTAATGCGTGATCTTTATTCTTCTCTGGAAGTTCTTCGTTGCTAGCTAATTTACGAATAATGTTGTCAAGAAGGTCGATATCAAGATGACGCTTCATCGCAAGCTTATAATCCTTCTTAAATTGATTTGTCCAAACGATGTCTAAATGCTTGCTCATTCTTTTAATGCTTTTAATGCTTCCTCTACATCAGAGTATCGCTTTACAGATGAATCATGTGCAATGCGTTCTGCTTCCAACATTGCTGCTATTGTTTCTTTATTTGGTTTCTCTATACGAACATCAAAAGGAAAACCGCCTACACGAAGTGATTGACGAAGAAATACATTAATAGCAGTAGTAAGATTGATACCTAATTCGCTATACATA
>OFMO01002097.1_pt1 | contig 10707 bp, 10 predicted proteins | sample 1541821 | NCBI WGS metagenome assembly OFMO01 (sample SAMN04209253, study PRJEB22552) | human gut metagenome | biome: gut; material: feces | host: Homo sapiens | place: USA: Oklahoma | reverse complement strand
GGGGGGGCTTCGTATGTTTGCTACCGGTTGCCCTTCGCACGGTTATGCGTCTTACAAAGCATCTGGCAGTTCGCCTCGTCCGTAGCGCCACCCTTGCTCCACGCGGTCACATGGTCGGCGTCCATCTCGGACTCCTTGTAGATGCGCTTCGCGTTCGCATCGTGCCCGATGGCACACAACGGGCAGTTCGATACGTCCTGAACTTTCGCCTCGGCTGTCTGCTTGCGATAGACCGCCTTGATGGTCTTCTTGTCGAACACGCGGACGTTGAGCAGGCGGGAGTCCTTCTCTTCGCCAAGCACGTACTCAAAGATGCCCTTCTTGTCGGTGACTTGCGAGTCATCGAGCAGGGCGTTCACACGTTCGGCTACCTTGTCCTTCGAGTAGGCGTTCTTGTGATACTCGCGGTATAGGCGTCCCCATTCACGCCCGCACATCTCGCTTCCCGTGTACTCGAATACGGAATCCACCCAGTCGATGACCGTATCGAAATGGTTCTTCAGCTCGTCAATATCGGCGTCGTAGCGGTGCTGCGCCATATAGTCGTCGATATTGCCATCGCTGACCCACTCAAGCGCGGTTTCGAGAATCGCCTGACGCTTCGGGTCTCCCGAAACGTACGTCTGCCAACGGTTCATGTTGGAATTACCCGTGTCGGAGAACACCTCGCGCGCCTTCGTCACGAACGGCCCGTGATAAGCAGCGTTGCGCAGCTCCTGCTTCACGAGCGGTACGCCCGCGATGTTGATAGTCTCGAACCACGCCTGAATCTCCGACGGTTCGCCCTCGCAGACGTAAACCGTCAGAGGCGCGTCGACAATGAGCTTCTGCTGGTCGGCATCCAGACTGTCAAAATAGCGGGGCTTGCCGTCCAGCTCAACGGCGAACGGCCATGACTTGTTCACGTAGCGGGCAAAAGACGTGATGCGCTGCTGCCCGTCCAGAACCTCGTACATCCCGTCGGCGTTCCGCACAAAGTAAATCAACCCGAGCGGATAGCCCTTCAACAGGGACTCGACAACGGCAACATCACGCTTGCCGTCGCCGTAGATATAGTTGCGCTGATACTCGGGCTGGATGATGAGCTGTCCGTCGAGGCCGAACAGCCCCTTGCCCTCGTTGCGGTCGAACACGAAGCCCTCGCAGACATCGCCGACCGTCCAATCGGTATGCAAAGTTGTCTTCATTAGGCGTTTCCTCCTTTCTCATTACTTTTTCTGAATATGGATTCTGAAATATGTTGCTTTGCCATTGATGTTATTGCCATGCGAATGGGCTGCACGTATTTCCTCATTTTTGCCCCATGTATTTAAGATTCCATAGCGATTGCTGCCCTCAAGAATCTTGAACTGGTCTGGATTGTATTTATCCAAAAACGTAATCGGCACAGCCATTACACCGTCGTAATCAGACGGAATGCATTCAACAAATGGAATCTCAATAACATCGTAATTGTCAAAACGCGGGTATTCTGATTTGCCGTAATCCTTTTCGAGCTTCTTGCGAAGCCTCTTATTGAACTTCAGATTGTGCTCCATAGTATCGAGCAACAGTTCTTGATGGCGCTTACCGTGGTCCAGGTTCGTGAACCAGCAAGCCGAAGCCAAACGTCCCATCACAACACCGTCGATAATCTTATAAGCAGAGCCTTCCTTCTTGTTCGCAAGAAGCCACTGACGGCGCTCTTCTGGCACATCGAAATACATGTCTTGGTTAAGCGACTTGTAACCAAGCCAGATTTCATTGTCCTTCAAATACGGGAAAACCTCTTTGTACGTAATGGCGTTCATGTTCCCAAGAATCACGAACTGCTTCCCTGCTTCCAGAATCCAAGCCAAGAACTCCCGAAATAGCGAGAATGGCGGATTCGTGATGATAATGTCCGCTTCGTCACGAAGCGCCTTTACCTCACGAGAACGGAAATCGCCGTCTCCTTCGAGGTATCCCGAAAACTCAATGTCATCGGTATCCACGCGGCCAGAGCCGTCCTTGTCGCGCGTAAGCGTAAATACCTTTCCGTGGTCATCGTGCTTGTCGGCGTCATAAAGCGGAGAATCCATTTCAAAAAGCGTCAGCTGTCTATTGCCGATGCCCTTCGCATAAGACGTGCTAATCAGCTTCTTCAGACCGAAACGCTCGAAGTTTGCAGCAAAATACTTCGTGAAATTCGACCACTCCGGGTCATCACACGGAAGCAGAATCGTCTTACCCCGGAATACATCGGGATTGAACTCCACATAGGCGTTCATTTCAGCTTCAATATCGCTGTACTGCGTATAGAACTCGTCATTTGATGAACCACGTGCTGTGCTTAACGCATCATTTCCAGCCATTACTCGCTCACCTCCTTCAGATGCTCCTGCACCCACTCGTGGATAATCGCCGCAATCGTCGTCTCGCGCTCCGCAGCCATCAGCTTGAGCGCCTTCTTGTCGCTCACGGTGAGCGACAACGAGAGCGTCGTGCGCTTCTCGTCCGCCGTCGCGTCAGCGACGACGGCCTTCTCTATCTTCTTCTGCTCGGCCTCGCGGTCGGCAGCGTATTTCTCGAACATATTCGCCATTGCTCGACCTCCTTTAATCATTTACATATTTGCACAATTATACACTACGCGACATCGGTTTGTCCATACAAACCAAGTCTCTGACCTGCGGTTTTACAGTTCGGGATGCTTGTTACGGATGAGGATACGCGCGTAAGTAGGCTTACCGTTAATAGCAACCCTGCCGCCAACCAAAAATTCTTTGGGAACCGTATACCTATCTAAACCAACAATCTCAAACTGGTCAGGACTGTACTTGTCCATAAACGTTATCGGCACGCCCATAACGCCGTCATAATCGGATGGAATGCATTCCGTGAACGGCACTTCGATAGCATCGAAGTTGTCGTAATGCGGATATTCGAGCTTGCCGTAATCCTTCTCAAACTTCTTCTTGAGTTTCTTGTTGAACTTGAGGTTATGCTCCATCGTGTCGAGTTGAAGCGACTGATGACGCTTGCCATGGTCAAGGTTCGTAAACCATTTTGCCGACGTTTGCATTAGCCTTTTGCCGTGTTCATTTGCCGTCACATACTTGTTGTCATATCCAGCCGGAACGACAAAGAACATTGAATTGCCCTTCCTTGACCCGCCTTCGTTATAACCAAGCCATATCTTATTGTCCTTGAGGAGCGGGAACACCTCCTTATACGTGATGGCATTTACGTTGCCAATAATCACAAATTGCTTGTCCGCCTCAAGAATCCATGACAGGAACTCGCGGAACAACGAAAAAGGAGGGTTCGTAATGATGATGTCCGCTTCATCACGCAACGCTTTCACTTCAGCGGAACGGAAATCACCGTCCCCTTCGAGGTATCCCGAAAACTCGATGTCGTCTGTATCCACGCGGCCAGAGCCATTCATATCACGTTCCAATATGAACAGCTTGCCATGCGTATCATGCTTGTCGGCGTCAAACAGTGGCGACTGCTGCTCGAACAACGTGAGCTGCTGACTACCCGCGCTTTTCGCATACGATGTGCTAATCAGTTTCTTCAAGCCGAAACGTTCGAAATTAGCCGCGAAATACTTTGTAAAGTTCGACCACTCAGGGTCATCGCAGGGCAACAGAACCGTCTTGTCCCTGAACACATTAGGATTGAACTCCACATAGGCGTTCATCTCGGCTTCAATGTCACTGTACTGCGTATAGAACTCGTCGTTCTTGGCACCTTTCGCAGCGCCTAAATTACTGTTTTTACCTGCCATTTCATGTCTCCTCTCGTCATCTCGACGGAGGAGCCACGAAAAAAGCGGCAACCGAAGACACCTATCCCATAGATAGTCGCCTTCGTTCACCGCTCGTCACATGTGTGCGATTTCAGACGCTGTGCCCGTCCCAGACCGACCCGTCACAGTCGGTAGGTTCCTAAGGTCTTATAGGCTTGCCGCTCATGCCTTAACAGGGCTTATACTCGTGAACTCCGTCTATTCAGTTAATCAATTACTCAAATACTTATTCCTTCGGGAACCCCGCAGCCTCGCGCACCGTGCCCACCAGAGCGAGAGTCGCCTTCGCGGCCTTGCCGCGTCGGTCGAACTCGACCACGGACTTGCCGGCGGCTCCCGCCTGAACGAACGCCTCGGACTGGGGCAGCGTGGCCACCGTCTGGTCGCCCGCCAGACCCTCGAACCACTCCATGAAGTCGCGGGACGCCTTGAAGCGGTTCCACCCGTTCATCACGTAGACAATCTTCGCGCGGCCGTTCTTGAACACCGCCTTGCGCATGCGCATCAGCGGCTCGATGTCCCTCGACGTGGTCCTGGTCGGGATGACCACCACGTCCGCCTCCTTCAGCCAGTCCGCCAGCCCCTCCTGCAAGGCCCCCGGCGTGTCCACCACGGCGACCTGCGCGGCGTCCGCCTCATGCGTCTCGTGCAGCGTGCCGCCCTGCGTGTCCAAGTCGTAGAAGCTCACGGGGATGCCGGAGCGCTCGAAGGAGAAGGCAATCTCGTCGGCGACCAGGGACTTGCCTACGCCGCCCTTCTGATTGCATACCAGAATCGTCTTCATATCCTCACCTCGCTATGTATTTAATCAATTACGCATTTCCATATTTAATTATATGAGCCGACAAGTACATGTTCAACCGCCACTTTCGGGGCTTTATCCGGGCTTCATCGGGGCTTCTGCTGGTCTCCAAACGGGCTTCACGCCTTCGCTTCGCTCCGCCGTTCCGCCGCGTTTTCCGAATCCGGCTCATAAATGAGCGGACGACGAAAACCCCGATTTTCCGCTCCTTGCGCGTACGTCCATCAACAGCCCTTCTGAAGGTCTCTTCGCAGCCCGCGAGCGGGAGCTTGAGAAAGGGAGCAGCCTGACGCCGCTCCCTCATCTTCTCGGCTACTCGTCGAACTGCGTGTCCTTGTCTGCCGACCTCGGCGTCCTCACGGGCGCACGCTGCTCGGCCTCCTTGACACGGCGCTGCATGCGCTCGCTCTTCAGACGCCTCTCGCGCTCGTCCTCGTCGGACAGCGCCTTCTCTGCCGCCTTGAGGCGCTTCTCGGCGTCCCACATGCTCTTGCGGGACTCGTACACGCGCCTCTCCGCCTCCTCGCGCTGCCTGCGGCGCTCCTCCGCGAGCGCCTCCTGAATCATCATGCGCAGCATCATGGCGGTCATGTCGGCCATCATGCGGGACACGGGGTCACGGGCGTTGCACCCCGCCTTGGCGAACACGTGCATGCCGGCCAGAAGCCCCGGGCACGGGTGTTGCAGGGTGTCGCGTGCCTCCTTGGAGGCATAAAACTCGCGCCTTGCGGCGTCCACGTCCTCGCGCAGCTTCGCCAGCTGCTCGTCCGGGTGGTTGTGCGCCTCGACAATCTGCTGATAGCGCTCGTCCATGAAGGGCTTGCCCTCCTCGCGTGAGCGGTGGATGTGCGCCTTCTGAAGGTCGGACGCCATCTCCGACACGTACGCCCGGTCGAGGTCGTACACGTCGAGAGCGAAATCCGCAGAGGGCTGTGCTGCCGGCTCTGCCGTCTCGGGCACGTCGGGAATGACTTCCGGTGCCGGGGCGTCCTGCTCCTGTGCCGCAAGCTCGCGCTGCTTCGCCTCGAAGTACGCCTCGATGCCCTCGCGGGTCAGGTCGTCGGCGAGGTTGGAAGCGCGGCGCCTTCTCTTGCGCCTGCTCTTGCCGTAGGGGTCGCGGGACTTGTAGCTCCAGCCCACGGTCTCCTCGCCGGTCTTCTCGTCGACTTTGCGGGTCTCGGTCCGCTCGACGCCGCGAACCTTCAGCTCCTCGAGGAACTCCTCCATGTTGCTCGCATGGTCGCGGGCGTCCGCCACGCGGTTGCCCAGAACGCGCTCGAAGGACTCGATGCCGAACTGCCCCTTGCGCTCGGCCCATGTGGTCTTCTCCCTGGCGGGTTCGGGACCCACGACGGTGAACCCCATCTCGCGGCTCAGCCGGTCGTTCTTGCGCTTCACGGTCGCGTGGTCGGTGCCGTGCGCGATGGCCGTGCCGGATACCAAATCATGGTTCGCGATGGTCGCATGGACGTGCACGCAGCCGCCCTCGCCGTCGGTGTGGACCGTGACCCAGCAGGGGGCGTTCGGGGCCACTTCCTTGCACAGGGCATAGCCGTATTCGCACGCCCGCTGGATGTCCTCGGGGCTGTCCTTCGAAAGCTCTTCGGGGGACCACGAGACGCGCAACTCGTAGCCCTCGTTCAACCTCGTCCCCTGGCTCTGCCTGCGCATGGCGGAGCAGAACCGGATGAAGTCCTCGCGGGTGCCCATGTCGCCCATCTGGGCGGCGATGCGGTTCGTCTTCTCGCGGATATTGCGCGTGCGCTTCTTGCCCTCGCCGAGTTCCGTGTACGACATGCGCCCGCGGACGTTCGGCAGGGGCTGGATGTGCGTCGTCGACATCAGCTTCCACCCCCTCCGGAAAGAATCTTCTCGCCCCGCTCGCCGTACCAGTAATCGCACAGCTCCTCTAACTGCTCGGGGATGTCCGGCCACAGCAGGGCCATGGCGCGGAACACGTCCTTGCCGAAATCGGTGCGCAGGCCGTCCACCTCATCGGTCAGCTTCGACAGCTCGCCGCGCACCTCCGCAAGACCCGTCTTGCACTCGCCGAGCACGCCCGGGGAGAGCGAACCCGGATGCGACTTGGACTCCGCGTTCAGCGCCCGCGCAATCTGGTTCACGTTGACGCCGATGCTCTTCGCCTCGGATGCCATACGCTCCGCGTCGGCGTTCCTCGTCACGACGTACGTCGGCTCAACATCCCCGCCCTGTACCTTCTCCACGCAACTGCGGAGAAATGCCGAGCGGGTCATATTTTTCTCGGAGCAAATCGCGTCCAGCGCGGCAAGCTCCTCGTCCGAAAACCGAACCTGGACCGTGCGCTCCTTGTTCGGCTTCTTAGCCGCCTGACGGCGCACGCGGCTGCTCCTCATGTCTGAACTCACACCCACGTAAAAACACCTCCTTTTTTAATGCAACGTGTGCGTTGATTCTCTACGACAGAATCGACGCTAAAAAAGGAGCGAGCATGGGACTTGTCCCTACAAAACTTCGGATTTTTCAACTGCGTCGAAAATTCCTCCGTTTTGTCGTTACACGTCCCGCTCGCGAGGGGGCAGTTTTCACTGCCCCCTTCGAACCCCCAGATGCGCCCCATTCCCAACCAGCTTCCGCCGACGACTCGGCGAAGCATCCCATTCGGAACGGGGCACCCCGGACACCCCTCGCGGGGTGCCGGACAGGAGGCACGACTGCCTCGCTACATGCCCTCGCCATAGCCCGCCACGGGCATAGGCTCGCGTCCGTCCGGGGCGGACGTGCTACCCGAATCGGACGCGACGGGCGCGCCGTCTCGGGCAGGGGCGGCACCCTGCGAAGGTGCCTTCTTGGTCAACATCTTGTGCAGGTAGCGCCCCGCCTTGCGCATGTCGGCGACGCTCATGTCGCCCAGCTCGGGGCAGCTCTCGTACATCGCCTTGCCGATGTGCTTGAAGCACTCGTCGCGGCGCTGCTGCATCTCCTCAATCGCCTTGTCGATATCGGAAATCTTCTTCTTGGTGCTCATGATTTACTCCTCCTTGTTCGTTGAATCAGTTGTCATTGCATCTTCCGAAGCGGCCACGCCTACGCGAACGAGACCGCGAGTGCGTTTCGAACCGTGATACGAGTAGTCGCGACTTGGATTCGGGCCTTGAAACCACAGCTCCTTCCACTCAAAGACGTCATACATGCCAATCAATTTCTCGGGCGTTACGTACATCTCGTCGGGGATGGAAACAGAATTGTCCGAATAGTCCCATCCTTCGTAATCGGAGATGATTCCCTTGACGTCGTTGATGAGCGACTTGCGGCTCTGGCATCGCCCGCTCGGGTTGTTACGCTTAAACCAATGGCGATACAAATCGAATACGAACTGCCACGGCAAAACGTCCCATGTCGCCCGTATGAGAACGTCGTCAAGGAACTGGCGAACCGGGTCGTTCGTCAGACGAAACTCGTCCAACAGGTCGACGCACGCGTCCGGCTCGTCAAGCTCGTAGTAGTCCGTTTCGGCGAGTACGTGGTACAGCACGTATTCGAGAACGTCCTTGCGATGCAGGTAGTCGTCCTTGATGTACTTGCGCTCGCAGCCCTCGAAGCGCTTCATGAACGGAATCACCAGCAGGCGGCGGAGCATGGATTCGGACTTATCCCGAACCCTCGGAATCTCGTTGACGCACTGCACCATGAAGCCGTTGAAAAGCACGTCGCGCGGGTCGCGGTTCTTGCGGTTCATCTGGAACGGGTCGCCCGTGATGATGCTCTTGAGCGACGCCGCGTCGTCCACGAACGTGCCCGTGTCGTTCTCGTCGGTGATAATCACGGACGCATGCATCAGCGACGTGAGCATGAAATCCTTGCCGAAGTTCTTCAGCGGAATGGAAGTCCAGTCACCCGGTCCGCAAAGATTGCGAAGCAGGGTGCAGAGCGTGCCCTTGCCGTTGTTGCCGAAAGGGGAATAGAGCCATGCGGATTTATTCCAGCTCACATACGGGCGAACCGTTGCGCCGATAATCTGCCACAGAAGCGAAACCACATCGGGGTCGTCAGACAGCTCATTCATCCACGACACGACATCCCAATCCGTGCCGTCCTCGTCGTTGTGGATGACGGGGTTCCGGGCACGGTCAACGAAATCGACGTGCTTCTTGCTCGTGAAGACGAACGCAGGGTCGAACGCCATCAGAATCTTGTTGCCGTAGTCGTAAATGCCGTTGTTCACGGCGACCAAATCGCGATTGCGACAGCGCTCCACGCGAGGGCAAATCGCACGAAGGGCCTCGATGGTCTCGTTTACGTCCTTGATGGTGCCCGTCTTGCAATAGCTGCGGATAAGGCTCTTCAGATTCTGCTCGCCAACGTCGTAGCAGCCCTCGTTGTCGCCGCTGTACTGGTAAATGCCGATGTCAAAGTTGCCGTCGTCATGCGAGTTGTTCCAAAGGATGCCCACCGCATGGTGCAGCTTGTACAGGATGATGGCAATCTGCAAGGTATGAAGACCCGACAGGCGCTTGTAGCGCTCCGCGCCCTGCTTCTCGTCAGGATAGGCATCCTTATGCTTCGCGCCGGGAGCCGCGTTCGGGTCGCGCTTGCCAAAGTTGTACGCGTCGATGCAGCTGTTCGTCAGCGTCAGAAGCTCGAACTTGAGCGTGTCGCGAAAGGGCGGGTCCTCGGGGTCTTTGTCCTGCAAATAAAATAACGTCGCATACTCCAGCAAATCGTCGTACGCGATAGTCTGCTCGGAACAGAACGACACAATGTCCGCTGCACACTCATCGGGAAGAACGGGACCTGTCAATTCCTCTTGAATATCAGGCGTATCTGCGCTAAAATATTTATATATAGATTTGGCCGTCCCGGAAGCTGTGCAGGCGTCGGGGCGGTTTTCTTTTGCCTCCATGTTCTCACCTCCTTAATTCGTCAGCTCGACGTGCTTCACGTTCTCGTTCTTCCACGCCTCAAGGTCATCCATCTCATAGCGAACCGTGCTACCGACCTTGTAGTAATTCGGCCCCTTGCCCTGAGAGCGCCAGACGCGGAGCGTGCCTGCGGTAAAACCGAGGAAATCCGCCGCCTCATACGTCGTCATGTAAGAGGGCTTCGACCCTTTCACTTGCTGCTTTGCCTTAGCCATGACCAGCCACCTCCATGTTCAAAGTTCTTTTCGCGAAACAAAAAAAGCTCCCGTGGAAACCAAAGAAGGACAGAGGCGTAAAGCCTTGTCTATCTCGGTTTCCACGGGAGCTTCGTGTTCGTTGTTTCGCCCGTGACGCACGGCCTATTCGACCGAGCGCTCGGCTCCTATTCCCGATAGCAACCCCGCATCAAGGACGGGACGGGTGCTGAGCCATTTATCTATACTGCTTTTATTATACGACGTTAACACTAACTTCGCAACACTTATTATTTCGTTACCCCTGCTCAGAGCCTATTTCCGCTCGTTTATGGGCAGAAATCAATTCAAAAAAGTTCGCTCGCGCCCCCTGAAAAAGTCGGAGGCAGAAGAAGTACGCCAAGGAAAAGGGGTGCCATTCCGACGTGCGCTGCACACCTTCGGCACGCCATGCACACTTCGCTGCACACCATTTTCGATTGAAGTGTGCAGGCGATTTCTCTTGTTTTCTCTCGTTTATGAGCCTTTTCCAATGCTTTCTCGCCTCCCTGCACGCCATGCACACCTTTTTTCCAATGACTTATATATACGTGAGGGGATATATATATTTTCATATATAAGACTTATAAAATGGTGTGCATAGTGTGCAGTACCCCTAAATCCCCTGATAAATCAAGATTTAAGCTGCACACTATGGCCAAAAATGGTGTGCAGGATAGTGTGCATGGTGTGCAGGGTAGTGTGCACGAACGACGGAACGCGCAAATAGGCATAGCGTGCCAAGCCCATGCCGCATCCCTTCTGTACGTCCACCCACATCCGACTGCCGCCCGCAGGGCGGCCACCCTTGCATCGAGCGAACGCGAGATGCACATGGGCGCTCGAATGCCCTCAGACCGCTTCAGAGCCGTTTTAAGGCACGAAAAAAGCCCGAGGGGTACACGAGTACCCCAACGGGCTTAAAACGCCTTAAAACGCAAATTACGGCGTTTCGTGGCAACGTAAACGGAAAGGGGACGCCATCAGGCGTCCCCC
>OFMO01002096.1_pt1 | contig 10711 bp, 4 predicted proteins | sample 1541821 | NCBI WGS metagenome assembly OFMO01 (sample SAMN04209253, study PRJEB22552) | human gut metagenome | biome: gut; material: feces | host: Homo sapiens | place: USA: Oklahoma | reverse complement strand
GTCTATTCCCCGTGCAAAAAATCCATCCCCGAGGAAAAAGTGAAGACCCAAAAAAAAGGAAAGCAGCGATTTCAAAATCGAAATCGCTGCTTCCTTTATTTTGGGGATTAATTGATAGGATGCATTTCCTTTACGGTTTCATCCGTTACGAAACCCCTGCTGCTATGCTCTCTTCTTACGAAGGGTCACTGCCAGGCTTGCACATGCGGACAGGAACAGTACTACCATTCCCATGAAACCACTGGTGTAGTCTCCGGTCTGGATGCCGGTCGGCGTTACAACCGGTGTTTTACCGTTGCCGCCGTTGCCGCCACCGCCGTTGTCGCCATCGTCATAGCTGTTGGTAAATACCGCCTTATCGCCGGTCACCTCAGCCTTCAGGAAACCATTCTCATCATCTGTTACCTTAATGGTCACATGATGAACCTTGGTGTCATAGGTGATGCCCTTCTGCTTGTCATTCAGCTCTTCGATGGTGTACTCGTACGTTCCGGCCGTCTCGAACCCGAGCGTCTTGAACTGAACGCTTCCGTCCGCCTTATTCGTAGCACGTTCCACTTCCTCGCCGTTCGCATCCTTCAGCACGAAGGTGAACTGTCCATTCTTCATTTTTGCGTTGTTCAGACGCTTTAATACGCCCACGCTTACCACGGATGGACTTGCCTGATACTTGTTGGCGAAGGTAATATCCTTCGCAGCCGGCTGGTCACCGGAGATTTCCTTATCGATGCGGTGGGTCGCTTCCAGCTTGCCGTTTCCGTTGTCCACAACCAGTGTGTATACGGTGTAGCTGTTGCTGTCATAGACCACGCCGCCCTTGCCTTCGTTCTCCTCACAGACAGTGTAGGTGTGACTTCCCGGCTTTGTGTAGGTAATCTTATCGAAGGTCACCTTGCCGTTTGCGTCATTTGCCGCTTTCAAGATCACCTTGCCGTCTTCCATCAGACGGAACTTGAATTCGCCGTCCTTCAGATCTCTTCCGTCCAACTTCTTGGTGATGTCAATCTGATCCGTTACGCCGGAGGAGAGTTCCTTGACCCGATAGGTGTTGGTAAAAGTAAACAGGTTACCGGTCTGCTCCGGGATTACCGTCAGGTTTCCTTCTCCGTCATCCTTCAGGGTGAGTTCGAATTCCTTGGTTCTCTTGGAATCGTTCTTAACGCCCGGTACGTTTCCGGACTCCGTCACGCTGTACTTGAAGGTCTTTTCACGGGAACCGTCATCTGCCGGATCCACATCTTTCAGATCTTTAATAGTGAATGCCAGCGTTCCGAAGGTTACGTTGCCGTTTCCGTCGTTGGTAACCGATGCATCTGCATCCTTTAGCTCCGGAGCGCCTTCGGTCAATGCCTTCAGCGTGAAGGTGAACTTGCCGCTGATATCCGGCGGATTCAATCCTTCCTCTGCTTCCAAAGTCTTGCTTCCGGATACGTTCACCGGAACTGCCTCTCCGGTTCCGTAGGTGTTCACAAATTCGCACTTATCTCCGGAATCCTTCGGATAGATGGTCTTCGCGGTGAGGGTTCCGTCGTTGTTGTCGGTAACCTCTACCGAGAGATCGAAGCTTCCCGCAGTCACGGTAACGCCCTTTGGCAGGTTGTTTGCCGATTCTGCCACACGGTAGTTCACGGTGTATACCACCTTGCCATCCTTGGTGGTCTTGGTAGCGTATCCATCTTCTACCGCCTTCTTCAGTACGGTGCCGTTTCCGGCCGCCTTTTCGTTGGTCCGATAGCTCAGCGCATCGAAATGGATGCTGCCGTCTGCGCCGTTCTTCTTGGTCTGAAGTACGGTGCCTTCGCTGCCGTCACCCGGCTTCGTCATCAGCTCAAAGGTGAACTCGCCGGCTTTCAGCTTCCGGCCGGTCAGCTTCTTGGAAGCGTTGACGTCCGCCTTGGTTCCGCCGGAAACATCCGTGGATCCGTCGTACCGGTTCGCGAAAGCGAGGGTGATGCCCTTTTCGCCCATTGCCGGGTTCTCGTTGCTTACGGTCTTCCGGAACAATTCCTTATCGGCCTTGTCCTTCAGTACCACTTCCGCCTTCAGCGTTCCGTCGCCGCCGTCCTTTGCGGTGATTTCCAGCTTATATTGGCTCTCATCGTAGACGATGCCCTTTGCGGAGCCCTTCACCTCTTCAAAGGTGTATGTGTACGTCTTTCCGATATCCGCCTGTTTCAGGGTCATGTTCAATCCGCTCAGTACGGTAACGGTCTCGCCGTCCGCACCGGCTTTGCCCGGTACGGTTGCACCGTCTTCCGCAATGTTCAGCTTCTTCGCCGACGCTTCGTCTGTGCCTTTCAGGGTAAAACTAAAATCATCTTCCGTCATATCCCGACCGGTCAGAACTTTGGTCATGCTCAGTCCCAGAACCTGATCCATCGGCAGATCTTCTGTCTTGTATTCATTTGTAAAGGTCTTGTTGCCGCTGACAGCGGTTACTGCTGCGGTGAGCTTGCCCGTTCCGTTATCGGTAACGGTGACGGTAATGTTGCGAACCGCCTTGTCGTAGGTCATGCCCGCTGCTTCCGGACTCGGTACCTGCTCTTTCAGCTGATACTTGTACTCGCCCGCCGTCTTAAAGGTCAGTGCGCCGAATTCAATCGGAGCTTTTCCGTCCTTCACATCTGCTTTGCGGACGGTAACTTCGTCCTTCTCCGGCATCGGTGCGGTTTCCACGCCATCCGGTTTCGATACGTTCTTCAGCTTAAAGGTAAAGGTTTCGCCGTCCTTCCACTCTCTTCCGGTGAGCTTCTTGCTGAAGCCGGTGATGACCTGTACCGGATCCGTCGCTGCCGCCGCGTAGGTGTTGGTGAACCGAACGGTCGGAGTGCCGGAATTGTGGTTGGAGCTGTCGTATGTTTTTACCGATTCGCCGGAACCGTCTGCGTTCTTCATGGTTACCTTGGTTACCACGTGCATGGTTCCGTCGCCGTTGTCCTGTGGTGTGATTTCCACGGTGCCGATTCGTTCGTCGTAGGTCACACCCTTGATGCTTTCCTTGGTTTCCCGAACGATGTAGGTCTGGGTCTTTCCGGACATGGTCTGGTCGAAGGTAAGCTCTGCCAGAACATTCATGGTGTCCGGTTCGCCGGATCCGCGCTGGTTCGGGTTGGTGATTTTCGCCGTCTGGCCGTCCTTCGGTCCATAGGTGAATTCAAACTCGCCCGCCTTCATGGTACGACCGTTCAGCACCTTCTGAATGTTCAGGGCGCCGGTGGTTCCGTATACCAGGCTGGATTCGTATTTGTTCTTGAATACGGCTTTGTCCGTCCGATCCGATGCGGTGCCGTTGTTGTATTCCACCTTGGCTTTGAGTTTGCCCGGGTGATTCGCGTCGTCGGTTACGGTCACGGTCACTTTGGCAGCGTGGCGGTCATAAGTCATTCCGCCGGCCGGTGTTCCCGGTACCTTCTCGGTAATGTCAAAACGATATACGCCTTCTTTTCGGAAGGTAACATTGCCGAATCCAAAGTCCTTTGCCTCGCCGTTCTTCAGGTTCTTTACCGAAGCGGTGTCTCCGTTTTCGGCGATGGAAACATCCTTCTTTTCAATCGCCTTCTGCGTCTCTGTATCCGGTGTCAATTTGAAGTTAAACGCTTCGTCGGTCTTTCCGTCTCTTCCGGTGAGGGTCTTCTCGCCCGCCAGTGCCGTGTTTCCGGTAAGGGTTACGGCATCTGCTTTGTAGGAGTTCCGGAAAATCGGCACGGTCTGCAGTTCTTTTCCGTCTGCATCCAGATACTTGTAATCCGCAACGACCGTGTCCTGACCATCCACGTCATCGATGTACACGTTGATGCGCACCTTGTATTCCGCGTTGTCATAAGTCAATCCATCTACGGTGTAGTGGTTGGATGCGGTCGCACCTTCCGGCAGGATTTCCTTCATCTTGTACTCGTAAGTGAGCGGTTTATCCTGCGTTGCACCCTTTGCATGCTCTGCCGTAAAGGTGATGTTTCCGAATTTCACGCCATTTCCGATATTCGACGCGTCCACGTGTCCGGATGCGCCATCCGGCAGCGGTGCCCCTTCGGTAACCGGTGTGAGTCGGAACTTATAGTCGCCGTCCTTTAAGGTCTTGGTTCCGGTGGAATCCGTAAATTCTTTTCCGGCACCCAGAGTAACGGTCTGTTCTTTTGCGTCATATACGTTCGCAAATGCCGCGGTTTTGTTGTCCACAGCAGTTGGGTTCGCCACTTCCGAGCCGTCATCCTTGCGGATTTTCTTCATGGTAGCATTTGCCTTCAGGCTTCCGTTCTCATCGGTCACCTTTACGGTAACGCGGTACGATGCGTTGGAGTAGGTTACACCCTGCTTCGCCGTATCTCCCGGATCCTTTTCCGTAATCTGGTACTCGTATGTTCCCGGCTTGGTGTATTCGATATTGCCAAAGGCTTTTTCGATTTCCGCCTTGGAGTTTACGTTCAGGCGGGAAACCTTCATGCCGTCCACAACAGCGGCATCCTTTGGCATCGGACATTCGTTATCCAGCGGGCTCAGAATGAACTGGAATTTCGCGTCCTTCAAATAATCCATATCCCATGCAGATGCACCGGATGCGGTTTCGAAATTCTTCTTAATCTTCAGGGACTCGGAACCCTTCAGTGTGGTGGAGTCGGCCTGATAGATATTGGTGTAATCTACCACTACGGCATCTTTGCCGGCAACGGTTCCCTTCGCATATACACCACCGTCGTTGTTCGTTCCGGTTTCGCTGCCTTCACCGGCATTCCGCTGTGCAGCGCTTCCGGTGAAATGCTCCGGTTTTGCTTCGGTTACGGTGTACCGGGTTCCGCCATCCACACCGTAAATCTTCAAGGTCTGATTATCCTTTAATTTAAAGGTATCTCCGGACTTGCCAGTGAACTCGTCTCCCTCTTTGTCCGCGCCGGTGTACTTCTGAGCGGTGTATTTTTCTTTTACGCCGCCGTCAAATGTCAATTTGTACTCGAATTCCTGATCCTTCAGGCTGTTCGGAACCTGATGGCCCTCTGCTGCCTGTACGGATTTCCGAATATCCAGCTCGCCCGGAAGTTCCTTGACCAGCTTTCCGTTGTTGCCCAGATGAGTATATACGGTCTTTCCGGCGTAGTTGTTCTCCCATACCGGCTTGATTACCCGATTGGATGTCTGGGACTTATTGGCGCCGTCCGCTTTATTTTCGGTAAAATAAGTCAGACTGGTGGTTCTCGGTGTTCCGGCCGGGATGTAGTATTCACCCGTCTTGGTGTTTTTCTTCGCATAGCCTTCCAGGAGAAGATTGCTGTTGCCCGGAATCTTTACGGCATAGGTCTTCTTCACTGCATTTCCGGAAGCGTCTCTATTGTAATACTGACGCTGGTAGTAGTACGTGGCATCGCCACTGGTATCGATGGAATCCTTTTCCGGATGGGTACATGCTTCATCCGTGTACAGCACCTTGTCTTCCTGGAAATAGTAGAAGTCGTTGGTGGATGCCGGCGTGAAGTTGGCATATGCGCCGATGCCTTCCGAATCCCGATTGGAAGACTTCTTGTCGTACTTGTTGGCATAGAACGCCACCTGACCGTCTTCGTTGGAATTTTCGGCAATATAAGCCTCCATCGCTTCATCCGGTCTCTCCAGCTTCTTCTCTGCCGCTGCCTTCAGGCTCACGTCATAGAAGAGTCGACATGGATAAGTGTCGTCGATGGTAATCTTATTATCCTTGGTAACTTCATAGTATCTCAGCGGAATCAGGTTGGCCGGAATCTTTACGGTCACCTTGTCTCCCGTCGCCAGTGCGGTCGCCGCATCGGCTTTCTCTACGGTAATCTTGATATCTCTCAGATTTCCCGTCGGATATACGTGATTCGTGTTCGGGATTTCCGCCTCAAAGGTATAGGTTACCTTGGTGGTGTTTCCTTCCTCGGTCACAACCTTCTTTGGGTTGTGGTACTGGTTCTCTGCGTACAGCAGGGTATTCATATCATCTACCTGCATGTAGTCCCCCAGCTGGTCCACCAGAGTGATGTATCCGCTCTGATTCGGGTTCGAGCCGGAATCCACTTCCGTCGGAGACTGGGCCGTCGCGATGATTTCTTCCTGAATTTCATTGAAGATGTTATTCAGCTCCGAAGCCTGGGTTGCGGCCTTGTAGAAGGCGGTCTCGCTTCCGTCCGAATTCGTGGCACGGGTGCCCAGATTGTCGTACGCGGTCGCGTTCGGATAGTTGCTGGACATGCCGTGCATGTACTTGTTGAACTTGTCTTTGGTGTTGTTGGCATCCGCATCCTTGAACACACCGATGGAATACATTTTGGCGTCATTCTTGATGCCCTTCGCCGTCTGAATCGCCGTATTGGCTACGCTTTCGTCAAAACCATTCTCGTGATTCGGCTCACCGTCGGTAAAGAAGATGACGATGCGCTTCACGTTCTTGCGGTTCGGATTGGCAGCCTCGTCGCTCTTGCTTTGGTTCACCTGCTTCTTGGCCTGATCCATGGCGTAATCCGCCGCGGTGGCACCTGCCGGTTTCAGCGCATTGACCTTGTCCTTCAGCTCCGCCTTGTTGTCGTTGGTGCAGGCCGTGTACTCGCTTACAATCTGAGTATAATTGTAAGTATTCCAGTACTCGCGGTAGGTATCATTTCCCACCTTATTGGTCTTATCCCCGGCGAACTTCACCAGAGAAATCCGGCTGCGCAGGTTCTCGTTGGACCGCTCGCTGTTGGTCTTTGCCGTCTCGTCAATAAAAGAATTCACTGCCGTCTTCAGGGTGTTCATTTTATTGTTGTCATCCATACTTCCGGATACGTCCAGCACCATTACGATGTCCAGCGGAACAGCGGACTGTCCCATAATCTTCGCCGCGGAAGACAGCGCAGACAGACCTACCAGGAAGTCGGAATCTCCGTTCTTCTCCACGGTCTTCGTGCCGGAATTATCCAGCTTCCCCATCACAATGTTGCCGGCAGATACGGACTTGTCCGTCCAAATCCTCCCGATATTCTTTGTGGTGTCATCAATTGCAATAGAATCGTGCCAGTGACCGATGGTTACATCGTCTGCCACGGCACCGGTTGCCGCGGACACTGTTGTTCCGGACATTCCGAACAGGATGGTCACGGACATCAAAAGCGTCACGATCCAGGCAACTCTTTTTCGCTTACGAAAATAGCCTATCATTTTTCCCCCTTCCTCATTCCCCCCTGCAACCCCCAGGGAAGGATGATGTCCGGCCGGCGTTCCGTGATATTGCGTACTTGCCGACCATTCATGCATTACATCTCCATGATTATTTATTTTATCATAACGGTACGGATTGAAGGGGTACTCGAAAGAGTACTTTTTTGCTTATTAAACCACAGATATATTATACATAACCACTTATTTATGCTCATTTCGGATACCTCCGGATTGGATGCGGTCCCCGCCGGCAGCCACCGCAAACAGTTGATATGTTCCCCGTTGAAAGATATAATATTTTATCGGGATGCCCGCCGGAACTCAGCTCCGCTTAAGGTATTCCGGGTATGATACGGAAAGGGATATAATATGGAAGACAAACGACGATGCCCCGGGGCCGCTTGGGTGCTGAGCCTCCTGTTCAGCCTGACAATGATGCTGTGCCTGCTGCTCACCGCTGCGGAAATTCTGCTCTATCGCACTCCGGGTTGGTTCGAAAAAGAATACGACAAATACATGGTGCTGGAGGATGTGCGAGGCGAGATGTCCATGGAATCCGCACTGCAGGTGACGGAAGAGATGATGGATTACCTCAAAGGGGACCGAAAAGATCTCACCGTAATGACCACCATCGACGGCAAGCAACAGGAATTCTTTTCCAACCGAGAAAAGGCTCACCTGAAGGATTGCCGGGTACTTTTTCTGGGCGGATTCCGTCTTCGAAATATTGCGGCCCTCCTCAGCGTAGGAATTCTCGCAGGTCTTTGGTTCAGCCGAAAGCAGCATCCGAATCGGCTCCCGGACTTCATCGTACTGATTCCAAAAATAACCGGCGTCTTGCTGGCGATTACCGGCATTACCGCACTAATCGTTTCCGGAAGTTTCGACCGGTACTTCGTGGTATTTCATCATTTGTTCTTTGATAACGACCTGTGGATTCTGGATCCGACGAAGGACAATCTCATCAACTTGCTGCCGGAAGGTTTCTTCTCCGACACGGCGCTCCGAATCGGAGAGATATTTCTTCTGATGGAGCTGGCGATGTGTGCAATCTTTGTTTGGATTGACCGGAAACGGGTGACATATAAATAGAAGATATTTTTAGCGAAAATGTTTTTAGCGGAAAGGAAAAAAGCTTATGCGACTACTTCTTGCGGAAGACGAAAAATCTCTCTCCCGGGCGCTGACCCGGATTCTGGAGAGCAGCCATTACTCGGTGGATGCGGCATACAACGGAGAGGAAGCATTGGATTTTCTGGACGTGAGCAGTTACGACGCCGTCATTCTGGATCTGATGATGCCGAAGGTGGACGGCCTGACGGTGCTGCGCACGCTGCGGGAGCGGAACGACCTGACGCCGGTGCTGATTCTCACCGCCCGCTCCGAGGTGGACGACAAGGTGCTGGGGCTGGACAGCGGCGCCAACGATTATCTGACGAAACCCTTCGAGCCGAAGGAGCTGCTGGCGCGGATCCGGGCCATTACCCGAGTTCAGACCAAGAATCCAAACTCCGTGCTGCAGCTGGGGAACGTGACTCTGGACCGGACCAATTACGAGCTGGCCTGCGGGGAGAATTCCATCCGGCTGGCCAACAAGGAGTTTCAGCTGATGGAACTCCTCATGAGCAATCCGGGGCAGGTGCTGTCCACGGAGCAGATTTTCGAGCGGATTTGGGGGCTGGACAGCGATGCGGAGACCAGCATCATCTGGGTGTACATTTCCTATCTTCGCCGGAAGTTCAAGACTTTGGGGGCGAACGTGCTGATTAAGGCCACTCGAAACGTGGGGTATTCCCTGGTGGTGGAGGAAGAGGACTAATATGGTAAAAAAATTGCGGCACCGATTCATCGCAGTGACCATCCTATCGGTATTCTTCACCATCGCGCTGCTGACGGTTATCATCAACGGCATCAGCTACCGAAACGTGGTAGACCGCTCCGACTGGACCCTTTCGGTTCTGGCCGCTAACCACGGGACGTTTCCGGAAAGCTTGCTAATAAAAGGAAGCCGCGATTCCGTGGAGGTTTCCGGCAGCGGCGATGTGGAAGAAAAATCCACCATCATCGTTCAGAAGAAGCGCCGCTTTTCTAAATTAAATCCGAAGGATGACACCAGCGACCGCAGCTATATTTTCCGAATTCAGCTGGACAACAAGGCCCGCACTTCCGCGCAGCCATTTGAAACCCGATATTTTTCGGTGCTGACCAATTCTAACGGAACCCTGCGGGAAATGGATTCCTCCCAGCTGCTGGCGGTAAATAAGGATGCACTGGAATCCATTCAGCGAAAAGCGGAACGGAAGCTTTCGAAGGACGGAAAATGTGCTTTTATTGAAGACTTCCGCTGCACCCGAGTGACGGAAAAGAGCGGAACCCGCTACATCTACCTGGATTGCTCCCGTTCCCTGGACAATTTCCGGGCCTTCCGAAACGTCAGCATTCTGGTGTGCCTCATCGGCGTCACCATCATTTCCGCACTGATCACCTTTTTCTCCGGAAAAATTCTCCGGCCGGTGGCGGAAAGCTACGAAAAACAGCAGCGGTTCATCACCGATGCGGGACATGAAATCCGCACGCCGCTGACCATCATCAACGCAGACGTATCCGTTCTGGAGATGGAACAGCCGGACGATGCGCCCAACGAATGGTTGGAGGATATCCGCCAGCAGACCCTGCGCCTGTCCACCCTCACCGAAGAGCTGGTGTACCTGACCCGCATGGAGGAGGTGCAGAAAACCTCCGTCAACATGAAGCGGCTGAATTTCTCGAAAATCGTTGGCGACGTGGCCCATTCTTTCGAATCCCGGGCCCTTGTTTCCGAGAAAAAATACAGCTACGATGTGGCGGACGACCTGTTCCTGCGGGGCGACGAAAGTGCCCTCCGCAAGCTGGTGAGCATCCTCTTGGACAACGCATTCAAATATTCTTCGGATTCCGGAGATATCCGGCTCAACTTCTACCGTCAGGGTAAAAACATTTTCCTCACGGTGAGCAATTCCGTGGATGAGATTCAGAAGGAATCCATCCCGCACTTTTTCGACCGATTCTACCGGGCAGACAGCTCTCGGAACAGTGAAACCGGCGGGCACGGCATCGGTCTCTCCATCGCCCAGGCGGTGGTCCGAGCCCACGGCGGCAAAATTGCCGCCTACACACCGGACGGGAAGTCCCTCCGGATTACTGCCACATTTCCGGTGTAGAAAGCAGTATAGAAAAGCCCCGGCGCTGCTCGCATTGCCAGCGGCGCCGGGGCTTTTTTTGTTGAAGGCCGGCGACTGGGCCGCCTTTTCTGAATTTCAGGCCCCAGGGGTTTGCTCCCCACTCCCTTCTAGCCCTTATTCCTCCGTCCAAGGGAGCAAACTTTTTCCTGCCCGGTGCCGGCGGAAGGGTCCTGGGTTTGCTCCTCACTCCCCGCTAGCCCTTATTTCTTCGTCTTGGGGAGCAAACTCTTTCCTGCCCGGCTCGCTGCGGCGCCTCTTTTGGGCCGGATTTCTGCTTTTCTCGGCCCCGAGGTTCGCGCTCCTAAACCGATTCTATTGGCTTTGCGGGTACCCGGGCGCGAACCGAG
>OFMO01002073.1_pt1 | contig 10811 bp, 9 predicted proteins | sample 1541821 | NCBI WGS metagenome assembly OFMO01 (sample SAMN04209253, study PRJEB22552) | human gut metagenome | biome: gut; material: feces | host: Homo sapiens | place: USA: Oklahoma | reverse complement strand
TAAGTAAAATTTAAAGTTTGTGCAGTGGCTTAAACTTTAGTGTATGAATCGAAAACGTGGTATTTTACCTCCGTAGCTAACAATCGCTTACGGAGGAAAAATACCACGTTTTCTTTATTTAATTAAAGCAGCATCTGCACAAAGGACACAAATAATTTTATTCCGTATCCGATAATGATCACGCCACACACGATATTGATCCATCGCATAACTTTTGCATTAAATTTACTGCTAATCAGTGAAATCAAAAATGTAAGACCGATGAACCAGGAAAAGGATGCACATGCAACACCTGTGATAAATGGTGTCTCCTGTCCGGCTGCTAATGTTACATGGAAAGCGCCAAGCATCATAGTGCCGTCGATGATCGCCTGTGGATTAAACCAGGTTACGACACAGGCGGATGAGATGGTTTTTTTGATGGACATGGTAGGCTGATCCTTTTCCAGATCCTGTGTCTTTGCACGCAGCAGGCTGATACCGATATAAATAACGATCAGACTTCCCACACATAAAATAACCATCTGCAGCCATTTAAACTTCTGCATGATCGTTCCGATTCCAAAAAAGCATGCAAGTGACAATGTGATGTCAAAAAAGATGACGATCAGTGCTGTCAGCAGTGCGCGCTTTCGTTTGTTTGTCAATGCAGAATTAATGACAAATAAGTTCTGCATTCCTATGGGGGCCACATAGGCCAGTCCCATAGTTAACCCCTGTAAAAAAATATTCATATACCTTTCCTCCATTTGATATGATACTATCATAATAGAAGATTTTATGATGTATGTAACCAACCAAACTAAGCTGAATGATACCAACCAATGGGGGTTTTTACAATGAAAAAGGCAACACCTGTTCAGATAAACTGGAAGCCGGATAAAAATAATCCGGTTCCTTTGTATCAGCAGATCGTAGATTATATTTATCAGAAAATATCCAGCGGTGACTGGCCGGTGGGGACACGCTTGCCGTCTCAGCGCGCACTGGCAGAGCAGTTTGATGTAAACAGGAGTACGATAACAAGCGCTTTGGACGAGCTGACAGCGTTTGGAATTATCCGGAGCGGACATGGTGCCGGAACGCTGGTAATTAATAATACCTGGGGACTGATGCTTCCGGAATTTCAGAAATGGGAAAAATATGTTACTTCCGGCAGTTTTATGGAGAACAACCAAACCATCCAAACAATCAACCGGATGGAATTTGAGGAAAATATTATCCGACTGGGAACCGGGGAATTAGATCCGCGTATTTTTCCAAAGGATAAGTGGAATCAGGTACTGAAAAATCTGACACCACAGATCCAGTCGCTTGGATATCTCGGTCCGTTGGGCTTGCCGGAACTGCAGGAAGCTTTGGCACGGCACCTGGCGAGTTGTGGCATACATACGTCACCTTCCAATATTTTAGTTACATCAGGAGCGTTACAGGCATTACAGTTGATATCGGTAGCGCTCTTAAAACCAGGATCTACGGTATATACAGAAGCACCAAGTTATATGAAGTCTCTGCAGGTATTTCAGTCGGCAGGTATGCGCCTTTCCGGGGTTCCGATGGATGAATACGGGATTCAGTATTGGAAATTACAAAATAAAACGTCCCTGCAGAGTGGACATCACTCCAGTATTTTGTATACGATACCAACAAATCAGAATCCAACCGGTATTACGATGGAGGAGGGAAGGCGGCAGGAATTGATCGATTACTGTGTTTCCTGTCAGCTTCCGATCATAGAAGATGGAGCATATCTGGAACTTTGTTATGCGCAGGAGCAGCCAAAGACGTTAAAGGAACTGGATCAGTCGGGAATGGTCATCTACCTTGGTACAGCTTCCAAAACACTGGCTCCCGGGCTTCGGATTGGCTGGATCGTTGCACCTGAACCAATTGTGCAACGGCTGGGGGATGTGAAAATGCAGATGGATTATGGTGCAAGTTCAATTTCACAATGGATTTTTGCAGAATTTTTAAACAGTGGGCTTTACGGGGAATATTTACAGGAACTGAAAGCAATTTTACTGCACCGGAGAAACTGTGCATTGAAAGCATTGCAGGAGCATTTTTCAGATCTTGCCACCTGGCGTATACCAAAAGGAGGATTTTATATCTGGCTGACTTTTAAGAAAGAACTTTCTGTGGAAATGATTTTTCAGGAAGCTTTAAAGCATCGGATCTTATTGAATCCCGGAGACATTTATGGATTTGAGAAAACAAATTCACTCCGGCTTTCTTTTTCTTATGTTACTCCGGAGGAATTTTCGTTGGCAGCAGAAACGTTAGCGAAAGTTGTACGACACGCAATATAGGGCGCACAATGTCCGGGAAACAATGGTTTTGCGCCGACCGAAACGAAGTGTAGATGTGCAGTGATTCTTCTCAGAATCACGCACCAAGTCTCATGTGCGTTCGACTTGAAAGTACATGTACAGAAACAGAGTCTGAGTTCATTTTTTTGGCGAGCGATTGTTAGCTGCAAAGAAAAAATAAATTCAGACCCTTCTTGATATTCAGTTAAATTTTAAAGTAACGCAGCAAAAACCTCCGGTTTCTAACCCCCTAGGTGGCTTGTGACCGCCTGTCTGTTTTGCTAAAATCATTTTGGTAAAATGGCACGGAGATAAGCCGTGCGTGTTGTGAGTGAAAATAGAGAAAATGTACCTTGGAATCTTGCGGTAACGATGAATTCCGGGCATACATGAGACATATCAGGAGGAAAGCTATGAAAAAGAAACTATTAAGTCTTCTGCTGGCGACAGCCATGATCATGGGACTGGCAGCTTGTGGAACAGCAGGAAACACGGATAACAGCGTGTCTGGGAATGCGGAAGCGGCACAGACAGAATGGAATACGGACAACACGATTGTGTATGGATCGAATGATTATGTCCGTATCAATCCGGCCATGGATGAGCATGGAGAAATCAATGCACTGATCTTTGACGGACTGACCGATCATGACGGGAATAATCAGGTGATTCCGCGTTTGGCAAAAAGCTGGGACTACGATGAAGAGACTTATACCTATACGTTTCATCTGGAAGAAAATGTAAAGTGGCATGACGGCGAACCGTTTACCGCAGAAGATGTAAAGTTCACGATTGAAGCCATTATGGATCCGGAGAATGAATCAGAAAATGCACCGGATTATGAAGATGTGGAAGAAATTACAGTAATTGACGATTACACCATTGCGTTTCGGCTGAAAGCACCGAATGTGGCTTTTCTGGATTATATGACCATGCCGATTCTTCCGAAACATCTTCTGAAAGGCGAAGATATGCAGGAGTCGGATTTTTTCCGTGCACCGGTCGGCACAGGACCATATAAACTGGATCACTGGGATGATGGTCAGGCGATTGTTTTAACAAGAAATGACGACTATTTTGCAGGTCCTGCAAAAATCGAAAACATTGTATTCAAGATTGTGTCGGATGATAATGCAAAAGCATTGCAGCTCCAGTCCGGAGAACTGAATCTGTCACAGGTGACGCCGAAAGACGCACAGAATTTTGAAAATAGTGATACTTATACGGTATATGATATGAAGACATCGGATTATCGCGGTATTCTGTATAATTTTGCAAATGAATACTGGCAGAAAAATGCGGATCTGATTCCGGGTATTAATTATGCGATCGACCGGCAGGCGATTGTAGACGCAGTACTGCTGGGGCATGGGGAAGTAGCATACGGTCCGCTGCAGCGCAATATTTACAATTATGAAGATGTGGAAGATTATGAGTATGATCCGGAGAAAGCAGCCCGGGTGTTTGAGGCGGCAGGCTGCACGAAAGATGCGGACGGTTACTGGTGCAGAGATGGCGAACGCATTGGTTTTACCATCAATGCTTCCTCGACTGATCAGGTGCGTATCGATATGGCACAGATCGCGGCACAGCAGCTACAGGCAGTGGGACTAGATGTAAAAGCAAATGTTCCGGCAGAAGGCATTGACTGGGGCGGTCAGGAATGCTGCATCATTGGCTGGGGATCACCGTTTGATGCGGATGACCATACATATAAAGTATTTGGAACAGACAAAGGAGCCAATTATTCCGGTTATTCCAATCCGCTGGTGGATGAATATCTGACAAAAGCGCGGGAGACAGATGACCCGTCAGAGCGGGCGGAATATTATGCACAGTTTCAGAATGAACTGGCGAAGACACCGGCATATACGTTTTTCTGCTATATTGATGCCATGTATGTGGTGAATGATCATATCAAAGGAATCAGCAGTGATACGGTACTTGGACACCACGGTGTGGGCATTTTCTGGAATGTCTGTGACTGGACGATAGAGTAGGAGAGATGGCAATGTCAGAACTTTTGAATATAGAACATCTGTCAGTGAGTTTTGCGGCAGAAGAAGGAAAAATGGAAGCAGTCAGAGACGTCAGTTTTTCCCTGAAAAGCGGAGAAGTTCTGGCAATTGTCGGAGAATCCGGTTGTGGGAAAAGTGTACTGTGCAAAAGTATCATGAAACTGCTTTCGAAAAATGGATGGATTGAGAAGGGGAGTATTGCCGTTAACGGGGAAGACATTACGGCATATCCGGAGAAGAAAATGCAGAAACTGCGGGGAAGCATGTTTTCTATGGTATTTCAGGATCCGATGAGTGCACTGGATCCGACGGTCCGTATCGGCAGGCAGATCGCTGAGGCTATCCGCATGCATAACCGGACACTGAGCCGGGAAGAAATCGGGCGCAGAGTGACAGAACTGCTGGAACTGGTGGGAATCGATCATGTACAGGAGCGATGTGAGTGGTTTCCACACCAGTTTTCCGGTGGAATGAGACAGCGGAGTGTGCTGGCGGTTGCACTGGCTGCGGATCCGAAGATTCTGATCGCAGATGAACCGACGACAGCACTGGATGTGACAATTCAGGCACAGATTTTGCAACTGCTGAAAGAGATTCAGAAACAGTTGCATACGGCTATGATTTTTGTGTCGCATAATCTGGGTGTGGTGGCAGATATTGCAGACCGGGTTGCAATCATGTATGCAGGTAAAATTGTGGAAATTGGAACAAAAGATGAGATTTTTTCAGATCCGAGGCATCCGTATACCAGAGGATTGCTGCAGGCGCATCCGTCCATGGCCCGGGGGAAATGCAGCCTGAAGACGATACCAGGCATGCCGCCGGTTCTGATCAATCCACCCCGGGGGGATGCCTTTGCGGCACGGAATCCGTATGCATTGCCGATTGATTTTGAAGAGCAGCCACCAATGTTTCCGGTCAGTGATACACATTTTGCTGCGACATGGTTACTGGATCCGAGGTTTCGCGGGCAGGAGACAATCATACGAAATCAGGAGAACGGGGAAACAAAATTGCAGGTTTCCCCTGATTTTTGCGTATCGGAGGAAACGCTGGTGGAGGTCAGACATCTGACGCATGTGTTTGCTCATGGCAGCAATCATCTCACCAAAGCAGTGGATGATGTGTCATTTACTATGAAAAAAGGTGAGATCTTCGGTCTGGTGGGAGAATCCGGTTCCGGAAAATCTACGGTAGCAAGGTGTCTGATGAATATTTATCAGTCATCGGGAGGGGAAATCCTTTTTGACGGGATCAATATCTGTGATAAGAAAGAATTCCGGTCACATCGAAAAATGCTGCAGACGCAGCGGCAGATTATTTTTCAGGATTCTGCATCGAGTTTAAATCCGCGTATGAAAGTGGCTGATATCATTGCAGAACCGCTGCGGATCAGCCACAGGAAAACGGAGCGGGAGAGCACACGTAAGGAAGCAGAATTTCAGCTTCGTTATGTGGGGATGGAATCCATGTATCTGGATAAGTATCCGGCGCAGCTGTCGGGAGGTCAGCGGCAGCGTGTGGCGATTGCAAGAGCGCTGTCCATGGAACCAAAACTGCTGGTGGCGGATGAACCGGTCGCGGCTCTGGATGTGTCCATTCAGGCGCAGATTGTGAATCTGTTCCGCCATTTGCGGGAGGAACACGGATTTACGATTTTATTTATCGCACATGATCTGGCAATGGTAGAATTCCTGTGCGACCGGGTGGGGGTCATGAATCATGGACAACTGGTGGAAGTCGGGACTACAGAAGACATTTTTTATCATCCGACGCATCCTTATACGAAAAAACTGCTGAAGGCTGTGCCGATGCTGCCTGGCAGCAGAAAACACTATGGCGGGTCGGAGGAGCAGAGAGAGAACGGATAATGAAATATGCAAGTGAATGCCGGTCAGCCGGCGGACAAATAAGCAGATACGGGTCGCGTGACTATGGAGGAATTATGAAGTACAGAGAGCAGTTTTTTTATATTGGGAAAAAAATAGTGGTATTTTTATGCAGTCTGCTGGTGCTTTCTGTGCTTGTTTTTACGATTTCGCGTCTGACTCCGACCGATCCGCTGCAATCTTATTATGGAGAGCGTGTGGAGAAAATGAGTGTGGAGGAAAAAGAAGCGACCCGGGAAAAACTGGGACTGAATGATCCGGTTCCGACGCAGTATTTTCGGTGGGTGCAGAATGCGTTGCAGGGAGATTTTGGCGTTTCCTACAAATACCGGCAGCCGGTCACGCAGGTGATCCGGGGGAGAATCGGAAATACGGTGATCCTTGGCGGAATTGGATTTGTCATTACTTTTGCAGGGGCATTGCTTCTTGGACTTCTCTGCGCAGCAAAAGAAAACAGTGTATTTGACCGTGTGATGTGCAAGGTTGGTACTTTGTCCAGCTGCATCCCGGAATTCTGGCTGTCGCTGGTTTTTATCCTGCTTTTCAGTGTGATCTGGAGAATCCTTCCGAGCAGTGGTGCTTACAGCATCGGGCAGGAAGCGAATCTGGCAGACCGTATCCGCCATCTGATCATGCCGATGGCGGTGGTGATACTGGAGCATCTCTGGTACTACGCCTACATGATCCGAAACCGGCTTCTGGAGGAAACCAGACGGGATTATGTGCTGCTTTGTAAGGCAAAGGGCATGTCCCGGGGACAGATTATGCGCCGCCACTGCCTGCGCAATATTATGCCGACTTATATCAGTCTGATGGCGATCTCTGTTCCGCATATTCTGGGAGGCACCTATATCGTAGAGACGGTATTTTCCTATCCGGGCATCGGAACGCTGTCTTACGAAAGCGCCCGTTACGGCGATTACAATATGCTGATGGTTCTGTGCCTGCTGACAGGTGCAGTGGTGATCTTTTGCAACATGGTCGGACAGATCATGAATGAGCGGATTGATCCGAGAGTACGAAGTGAACGGGGATAATTATGATGAAGAGAAAGAGACATACAGCCTGTGGAAAGAAAAAGATGCCGGTTGCTTCGTGCATTATATTGCTGGTCATCGTGCTGGGCTGCGTTTTTGCAGATGTTATCTGCAAAAAAGATCCATCCTATCTGGACCTGATGAATTATACCAAGGCACCGAACGCAGAATTCTGGTTTGGAACAGATACGCTGGGAAGAGATATTTTTTCCTGCATTTGGCACGGCGGACGGGTCTCTCTGCTGATCGGTGTGGCATCAACGGCGCTTTCTACCGTGATTGCCATTGTTTATGGTGCGATCAGTGGAATTGCCGGAGAAAAAGTGGATACGCTGCTAATGCGTTTTACGGAGATTATTTTAAGCATCCCGAATCTGCTGCTGATTATTTTCCTGCAGGCCATTATGGGAAAGGCAACGATCGGCTCGATATCCATTGTCATCGGACTGACAAGCTGGTTTGGAATTGCAAAAATTATCCGTACCGAAGTCCGGCAGCTGCGCAGCAGTGAATATGTGATTGCAGCAAAATGCATGGGAGGAAGTTTCTGGCATATTTTATGGAAACATCTGGCACCGAATTTTGTGTCATCAATTATGTTTATGGTGGTAATGAATGTCCGCTCTGCGATCGTGGCGGAGTCGACGCTGAGTTTCCTGGGCATTGGATTGCCGCTGGATGTGATTTCCTGGGGCAGTATGCTGTCTCTGGCAGAAAAAGCACTGATGTCGAGAGCCTGGTGGATCGTTCTAATTCCGGGAATTTTTCTGGTGGTCGTATTGATGTGTATTACCAGTCTGGGGCACTGGCTTCAGGTGAGAGTCAGCCATCAGGAAGCAAAATTATAACACCTTCCATCTGCGATGGGAAAAGAATGATAGAAATCTTGCAATGAATAAGGAGCAAAACGTTACAATGTGGAACGGCTGTGCCAGATGGTCAGACATATCAAAGAGGATTGCTATTTGTGCATTTTGTATAAGAACAGATGCCAAAATAGCGGTCCTCTTTTTGTCACATTCTAAATATTGTAAAAATGCATGAGTGGATGCTCTTTATTTGCAGCAAAAAATGTATTTATCTAAAAAGTGAAACAAATATAGATGAAAAATCACATAAATCCTGTTAAAATAAGAAAAATATGATCGGCATAAAAATGTTTTGCAGGATTTATGGAGTTGCGAAATTTAGAATTGCAGAGATGCGCTGGAGAATATGTCATGCATTGCATGAGGCGTATCTGGGAGCAAGAATGCCGGAACATTCCTGATCATACAGATGTTGGAGGAAAAAAATGGACGTAACATATTTATCAGATATATTAAAAAAGGTCTCGGACAACAGCATAGATGTGGATACAGCATTAGAATCTTTGAAGCATTTGCCGTATGAAGACATTGGATATGCCAATATTGATCAGCACAGGAACCTGCGAACCGGTGAAGCGGAAGTTATTTTTGGTCAGAGTAAGACACCGGAGCAGATTGCAGGTATCGTTACACATATGATGCATGAGAATGCAAGGATCCTTGTGACCCGGGCATCAGAGGCAGCTTATGAAGCAGTAAAAGAAGTTGCGCCGGAAGCAGTATATGAAAAACTTTCCAAAATCATTATGGTCGGAAAGATACCGGTGCCAAAGGAGGGAAAAGGGACGATCGCAGTTGTGACAGCTGGAACCTCCGACATTCCGGTGGCAGAGGAAGCTGCATTGACAGCTGAGTTTTTCGGGGATAAAGTAGACCGTGTATACGATGTGGGTGTGGCAGGAATTCATCGCCTGTTTGGTAAGATCGATCAGATCCGGAGTGCAGATGTGATCATTGTAATTGCCGGTATGGAAGGTGCGCTGGCAAGTGTTGTTGGCGGTCTGGTGGAAGTGCCGGTAATCGCAGTGCCGACCAGTGTTGGTTATGGTGCAAGTTTTGGTGGCCTGGCAGCATTACTTTCTATGCTGAACAGTTGTGCGAACGGAATCGGCGTAGTGAATATTGATAATGGATATGGCGCAGCATGTCTGGCAAACAAAATTATGAAGAGGTAGGAACATGGCAAAGGCAAAAAAGTCAATGGTGGAAAAACAGCAGAGTGCCGATGTGGCAGAACAGGCACACAGACTGGCACATGAATTGGGGCTGGCACATGGACATTCACATACAGAGGAAAATGATCATGCACAAATTTTGGAAAATGGAGGCACGCATGACCACACAGAGGGACATGGACATCACCATCCGAATTCTAAAGCAGTTTCCAATCGTCTGGCAAGAGCTATTGGCCATCTCGAAGCAGTAAAGCGAATGGTAGACCGGGAAGAAGACTGTGCAGAAATTTTGATACAGCTGGCAGCGGTTCGCTCTGCCATTAATAATGCAGGAAAAGTGATTCTGATGGATCATCTGAATCACTGTATCGTAGAAGCTGTTGAGGACAATGATTTGGATAAGATCAAAGAGTTTGGAGATGCAATACAGAAGTTTATAAAGTAAAATAAGTGCGGAGGAGATTAGTGTGAAGAAAATATTATATCTGGAATGTAAGACAGGCGCTGCCGGAGATATGCTGATGGGTGCATTATACAGTTTGCTCACAGAAGAACAGAAAGTATTATTTCTGGAAAAATTAAATGCGATCAGCGAAGAAGTGTGTGTGATTCCACAGGAAATATGCAAACAGGGAATCAGTGGGATTCATATGAAGGTGGAGATCAATGGTACCGAAGAAGGGACAGAAGCACATCACCACCATGAGCATAATCATCATGAAGAAGAACACGGTCATACTTACGACCACGAACATCATCATGAGCATGAATATGCTGAAGAACATGTATATACTCATGAAGAAATGCATATTCATTCTCATGATGAAGGACATACACACGATCATGACCATGCGCATAGCCATGCACATGGTCATCATTCCCATACAAGTGTTGCTGCTATTTTGGAGCAGATTTCAAAGCTGGATATGAGCGATGCCGTAAAGAGAGATGCTGAGGGAATTTACCGTAACATTGCAGCAGCAGAGAGTAAAGTTCATCAAACTGATATGGAGCAGATCCATTTTCATGAAGTGGGTTCCGTGGATGCTCTGATCGACGTGGTTGGAAGCTGCCTTGCCCTTGAACTGCTTGGCGTAGATGAAGTGCAGGCTTCTCCGGTCTGTGTCGGAAACGGCACTGTTCGCTGTGCGCATGGCATCCTTCCTGTTCCGGCGCCGGCCACAGCCGAGATTATTAAGGGGATGCCGGTATACTGCAGCAGTTTTGACGGAGAATTACTGACACCGACGGGGGCAGCTATCCTGAAATATTTTGTAAAGACTTATACAAAAGAAATGCATATGGAAATAGAAGAGATCGGTTACGGCTTCGGAACAAAAGATTTTGCACAGTTAAGCTGTGTAAGAGCATTTCTTGGATATCAGAAATAATTGTTTTTACCTCAGTCTGAGTTGAGACTCCCACTTTTGCAAGTGGTGAGTAATAACAAATCTTTCTAAGTGGGAGTTCAATCTCCGACTGAGATAAACGCTCCGCGAGAATGTGCAGTGATT
>OFMO01002052.1_pt1 | contig 10885 bp, 9 predicted proteins | sample 1541821 | NCBI WGS metagenome assembly OFMO01 (sample SAMN04209253, study PRJEB22552) | human gut metagenome | biome: gut; material: feces | host: Homo sapiens | place: USA: Oklahoma | reverse complement strand
AATTTCTAGGAGGAAAATTATGTTTCAAAAAAGAGTCAATCAAGTGATTGAAAAAATGAAAACAGATGGGCTTAAACAAATCTTAGTGAGTGAACCATGCAGTATCTATTATTTAACCGGTGTGGATGTAGGTCCAGGAGAAAGATTGTTTGCGCTATATTTGAATGATGAAGGAAGAAAAGTATTATTTTTAAATACATTATTTACAGTTGAACAAAAGGATTGCGAAGAAATTTGGTTTAGTGATACAGACGATTCGATTTCAATGTTGGCAAGTGTGATTGATTCTAAAGAAACACTTGGCATTGATAAAGAATGGACAGCACGCTTCTTGATTCCTTTAATGGAAAAATGCGAGGGATTAAAAGTAGTATTAGGATCTAAATATGTGGATGCTACTCGTGCTATTAAAGATGAAAAAGAAATTGAATGTATGATTGAAAACTCACAGATTAACGATGTGGTGATGGAACGTACAAGAGATTTTATCAAAGAAGGTATGACTGAAAAACAAGTGGAAACTTTTATTTTTGAACAATATAAATTATTAGGATGTCAAGACGTATCATTCTCACCAATTTGTTCATTTGGAGCCAATGGCGCCGATCCTCACCATATGCCAGATGATTCTGTTTTGAAAGCCGGAGATAGTATTGTGATCGATATTGGTGGAAAAAAAGATCGTTATTGTTCCGATATGACCCGTACTTATTTCTGTAAAGAAGCAAGTGATGAATATAAAAAGATTCATGATATTGTGCGTGTTGCCAATGAAAAGGCAGAAGAAATCATTCGTCCAGGCGTTCGTCTATGTGATATTGATTTAACAGCACGTAATTATATTTCAAGTTTTGGCTATGGTGAATATTTTACACACCGACTAGGACATTTTATTGGGCAAACAGATCATGAATTTGGAGATGTAAGTTCTACAAATACAGAAACTGTAAAACCAGGCATGATTTTCTCAATTGAACCAGGCATTTATTTGCCTGATAAAATGGGGGTTCGTGTAGAAGATTTAGTTTTAGTTACTGAAGATGGTTGTATTGTATTAAATAAAGTAGATAAAAAATATGCGATGATTGGTTAAATCATCGCATTTTACTATTTACCTAAACAGAATTTAGAGAATAAAGTGTCCAATAAATCTTCTCTATGAACTTCACCTAAGATTTCTTTCAAGTGATCATGAGCTGCCTGAATATCAATCTCAATTAAATCAGGCTCTACCATTCTATTCATGGCTTCTTTCGCCCTTAACATATCTTCTTTGGCTAGATTCAATAAACCAATTTGACGCTCATTTGAAAGTAATGGATCTTCTTTTAATAAATCATTTTGATACAGATTTTCTAAGGCATCAATCAATGGCTGAATCTCCTTATTGGAAGCTGAAATCCAAATGCCATCCTTGTCAGCTTCAGTTTTATCTAATTTATTGTAGATAATTAAGCGCATTTTATCTTTTGTCAGTTCTAATAATTGTTTGTCTTCTTCATCCAATTCTTTGGAACCATCAAAAACTAAAAGAACCAATTTGGCATCTTTTAATTTTTCTTGACTCTTTTCAATACCAATCTGTTCAATCTTATCATTCGATTCACGAATGCCCGCTGTATCAATTAGATTTAATTGAACGCTACCAATATGGATTTGACCTTCCACCAAATCTCTTGTGGTCCCGGCAATATCTGTAACGATGGCTTTATCTTCTTCAAGAAGTGCATTCAGTAAGCTGGATTTACCAACATTTGGCTTACCAACAATAATAGTATCAATTCCTTTTTTTAACATTTGCCCCGTTTGAACACGAGAAAGAATGTGATCAATTTTTTCTAACCAATCATTTGTTTTGGGTAACAAGTCATTCGTTGTTAATTGTTCGACATCTTCATATTCAGGATAATCAATATTCACTTCGATTTGTGCAATAATATCCATTAAATCATCAATCAAAGGTTGGAGTAGTTTTTTTACACTTCCCTTAATTCCATGAATCGCCATAGTAGCCGCTGTATTGTTGCTCGCTTCGATCATGTCTTGAACAGCTTCAGCTTGGGATAAGTCAATTCTTCCGTGATAGAAGGCGCGTTGCGTAAATTCTCCTGGCTTGGCAAGATCGGCTCCCGCACTTAAAACCATGGATAAGATTTTACGTGTAATAAAAGTACCCCCATGGCAGTTGATTTCTACAATATCTTCTCGTGTATATGTTTTTGGTGCTCTAAAAATAGAGATTAAAACTTCATCCACTGGATTTTTATCTGGATCTATAATAAAGCCATAATGAATCGTATGACTTTTCGCATTCATAATATTACGGTCAAATATTTTTTGAGTGATTTCAATAGCTTGATCTCCACTTAAACGAATGATGGAAATGGCGCCATCTTGTAAAGAAGTGGAAATAGCCGCAATTGTGTTTTCAAACATAGAAAAACATCCTTTCTTTCTTAGTGTATTTTATCATAAAAGATGTATAATGTCTTAGACAGAGGTGTAAACATGATAGAATATACAAAAAATCAAGTACATGAAGTGGCGTGTGCATTTAATGAACATAAAATTATAGCTTTACCTACAGATACTGTGTATGGTGTAGGTGTAAAATATGGTAATTTAGACGATTTAGAACGATTAAAACGCGCAAAACATCGTCCAGAAACGAAACCCATTCCGATGATGGTTTCAAATGTAGAACAAATGAAACAAGTCGCTTTAGTGGATGAAAGAATCGAAAAGATTGCCGCTAAGTTTTTGCCTGGCGCATTAACTTTAGTTGTCAATGTGAAAGAAAATGTCGATCCAACGTATACAAATGGCCTAAGTACGATTGCGATTCGTATTCCAGATGAAAAATTTATCTTAGATGTGATTGACGAATTGAATTGTCCAATCTTAGTTACAAGTGCCAATCAATCTGGAGAAAAGACAGCACTCACAAGTGATGATGTATATGAACAACTTCCAAAAATAGATGGAATTGTTTTAGGTACGTGCAAAGCATTACAGGCAAGTACAATTGTAGATTGCACAAAGGAAAAACTACAAGTATTAAGACCAGGTCCTATTTCATTAGAAGAACTAAATTCAGTTCTATAAAAAAGCACCCAGAACTTATGTAGAAAAGCATAGGCCAGGGTGCGTATGAACAGATCTAGAAGTAGTATGCTTCTAGCAGTTCATGTAGTATGTTACTCTGATTTAAATTGGATTCAATGGTTTCGAATGCAATTTAAACATATGTTAAAACTTGTCAAAATGATGGGGGTTTATTATAATACTGAGTATGACAGAAGAAGAAATGATTAGAGAGATTGCCGAGCCTATTTTAGAGCAATTGAAGAAAATTGAAAAACAACTAGGAAATCATCGTATGTCACAGCTTCCACAAATTAAGTTTGTGAAAGAAGGCAATATGCAAGATGGCCCTTTTATGATTGGGGATATCGAAGTTACGGATGAGCTTTTAGAAAAAGTAGAGGCCTATATCCAAGATGAAATCGAAATGATGCATCAGCCGACTGTTTTACATTAAGAAGTTACAAAAATGTAGCTTCTTTTTTAAAAAATGCTTGCATTTTATTTTGCGTTAGTGTATTATATGTGAGCACGTTGGAAATGCGGGTGTGGCGAAATTGGCAGACGCACCAGACTTAGGATCTGGCGCCTTCGGCGTGGGGGTTCGAGTCCCTTCACCCGCACCACTTGTAAATTTAGACAATTACTTCGGTAGTTGTCTTTTTTTGTTTTATGTTATAATTTCCATATGGAAATTTGTGTATATTATGAAAAAATAAATGAAGATTCAATTCGTATCAAGCGTGTGTATGCATCAACTCCCACAATAGAAATACCCGAATTCATTGATGGATATATTGTGCGTGAAATAGGAAACTATTGTTTTTCTAAAAAGGAAGTCGATCTATCTAATTCTGTTTTAAGTCATGAAATTCCTTCTAGTTATTATGAGTGTAGTGGTAGTGATGTTGAAAGTGTTAAGCTTTCTAAAACAGTCACAAAACTAGGGGATTATGCATTCTACAATTGTCGAAAGCTAAAAAAAATATTTTTACCTTCTAGTTTAATATGTATTGGCAGTGATGTATTTATGAATTGTTTAAGACTCAATCATATCTATTATGACTGTTCTATATTTTGTATCACAATTTTAAAACAAATACTAACTCAAATCACTTGGGATATCGAAGTCGATTTTATAGATGGTTCTATATTCTATCCAGAATACAATGGGGGTTATGATGAAGTGGGACCGGCCCATATCTTTGCCTTGAATATTGAAGGGGAAGGCTTTCGTATGCGACAGTGTTTTAAAGACGGTAAAATTGATTTTGATGGTTATGATGCTTGTTTTGAAAAATTATGTGCAGAAGAAAGTGAATCTTGTATCTTTCATGTTGCGATTCTTAGATTTATGACGGGATCTGAGAGATACATCCCTTATTTAAGAGCACATGATTTGACTTCTTATTTACATACATATAAAGATATATGTGTTATGGTTGAAAAATTAATAGAAGAAAAATGTATGGATGTACAAGCTTTAGATGTATTGATTTCTATGGAAAAAGATTTGGAAACTCGAACTGTATTGATGGAATTAAAGAATAAGAAGATGGAAACATCATCCGCATATTCTTTTGAGGATTTTTAATGCGACAAAGGGATTGGGAAAAAGAAAAGGCAATTCATATATTAGAGCTTGTTCGATCCGAACTCTATATGGATATGCCACATTTTTTAACAGCGTTAAATACGTTGATGTTTAAAGAGGATGAGCGTGTAAGTGTATGTGCTACAAATGGAGTTTATTTTTATTATAATCCATTAAAGGTGATTGAGCTTTTTCAAAAGAATTCGATCTTTTTAAATCGCGCTTACTTACATAGCATCTTGCATTGTTTATATAGTCATATTTGGCTAAGAAAAAATCGTATAGAATTTATTTGGAATGTAGCTTGTGATATTGTGGTGGAATATACATTGGATTCAATGCATAAAAAAAGTGTTTCACGAATCTTATCCTATGCTCGAAAAGATGTATATCACCAAATTGAAAAGTTGGATGGATTGAGTTGTATTACGGTTTATGAATGGCTTTGTACACGGGATGATATTCAAAATTTATATTATGAATTTGTGGTGGATGATCATGCATCATGGCCTAAAGAAAAGGATGAAAAAACACCTCAATCGTCTTCGGTACAAAAGAAGTGGCAAAGTGTTGCCAAACAGACAGTATTTGATCATAAACAAAAAGGTAAAGAGAATGACGATGGGGATGCTTTTCTTGTATCGAGGTTACAGGCAAAAAAATCGAAGTATTCATTTTCACAATTTTTGAAACGTTTTAGTATTATGAAAGAAGAAATGCAGATCAATGAGGATGAATTCGATTTGTCGTATTACACATATGGTATGTCTATTTATAAAAATATGCCTTTGATTGAGCCGTTAGAGACAAAAGAAGTCAAGAAAATCTATGAGTTTGTGATTGCGTTGGATACAAGTTATTCGATTGATGAAAATCTTGCGAAGCGTTTTATATCAAATACATATAGTATTTTAAGCACTTCAAATATGTTTTATAAATCATGTAAGGTATATATCCTTCAATGTGATGACAGAATTCGAAAAGAGAATGTCATTTCCAATCAAAATGAAATGAATCGTTTGTTGGATTCTTTTACTCTAATAGGGGGAGGTAACACCGATTTTAGGCCGGTGTTTAGCTATGTGAATGATTTGGTGAATCAACATGTATTTCAAAATCTTTGTGGTTTACTTTATTTTACAGATGGAAAGGGCGTTTATCCAAAAAAGTGTCCAGCTTATAAAACGGCATTCATCTATTTAGAAGATTATGATCAAAGTAAAGTGCCTTCTTGGGCAATTCAGTATAGATTGGAAGAAAAGTTATGAATATATTACAGGCAAAAAATGAAATAAAAAATACCGTAAAGGCTTATTTATCAAAGAATCAATTTGGTGAATATGAAATTGATGCCAAGAATCAACGACCTTTATTGTTGATTGGTCCTCCTGGTATTGGTAAAACGCAGATTATGGAACAAATATCGAAGGAATGTCAGATTGGACTTGTCAGCTATACGATTACGCATCATACGCGTCAAAGTGCGGTGGGACTTCCTTTTATCCAAGAAAAAGAATTTCAAGGCAAAACCTATTCAATTACAGAATATACAATGAGTGAAATTATTGCGAGTGTCTATTCAAAAATGGAAGAAACGGGTTTAAAAGAAGGAATTCTATTTATTGATGAAATCAATTGTGTATCGGAAACATTGGCTCCTACAATGCTTCAATTTTTACAGAATAAAACCTTTGGAAATCAGAAGGTCCCAAGTGGATGGATCATTGTGGCTGCAGGAAATCCGAGTGAATATAATAAATCAGTTCGTGATTTTGATGTTGTGACAATGGATCGTATTCGTTATATTCATGTAGAAACGGATTATTATGTTTGGAAAGAATATGCGATCTCAAAACATATTCATCCAATGATTTTAAGCTATCTAGAATTAAAACCTAACAATTTTTATACTGTTTCAACAAGTGTAGATGGTATGGAATTTGTGACGGCTAGAGGCTGGGAAGATTTATCGTATTTATTATATACATATGAAAAGATGCATTTGGACATATCGCAAGATACGATTTATGAGTATCTACACCATGAAGATATTGCAGAAGATGTTTTCGCCTATTATTTGGTCTATAAAAAATATCAGGATGATTATGGCATTGATGATATTTTAAATGGAAATGTATCAAGTACGATCTACGCTCGTTTGTTTAATGCGGATTTTGATGAAAGAGTATCTGTAGTCAATTTAGTGATGGACGGTTTATTAAGACAAGTGAATATATATTCTTTTGAAAAACATTGTACAGATTTATGGTTTGGTTTTCTAAAAAATTACCGAAGTCATATGGATGTATTTTATGTGGATCATGTAAAGGAATTTATAGCTTTGTATCATGATAAGTTGCAGGCTGAATTATTAAGTGTTGCTCAAAAACATGAATATGAGTTTGTCTTAGAACAGATACAAAAGGTGAGTGTGGATGAAAGCCTAGATTCTAAGTCGCGTTTTGATTGTAGTACAAAACCATTCTTTAAACAAAAAGAAAATATGGAGTCGATTGAATCGGATTTGAAACTTCAAATAGAAAATGCGTTTGAATTTATGGAAAGTGCATTTAAGAATGGTCAGGAAATGACAATATTTGTCACAAATTTAACAATGTCAGCTGAAATGGCTTTGTATTTAAGTTCACATACAATTGATATATATGAAAAATACAAACAGGTTTTATTGATTGGTAGTCAAAAGGCAAGACTACTAGATGAGTTAGCTCATTAAAGAAAGGAATTATATGGATTATTCAGAATTAAAATATGATGTGGAAGAATTTGAGTCGGATCAAGATAAAAAACTTCCACAACCACCTTTGGTAAAAGAGGCAATGCGAAAGGAATCCATTGAACTTCCTAAAAATTTTGATACGCTACAAATCTGTTCAAACTTTCTAGATATTATTAATACACGCCATAGTAGTCGTGTGTATACGCAAGAGCCAATGTCCTTATTAGAACTATCTTATATTCTTTGGACTTGTCAAGGTGTGAAACAAATTCGTGGCAAAAAATATGCGACTTTGCGTACAGTACCTTCTGGAGGAGCACGTCATGGTTTTGAACTATATTTTGTATGTCAAAATGTAGAAGGATTAGATCCTGGAACCTATCATTATTTGCCTCTAAAACATTGTATTGAGTTTTTGAATCCTATTGATAAAGTGTCAGATGTTTTGGCATCTTCCTTATGTGATCAATTATGGGCTTTAAAAGCCAATGTGATTTTGTATTTTAGCTACGTACCATACCGAACGGAATGGCGTTACGGTCATCTTGCACATCGAATCGCATTGGTCGATCTTGGTCATGTGGGTGAGAATATATATTTGGCAAGTACAAGTATTGGCTTAGGAACTTGTGGAATTGGAGCTTGTGTGACTTCGATTTGTGATGAAATGTTTGAATTGGATGGCGAAAACGAGTTTATTCTTTACTCGCAGCCAGTTGGGAAGGTGAATCCAGAGGATTTTGCGAAAGAAAAATCTTTTTATGAATTTGTTGAAAAAGAAGGCTTATAATGTGTTAAAATAGATTGGAACTAAGGAAAATATATTATGAGTAAAAATGATAAGAATATAGATGCTTATTCAAAAGCACTTTTAGATAAAAAAACAGAATATAACGAGGAACTGAAAAAACCGAAAGAGGTTCATCAGATGACAGAAGCTGAAAGAAGACTTGCAGAAAAGACAATGTCTTCTGCTTTAGATATGCTTCGAAAAGAGCGTGGACAAAAAACTATTGCGGAAGAAGAGCGTCTTTATGAAGAAAATAAAGTTGACTCCCAACATATGGAGGATGATTTTACAACTTCATCTATTGAAAATGAGCAGTCGAGTGATGCATTAGATCTTGTACATACGATGTTGCAAGATATGTCAAATGAGGATGATGAATTATTGCCTTCGCAAGTAAAGAAATTAAAAGAAAAACAAGAAAAGAAGGAAAAAAAGGAAAAGAAAGAAAAACCAAAGAAAGAAGAAGGACCTAAAGAAAAGAAATCGAAGAAAAAGAAACCTATGAGTAAGGTCACAAAGATTATTTTAGGATGTATCTTATTAGGTGTAGCTGCTTTAGGTGTATATTCATATAAGGTATTGGTTTATGATCCACAAAATATTGTTTCACCAGCACAACAGAAAACATATGATAAGTTAGTATCTTATGCGGATGAATATGGAGATAATATGATGTCGGATGCTGAAAAGCTAGAACTTATTGACTTGAATTCTGGGTATAAAAAGCTTTTAGATAAACAAAAAACATCAATCAATGCATATTTTAAAGAACAAACAGGTAAGTCTTATACGGCTATATTAAAGGAAGTAAAAGAACTTCAAAAGACAAAAGAAGAAGTGAAGCTTCCAGCTTACCAACAGATTGTTGATTTGTTGAATGGATGGGATGCGAAATCCGACGAAGAAAAGATGGCTGTTGCCGATATGCAGTCGGTGTATAGTTCTTTATCAAAGAGCTTGAAAAAGGAAGTGGATTCTTTATCGAAATCAAAAACGGGAAAAGATTTTATTGATTTATGTAAAGAACAAGCTGAATTAAAAACGGCAGCTCAAGAAAAGGCTCAACAAGAAGAGGAACAAAAGAAGTCTGAGAATGCTTCAAAAATCCAAGAATATCAAGCTAGTTTAAATAGTTTGCAGCAAGATTATGATACATATGCGCAATATGCGCAAAGTTTGGAATCGGAATTGGCGGATGCTAGTGATGAAGATCGTTCACAGATTCAGTCGCAAATTGATACAAACAATCAAATGTTGTATTCTTTGCAGCAACAGATCGCATATTATCAGCAACAAATTGCTGCTTTACAATCTTAGAAAAAAAGGCTATCCTTATGGGTAGTCGATATGCCGACTTAGCACAGTGGTAGTGCAACGCACTCGTAACGCGTAGGTCATTGGTTCAAATCCGATAGTCGGCACCATGATTTAAAATCAAGCTGGTTTATCCAGCTTCTTTTTTTGAAGGAGTATCTATGAGTTTAGATGAAAAAATGATATTGTTGGCGACATGCTTTCTTTTTTTACCTTATCAAATAGCCAGTGTTGGAATTGCATGCATATTGGTGCAGGCTTTTTGTCGACATAAATTAGTGGATGCCATAAAAAATCAAACGGGAGCTATTTTTTTATATGGTTTTATTGGTTTAGAATTCATTGTTACGATTTTATATTCAAACTGGAATGGTTTTGGCAATACATGGCTATTTGTGTTGATTGGATTCTATGGAGCTTATTATCGAAAAAGCATCACAAAGAACACTTTTGAAAAGATGTGTGATCTAATTATTATTCTATCTATTTTTGCAGCTATTTATGGATTGTATCAATTTAATCAGATTTCAATTGCGAATGGAAGAAGCTTTTTAGAATTTCATATCTTTAATTCACCAAAGCGAAGAATTACATCGACATTTATGAATGCGAACATTTATGCGATGGTCATTGATTTTGTATGTGTCATGTGTATGTATCGTTTTGTGAAAAATGACAACATTCTTTGTAAGATTGGTTATGTTATTGTGGCATTATTTAACTTCTTTGTGTTATATCTAACAGGATCTAGAACAGCACTATTACCTTTTGCCCTAATTTTTCCCATCTTTTTATACTGCGTTCGTTGGAAGAAATTATTTCTTACATCTATTGTATTGGAGTTGTGCGTATGTGGTTTGGTGTTTTTAAAACCAACGTTGATCCCTAGAATGAGTGATATGTCAACATTCGCATCTCGTATTAAGATTTGGAAAACGGCATTTATATGTATTTCAATGTATCCACTTTTCGGATGGGGACCACAGACATATAAAAAGTTTTATCCTTTGGTGCATGGTCATAAGGCACCGCATGCGCATAATATTTATATAGATTCTATTCTTTCTTATGGTGTAATCGGAACAATTCTTGTGTTATGTTACACTTTTGTGTTGAATAAAGAAATCTTTACTTCCAATACAAGAAAAGAAAATCCAGCTTTATTTGGTATGATGATGTGTTTTATAGCAATCGTATTGATTTATGGGTTGTTAGATTGCACGCTAAATATTGTTGCGACAGGAACATTATGTTTTATTATTTTAAATAGTGCTTGCATGTACAAAGAAAAATAAATACAATGAATTTAGAAGACAGACAGTAGAAGGAGTTTTATGAAATATATATCTCTTTTTGTCTGTTTTTT